>Ga0206948_1226_pt1 | contig 11757 bp, 9 predicted proteins | sample Alteio_BWOrgHeat_FD_153236 | JGI IMG/M metagenome (GOLD analysis project Ga0206948, IMG submission 153236) | Enriched cells from forest soil in Barre Woods Harvard Forest LTER site, Petersham, Massachusetts, United States -... | ecosystem: Environmental > Terrestrial > Soil > Temperate forest > O... | reverse complement strand
TGTCGGTTTTGGTGGCGTTCAACGCATTGGCTTTTTCTTCCCGGATGCGCAACTCGCGCTCGTAGAGCCGGGCTTTGAGCATCTGCATGGCTTCGGCGCGGTTGGCATGCTGGCTGCGTGAGCTCTGGCATTTGACGGCGATGCCGGTAGGCATATGGGTGAAGCGCACGGCGCTTTCCGTTTTGTTGACATGCTGGCCGCCCGCGCCGCCGGAGCGCATCGTATCGACCTTAATGTCCTTTTCGTCGATCGTGATATCGATGCTATCATCGATCACCGGATAAACCCAGACACTGGCGAAGCTGGTATGGCGGCGGGCATTGGAGTCGAACGGCGAGATGCGCACCAGCCGATGCACGCCCGATTCGGTTTTCGCCCAGCCATAGGCGTTATGCCCCATGATTTTCAGGGTGGCCGATTTGATGCCCGCCTCCTCGCCCGGATTTTCGTCGATAATCTCGGTTTTATAGCCGCGCCGCGCCGCCCAGCGCACATACATGCGCAGCAGCATCGACGCCCAATCCTGCGATTCGGTGCCGCCCGCGCCGGAATTGATTTCCAGGAAGCAATCATTGGCATCCGCCTCGCCGGAGAGGAGGCTTTCGATTTCCAGCGTATGCAATTGCGCGGCAACCCCCTTCAGCGCCGCTTCCGCCTCGGCGAGCATCGCCGCATCCTTCTCGGCCTCGGCCATGTCGGCCAGTTCGAGCTGATCCTTGAACTCCCGGTCAAGCCGCTCATAGCCGCCCACCAGATCATCGAGATGATTGCGCTCGCGCAGCAGCGCCTGCGCCTTGGCCGCGTCGTTCCATAAATCCGGGTCTTCGCTCAGCGCATTCAACTCATCGCGGCGGCGCAGCGCATTCTCCCAGTCAAAGATACCTCCTCAGCATCGCCTGCGATTGCTGGATTTGGTTGGAGAGGGTGAGGAGTTCGGCTTTCATGGGTATTTAAGATATATCGAGTTGGGTTTGGGAGGATAGCAAATTCACTTTCGCGGTTTCAGCACAAATGCATATAGCGGGCGCTTCCAAAGCGCAAATGCTTTAAGCACCCTCACCCGATTTCCTAAGACTCGCTGAAGTGGCGAGCCTAAGGAAATCGCCTCTCCCGCCTGCGGGAGAGGAAGGGAAACCGTTACCATCCATCAATATAACCCCCCCCGTCCCCACGACCGGCGGGGATTCGCGTTCGGGGACTTGCATGGCGGGCGGGGCGGCCAGGTCGGCGGGTTTGGAGTCGCTGGGGTTGGATGAAACGGTCCCGGCGTTTTCCGGATTTGCTCCCGCGTCTTCCTTGGCGGCCGGGGTGACGCCGGGAATATAAATCGGCGCGCCGGTGACGAAGGCTTCGTCGATTACGCGGTCGCCCGGCGGGGCGGCGCTGACCGGGATGCCGGTATGCAGATCGACCTTGACCAGCGAAATGCCGGGAGGAATGCGGAAAGGCGTGTCGGGCTTATTTTTCAACGCGTTCTTCATGAAATCGATGAAGGCGGGCAGCGCGACGCTCGCGCCGGTTTCCTTCTTGCCCAGCGTGCGCGGATGATCGTAACCGACGAACACCCCGGCCACCAGATCGGGCGTGAAGCCGACGAACCAGGTATCCATGCTGTCGTTGGTGGTGCCGGTTTTGCCGGCGACGGTCTTGCCGAGCTCCTTATGCGCGCGCGCACCGGTGCCGCGAATGGCGACGCCTTCGAGCATCGAAGTCATCTGATAAGCGACGCGCGGATCGAGCACCTCCTCGCGCTCATCGGGCGGAAGAGGCGGCGGCGCATCGGCAGGCAGCTTTTCCAGCGCATCGGCCTCCACCAGGCATTGCAGGCAGGCGCGGCTGTCGCGGCGGAAGATTGTTTTGCCGTGGCGGTCGTCGATGCGCTCGATCAGCGAGGGGGTAATGCGCTTGCCGCCATTGTCGATCATGCCGTACGCATTGGCCAGATGCAGCAACGTGGTTTCCGCCGCCCCAAGCACGATGGAGAAATTGCGCGGCAGGCTGTCATCATAAATGCCGACGCGCTTGCCCATATTCATAATCTTGTCGATGCCGATCACCTGCGCCATGCGCACCGTCATGGCGTTGCGCGATTTTTCCAGCCCGACGCGCATGGTGGTCGGACCTAGATAATCATCGTGGTAATTCTGCGGCTTCCAGGTGGGCATGCCCGCCCCTTGCGTCATTTCCACCGGCGCGTCCATGATGATGGTGGTCGGAGTAAAGCCGTTTTCCAGCCCGGTTAAATAGACGAACGGCTTGAAGGAGGAGCCCGGCTGGCGCTTGGCCTGCGTCACGCGGTTGAACTCGGTGCCGCCATAGGCATAGCCGCCGGACATGGCAAGCACCCGCCCGGTATGCGGATCGAGCACCACCAGCCCGCCATTGACTTCCGGCACCTGCTGCAAATCCCAGGCTTTCTTATCGTCGGAAGCCAACTTTTTCTGTTCTTCGCTTATCGGTCCCACCATCACCACATCGCCGACTTTCAGGATGCTTGCCGGTTTTTTGATTTCCGGTCCCAGCTCGCCGTCGGCGATGACGCGGCGCGTCCATTTCATCAGCGCGAAGGGAATAGCGCCCTGCACGTCATCCTCAAAAATAATCGAGGCTTTTTTATCGTCGAGCGCCGTCACCAGCGCCAGCTTCTGCCCATCGAACAATTGATAGGCATGGTCGCGGGCGATATGCGCCAGGCGCTCCTTCCAGTTATCGAGCTTCGCGCCGATGGCGGCCATGTGCGTCACCGGACCGCGATAGCCGCGCCGGCGGTCATACTCGATCAGGGCTTTGCGCAGCGCCGCGTCGGCATAGGCCTGCAATTGCGGGTCGAGCGTCGTTTTCACCACCAGTCCGCCTTCGTAGAGCGCGTCGGAGCCATACATATCGGCCAGGGTGCGGCGCACTTCCTCGGCGAAGAAATCGGCATGCGCCACTTCGGCGGCATCGCGGTTGCGCAGGGCAATGGGGGTTTTCCTGGCCGCCTCGTTTTCCTGCTCCGTGATGTATTTGCTCTCATGCATGCGGTCGATCACCCAGTCACGCCGCGCCTTGGCGGCATCGTAATTCTTCTTGGGGTCGTATAAAGCCGGACCCTTAGGCTGGGCAGCCAGTAGCGCCGCTTCCTCAATGCTCAGCTCGTCGAGCGATTTGTTGAAATATTTCTGCGCCGCCGCCGCGACGCCGTAAGCCCCCTGCCCCAGATAGATTTCATTGAGGTACAACTCCAGAATCTTATCCTTGCTGTAGACATGGCTGATGCGCATGGCGAGGATGGCTTCCTTGATTTTGCGCTCGATGGATTTTTCGTTGGTCAACAGAAAATTTTTGACCACCTGCTGCGTGATCGTCGAGCCGCCGACCAGCGATTTTCCATGGCCGTAATTGACGATATTATCGCGGATGGCGCGCACAATGCCGGTGAAATCGATGCCCTCATGCTCATAGAAATTCTTATCTTCCGCCGAGAGGAACGCCTGGATGACGCGCTTGGGAATCGCCGTCAGCGGCACGAACACGCGCTTCTCGGTGGCATATTCGGCCAGCAGCCTGCCATCTCCGGCATAGAGCCGCGTAATGGTCGGCGGGTCGTAATTGGCCAGTTGGGTGTAATCCGGCAAATCCTTACTATAATGGTTGAACAGCAGCAGCCCCACCACGCCGCCGATGATTAGCAACGTAAATCCCAGGGAAAAAAGCCAGCCGAACAGGCCGAGGAGACTGCGCGCTATACGTTTCACAAATTCCCCATGCGCTTCTGCTGGCGGAAATAGGCGTCGATGCCGGCGGCGATGTTGGCGGTCACGCGGTCGCGGTAGGGTTTGGATTTGAGCAATTTTTCCTCATTCGGATGCGACAAGAATCCCATTTCGACCAGCACCGATGGGATATCGGGCGCTTTGAGCACGGCGAACCCGGCGAAGCGGTGTGAATTCTGCAGCAGCCGCACCTTTCCGTCAAGCGATGTCACGAGAATATCGGCCAGCGCCGCCGAGCGGTTCATGGTGTCGCGCTGCGCCAGCGAGATCAGGATGCCCGCCACGTCGTCGCGCTCATCCGACAGATCGACGCCCGCCAGCACGTCGGCTTTGTTCTCGCGCGCCGCCAGGGCTTGCGACTCTTTATCGGAAGCCTTCTCCGACACGGTATAGACCGAAAGCCCGCGCGCCGCCATATCCGGCGCGGAATCGGCATGGAAAGAGATGAACATATCCGCCCCCGCCTTGCGCGCAATCTCGACCCGCTTGCGCAGCATGATGAACGTATCGTTCTCGCGCGTCAGGCGCACGCGGTAGCGGCCGGTTTTGAGCAGTTTCACCTTGAGCGCCTGAGCATAGGCGAGCGTCAGGTCTTTTTCATACGCGCCGTCCGGCCCAATGGTTCCCGGATCGACGCCGCCATGCCCGGCATCGATGACAATCATCGGCTTGGCGTGTTTCAGGGGCGCTTGCGGCACATCCTGCTTATAATGCACCGGTTGCTTCGGCTCAGATGCTGCGGGTTCAACCGGCGGATTTTCTTCCGGGGATGCGCCCGGCGTCAAGGTGATGCGCAACTGTCCCCTGCCCTCCTGCCGCACCTCGCTGACATGCACCTTCTGCGCCAGATCGAACACGAAACGTGAAACCTGCGGCGTGAATTGGCCGAAACGCAGGGCTTTAATCAGCCGTCCGCGATAATCCGGCGGCAGGGTAATATGCTCCCTCCCCGCGATGGCCGGAACATCGACCACCAACCGGTCGGGATCCGGCACTAAAAATACTTTATGCGGCGCGGCATCGAGAACGCTCAGTGTCACGATTTCCTGCTGCCGCCCCGCCTCGATCGCTACCCGATTTGCGGCATGGGCGGGAGCGACACCATAAAAAGCGCCGCATAGCCAACTTACAATCGCTACAGAGAGACGAATTTTCATGCAATCATGGCATAGCGCATACCGGTTGATGCACCGGTTGTACGGGAAAGCCGCGACGATTTGAATAGAAAAAAGGAATAGGCGCGGTTATTTGTGAAAGCCGTTGCCGTTAGCGGACGCGGTATGACGCTGCGATTTAATTTTCGCCGCATCAAGGGCGCGCCAAAGCTTGGCCTCTATGGCAGCCTGCTGTATCGCTTCCACCAGCTTATCTTTAGAACTCTCCGGTTCGACCATCTCGCTGATTTTTTTAAGCGTATCCCAAAGCTGGTTGGGCCCATCAGTGCCTGATTGCATATTTTCACTAATCGCATCCGGTAAAATCCTTTTTCGCATCTTACCGACAGCTTCCGACAACTCTCTGGCAAGAGCGCCATATTCGGCATCTTCGCTAATATTTTCATTTAACGCTTTTATTAATTTATTTTGCGGATTGCGTTTCTCACCCAATATCTGTAGAAAATTTTTCGTAGCCTCAAAAAGCGTGGGAACCGCAGAGCCACTTTGATTCGAATGACGCTGAATGAGGTCGATCCATGCATCCGCCATAATGGGCGGAGTTTTGGAAAAAGTTTGTGAATGCGGACCATCAATTGTCCTTAGAAACACCGTGCCATCAGGAGCATGATGATGCTTATTTTGCAGTGAGCCAACATCATCGGAATAATTGGTTTCGTCCATAATATTCTCCATAAATCTTAAATAATCGTCTACGAAGTATAGAATTCGGGCAAATATTAATTAAATAATTAAATAATGTCAAGCATCACCCCCGTCCTTACGCCATGTCTCTTTTCTTTGCAACAGGGTTGTACAATCCTTTTTTTACCTCTATACTGCAGAAAGTTGCCATGCGCCTGCGATAGGGCGCAGGCTGGGAATTCACGGCCAGGGTCGTTGTGCGGCAGAAGTTCGCGCATTATCCTGCGCTTAGAGTGTGTATAGTTTTAACATAACCGTTCTTGCGGTAGGGTTTTAAGTCGCTATTTTATGGATCGTTCGTTCCGTCATTTTTTTTCAGACAATCGCCGTTCCGGTTGCGCCCCGCGCGCCCAGAGAAGGCGTGCGCCCGCGTTCAGCGGCGCGCCGCCTGTGCCGGCCTTTGCCTGCGGAATCGCCGCCCAATTGAGACTGACCCTACCGTGAGGCGCTGCAATAGGAGTCGCCCTCATGGCCAAAAGAATGCTGATCGATGCGTTGCACCCGGAAGAAACCCGTGTCGTCATCGCCGATGAAAACCAGGTTTACGATTTCGATTTCGTAAGCGCCGCCAAGAAACAGCTCAAAGGCAATATTTATTTAGCCAAGATCACGCGCGTCGAGCCGTCGCTGCAGGCCGCTTTCGTCGAGTATGGCGGCGGCAAGCAGGGCTTTCTCCCCTTTTCGGAAATTCATTCCGATTATTACCAGATTCCGGTGTCCGACCGCCAGCGGCTGATGCAGGAAGCCGAAAACGAATCTCCGGTGGGCGATGAAGCGGAGGAACATCCGGCCGCGCAGCCACAACAGGAAGCCGAGCCTTACGGCGACCGCCCGATTACCGAGCCGGAATCCGTATCCAATGCTGAATCCACACCTTACTTAAGCCCCGAAACCCTGCCGGAAAGCGCTCCCGGCGAAGCCGAGCATCCCGCCTATCTCATGCAGGGAGCCATCGATATTTCCACCGGCGAAGAGGTGGACTCGCCGGAAACCGGCCAGGAACAGCCGGAGCAGCCCGCCTCGCCTGAGGAAAGCAAAAGCGAGGATGCGCCAGCCGGCGAAACGCGCAGCGGCGAAGAGGTCGAAACCATCGCCAGCGAAGAGGAAGAATACCAAAGCCGCCCGAAGAAGAACGTTTTCTTCAAGCGCTATAAAATTCAGGAAGTCATCCGGCGCGGCCAGATCGTGCTGGTGCAGGTCATCAAGGAGGAGCGCGGCAATAAAGGCGTGTCGCTCACCACTTATCTCTCGCTCGCCGGACGCTATTGCGTGCTGATGCCCAACTCGCCCAAGGATGGCGGCATCTCGCGCAAAATCGCCAGCGGCGACGACCGCAAGCGCCTGAAAGCCATTTACACGGAATTGAAACTGGCGGCAGGCATGAGCGTCATCATCCGCACCGCCGGAATGGACCGCACCCGCGCCGAGATCAAGCGCGACTATGATTATCTCGTTAAATTATGGAACCGCATCCGCGAGGACACGCTGCATTCCAACGCCCCCGCCCTGATTTACGAGGAAAGCGACATCATCAAGCGCGCCATCCGCGACCAATATACCAACGATATCGACGAGCTCATCATCGAAGGCGACCCCGGATATAAGGCAGCCAAGGATTTCATGAAGCTGCTGCTGCCCAGCCACACGCCAAAAATCAAGCATTACAAAGAGCCGACGCCACTGTTTTACGCCTATAACATCGAGGAGCAATTGCTGTCGATGCACGATCCGGTGGTCAAACTCAGAAGCGGCGGCTACATTGTCATCAACCCGACCGAAGCGCTGATTTCCATCGACGTGAATTCCGGCCGCGCCACCGGCGAGCGCAATATCGAGGAAACCGCCACCAAAACCAATCTGGAAGCCGCCGCCGAAGTCGCCCGCCAATTGCGCCTGCGCGACCTGGCCGGGCTGATCGTGATCGACTTCATCGACATGCTGGAATCGCGCAACCGGCGCAACGTCGAAAAATTGCTCAAGGATTCGCTGAAAGCCGACCGCGCCAAAATCCAGCTTGGGCGCATCAGCCCGTTCGGCCTGCTGGAAATGTCGCGCCAGCGCCTGCGCCCCTCCATTTCGGAAACCAGCATGGTGCAATGCCCGCATTGCATCGGCCGGGGCTATATCCGCTCCAACGAATCGATGAGCATTCAAATGATCCGCGCCATCGAGAAGGAAGCCAGCGCCGGTAACTGGGGCACGCTGCGCCTGCTCGCACCGCAGGAAATCGCGCTGCATCTGCTGAATTATAAGCGCGATATCTTGCGCGCCATCGAGCAGCGTTACGGCCTGACCCTGCAGGTCGCTATCGGCACCGAGCTGACCGCCTCGGAATTCACCCTGGAAAAAATACGCCGCGCCCAGCAGGAAGGCCGCAACGACGCCAGCGAACAGCGCCGTCCCCGCCGCCCTGAGCGCGAACGGCCGCGCCCGGAGCCGGTGCAGGCGGCGCTTGCGGATAACGATAACGCCGAGGAAGCACCGCCGCCGGAATCGGGCGAAGACATCTCAGCCGAGGATAAGCGCCGTGGGCGCGGGCGCAACCGCAACCGCCGTGGCGGCCGCGGACGCGCCGAACGCGCGCCCATTGCCGCCGACGCTGACACCATGCTCCAAGATAATGTTGCCACCGACATAGTGTCGGAAGAAACTCCTGCCCCCATCGAAGGCGAAGAACGCCCAGGCCGCCCACGCCAGCGTGGCGGACGCGGGCGCCGCCGCTGGCGCGACCGCGATGAGCGTGGGAATAAAGACAATGCCGCTCCCGTGCAGGACAGCGCGGCGCATGAACCGGCGCCGCAGGATAGCCGCCGCGAGCAGCCTTCTTACGTCTCGCCGGACGGCAATAGTCTGCCCGCCTTCGCTACCGAAGAGCGCATCTCCGTCACTCCCCCGCCACCACTGCGCCCGGAACCGGTCGCCGTCAAACCCGAATCCACCCCGCGCGACCCTAATGCCCCGGTGAAAAAAGGCTGGTGGCAGAAGATGATCGAGTTGGATGATTGATGGCAAACGAAGCGAAGAATCTCATGCAATAGGCTGAAATTCTTCGCTTCGCTCGGACGCCAAAACAAGATGGCGATCCCGCCGCGCCGAAAGATACTCCTCGCCCTGCGTCACCAGCTCCTCGATGATCTCGCGCACCGGCTGGATTTTGCTGACCATGCCGACGCTCTGCCCGGCCATCACCGATCCATGCTCCACATCGCCGTCAATCACCGCCTTGCGCAGCGCGCCCGCCCAGAAATGCTCGATCTTAAGCTGCGCCGTTTTTTTATCGAGCGCGCCGCCGCGATATTGCTCGATCACCTCTTTCTGAAAACGCATGAAATGATCGGTCGCCTGGTTGGCGATGGCGCGCACCGGAATCACCGGGAAATCGGGGTCGAGCTGCACCGAGGGAATGGCGTCACGCGCCTGCGAGCGGATGAATAATTCTTTGAATTTCGCGTGCGCGATGCATTCGCTGGCGCAGACAAAGCGCGTCCCCAGCTGCACGCCGGACGCCCCCATTTCGAGATAGGACACCATCGCCTCGCCGCGCCCGATCCCCCCGGCGATGAACACCGGCACCTCGCGTATCTGCGGCAACACCTCCTGCGCCAGCACCGAAGTCGTCACCGGGCCGATATGCCCGCCCGCCTCCATGCCCTCGATCACCAGCGCATCGGCGCCGAGGCGCACCAGCTTGCGCCCGATGATCGCTGAAGGCGCAAACCCCATCACCTTGCCGCCATATTCCTTGATCGCCTTGATGTGATTGCCGCTGGGAATTCCCCCCGCCAGCACCACATGCGATACGTTCTGGCGCTTGCAGACTTCGATCAAGGCATCGAGTTGCGGATGCATGATGATCAGATTCACGCCGAACGCTTTATCGGTTAACGCTTTGGTCTCAATAATCTCCTGCTCCAGCAGTTCCGGCGGCATCGAGCCGTTGGCGATCACCCCGAACGCTCCGGCGTTCGACAGCGCCGCTACCAGATGCCGCTCGCTGACCCAGGACATCGCCCCGCCCATGATGGCATAGTCGCTGCCAAGAAAATCAGTGCCGCGCCGCCAGAGGCCGTCAAGTGTGCTCATACCGTCCAATTCTCCAGTTTCAGCCCCGGCACGCGCCGAAAATGCTTCTCGTTATTAGTAACCAATATGCAATTCAGCGCCAGCGCGTGCGCCGCGATTTGCATGTCCATCGTACCGATAGGATGGCCTCGCGCCAACAAATTATGCGCCGTATCAGCAAATTGTTCGGCGGCAGGCTCCGCCCAAGGTTCCATCGCCATGCCACGCAGGAAATCCTGCAAGGAAAACATCTGCTGGGAATGCGGTTTCAGCCGTTTCATGCCATGCAACAATTCAGCATAGGTAATGACGGAAATGCAGACATCGTCCCGGTGCAATGGCAAAAACCGCGCATGCACCTTGTCGGGTTTGCGCTTGACGATGTAGCTGCAAATATCGGTATCGAGCATGTAACGCATAGGTCACAGGTCGCGCGGCTTGAAGGGCGTATTGAGTGGACGCTCCTTCATAAACTCTTCCTCATCCCTCTCAGGTAAAAACAAAGGCTCATGCGTGCTGAAAAAACGCTCCCAATGCTCGCGCCACTGCTTTTGCGTCATCTGCTTTTTCCGGGGGCGCAGCAATAATTCCTCGCCCTGCCGGATAATCTCCACTTCGCGCACCTCTTTGGAAAAACAAACCGCCTTGGGCAGCCGCAACGCCTGTGAATGCCCACTGGTGAAGATTTTGCCGATGACAGGTTCCTGGCTGTATGTTTTCATGAACTGGCCTCTATTATGTGTATACATAAGGATATACTTTTTCGGCTAGGCCGTCAAGCGGCATACATGGGACAACTGCATCCGCTACACATACCAATTGTCCAGCGCCAATGCGGCAATACGCGAGAAATGACCGGTATTGTTAGTAACCAAGGTAACGCGCAGTGAAAGCGCATGCGCGGCAATCATCATATCGAGCTCACCAATCGGCTCGCCCTTTTCCTCAAGCTGCGTCCGAATGGCCGCGTAGTGCTTCACTGCTGCTCTGGGCCAGTCCAGCACCGCTACATAGCGAGTGAATATATCGACCGCCTCCAGGTATTTCTTTCCCGGCTTGCGCATCGCACCATAATAAAGCTCGGCGCAGGTGACAACCGACATACCGACATCCTTGCGCTTAAAACCCTCGAAATGCCGGAGCGTGGCGGGATATTTCTTGATGACATAGCTGCACGTATCGGTATCGAGCAGAAAACGCATGTCAGAAAATATCTCTGGGCTTGGAAATCTGGTTTAAGGGGCGCTCCTTCATAAAATCATCCTCCAGATCGGGCAGGCTGGCGAATAACGCATCCCATTCGGAGGCGGATTTCACGCGCCGCTTCGGCTTGGGCGACAGAATGACATCCTTGCCGCGCCGCCGTATGATGACTTCCGTATCGTCGAAACGAAACGCCTTAGGCAGCCGCACGGCCTGCGATTTACCGTTCCAGAAAAGCCTGGCGGTAGAGGGAAGCGGGGAATCGGACTCCGTTTGCATAAATATATACTAGCAGAATATAGATTATTGTCAAATGGCGGTCGCTTCTCACCCCTTCTCCAGCTCAAACGCCGCATGCAGGGCGCGCACCGCCAGCTCGGTATATTCTTCGGCGATCAGCACGCTGACTTTGATTTCCGAGGTGGAAATCACCGAGATATTGATATTCTTCTCGGCCAGCGCCTGGAACATGGTCTGGGCGATGCCGGCGTGGCTGCGCATGCCGACGCCGACGATCGACACTTTGGCCACGTTGCGGTCGGCATGCAGGGATTTGTATTGCAAGCTATCGCGCACGCGCTCAACCGCGCTCAGCGCCCGATCCAGATCGGCCTTGGGCACGGTGAAGGTGATGTCGGTGGATTTGCCGCCTTCGGTGACGTTCTGGACGATCATATCGACGTTGATGTTGGCGCTGGTCAGTGGCGCAAACAGCGTTGCCACCATGCCGGGGACGTTGGCGATGTCGGTCAGCGAAATGCGCGCCTCATCACGCGAAAAAGCGATGCCGGTAATTCTTTTCTGCTCCACGATATCCTCCTCTTTCACCAGCAAGGTGCCGGGCAATGCGTCATTGACGTTATTTTCACTGAAACTCG
>Ga0206948_1225_pt1 | contig 11781 bp, 13 predicted proteins | sample Alteio_BWOrgHeat_FD_153236 | JGI IMG/M metagenome (GOLD analysis project Ga0206948, IMG submission 153236) | Enriched cells from forest soil in Barre Woods Harvard Forest LTER site, Petersham, Massachusetts, United States -... | ecosystem: Environmental > Terrestrial > Soil > Temperate forest > O... | reverse complement strand
TATCCACAGCTCATATCCCCTGTTCTTGGGAGATAGTTGTTTTATATTTCATAAGTAAATATGCGGCACCAGGATTTAAGTCCTGAAGGCTTCCTTGATGATTTCGTCCTCGTCCTGGAGCAGGCCTTCGGGGATTTTCAGGGCGCGCATGATTTCCTGCCGCATGGAGAGGCTGATCCCCAGCCCGTCCGAGAACACGGCCGTCGCGCCGAAAAGGAGCAGATCTTCTATATGGCTCACCTGGTGCACACGGACGATAATCGGCAGGATGGGATACTCGCTGCGTATCTTGTGCAGGATTTTCAGGGTCTGCGTGTAACTGTCGAACGTAATGATAAGGGCCCTCGCCTGGTCGATGCGGGCGGCCTTCAGCGTTTTCAGGTTTGTGGTGTCGCCATACATGGCATGGCATCCCTCGGCTGCCGCGTTCTCGACCTTTTGCGGGTCAGTGTCAATGGCGGCGATGGGGATGCCCGTCATCCTTAAAATTCTGCGGATATTTTTCCCCGTCTCGCCAAAACCGCAGAGAATGATGTGGTTCGACAAATCCCTCAGCTCATCCGTTTCCTCGGGCGGCATCGTTGGCTTCCCGCCGATGCCCAGCAGGGACAGGAAGAAAAACGTCACGGTTTTATTGTACAAGATAAGCAGGGTCGAGAACATCAGGCTCAGGATAAACACGATCAGCAGGATATTGCCGAAAGCCGGGTCGATAATCCCTCCCTTCATGCCCAGGATCACCAGTATCAGGCTGAACTCGTCGCAGTTGGACAGCACGAGCCCGACGCGCAGGCCGTTGCCGAAGCTCCTGCTGTAGACGGACACGATCAGGGTGGTCAGGACAAGCTTGATCAGGATGACCCCCGCCAAAAGCTCCGCGATCAGGAGAAAGTGCGGGATGATGACCGGGAGCTTCAGCGTCAGTCCCATGACAATAAAGAATATGCCGATCATGATGTCATGGAAGGGCCGCATGTCGTCCTCGACCTTATGCCTGAATTCCGTTTCGCCGATGATCATGCCCGCCAGGAAGACGCCGATGATAGTCGGGAGGTTAAAGAAGCTTGAGACCCACGCGGACCCCATGATGGTCAGCAGGGTCGTCAGAACGAATATTTCATTGGATTTGAGGGAGCCTATAAAGCGCATCAGGGCGCGCTCCACCTTCCGCCCAGCCACATAGATGCCTATAAGAACGGCGAATATAGTCCCCAAAGTGGTGGCCAGGTCGCGTATCAGTGCCTGCGTATTGTCGGGATGGCTGAACGCGGGGATAAGCGACAAGAATATGATGGCCGCAAAATCCTGGAACAGCGTGATGCCGAAAGCTATCTTCCCGTGGCTGTCGTAGAACTCCCGCTGGTCCATGAGCTGCTTGCTGACAACCGCCGTTGACGACATGGCCACGGCGCCGCCCACGATAAACGAAGCCGCCGCGCTTAAATGCCAAAACTTCATGAGCGCCAGCATGGTAACTGCCGTAATGACCACCGTGCACAACGAGCCGATGCCAATGACCATCTTGAGATTGCGCCGCAGCCGTGCCCACGAGAAGTCGAGCCCGATCATGAACATCATGAGGATGATGCCGACCTCCGACAACGCCCCCATTTCCTTTTCAGAAGCAAGGATGCCAAGCGCGCCGGGGCCGGCCAGCACGCCTGCCACCAGGTACCCCAGCACCGAAGGCAAGCCCATTTTTGCGAATAGCACCAGGATGCCGGTGACGAGCAGCAGGACAAGCACGATATGATTAAGCACATCAAACTGCATCTGAAGGCCTCTCTCATACCGTTTTACACCCACTACAGGCCGTCAACAAGCCTACAGTGCCGATCAGCCCGCCTTTGCAATAATTGTATCATGGTGAGTGGCGACAGTCCCGTTAACTACATTTAACTGACGGCCCTCCTGAAATGCCTGGATATTGTTCCCCGTCGTGCGCAATATTCCTTCAACCGTTTCTTTAGTATAGAAAGCGATATGCGGCGTCACGATCACGTTTCTGTGGTGCAGCAGGGCGTGGGAAGCCAGCAGGGTTTCCGGGTCATGCTTTGCAGAAAATGCCTCCCGCAGGAATTCGGCTTCTTCGTGGATCGCCGTCTCTTCCGGCAAAACATCCAGCCCAGCCGCACCCACCTTGCCGCTGGACAAGGCCTGCAGCAGCGCCTTAACGTCAATCGCCGCGCCAACGGCCGTATTGATGATCACAACACCATCCTTCATCATGGAAAATTCCTTATCCGAGAGCAGGCGGACGGCCTCCGGCGTGTCCGCGACATGCAGGGATATGACATCCGACTGCGCAAGAAGCTTTTCGAGAGAAGTATGAGTGAGCCCCGCTTCCATGGCGGCGGTATGATCAGGGCGGATATCATATCCCAGAACAGGCATGCCGAAAGCGCCTGCGATTTTTGCCACCTGCAGGCCTATGGCCCCTGTGCCGATAATGCCCATCGTCCTGCCGTAGAGGTCGAACCCCTGCAGGCCCTGCGCCGAAAAATTTCCCTCCCGGGTGCGCTGCGCGGCGTGCGGTATGTTGCGGCTGAGGCAGAGCAGAAGGGAGAAAACATGCTCCGCCACCGTGTCCCTGCCATAGGCGGGGACGTTGGCGACGGCAATGCCGTTCTGGTTACAGTATTCGAGGTCAATATGGTCATATGTCCTGGAGCGGGTCGCGATAAACTTCAGCCTTTTCAGCTTCTCAAGGACTTCCCGGCTCAGGTCGGAATAAATAAAGCAGGAGATGATTTCCGTCTCTGAATACTTATCGGCATTGCCAGCGTTTAGGGTATGGCTTACAGCGTCATAATCAATATCTCCGTAAAGATCGAGCAGGATTTTTTTCTCGATATCATCTGTCTCGAAAAAGACGACGTTCATGGCAACCCCTCTTCATTAATCCGGCGCTTTTCAGGCATCTTCTCTAACGCCGGAGAATGGCGGTGGGTTCCCTACGCCAAAAGATAAGATGGCATGCGTCCATGATGTGATATATGATAACTATTCAACTATTTTTTTGTGAGCACGCCCGTGACCATTGCCATTTACACGCACGCCGACTGCCTGCAGCACGATACCGGCCCCGGCCATGCGGAGCGCATTGACAGGCTGCGGGCGGTTCTCGATGCACTGAAGACACCCCCGTTTTCCGCTCAACTCTCGTTTATCGATGCACCGCTCGCGCAGAACGCAGACCTGCTGCTTGCGCACGATGCGCTCTATGTTCAGGCTATCCGCGCCGCCGCCCCTGCTGCGGGTTTTGTTCCACTTGATCCGGACACCGTCATGTCACCCGGCTCGCTGAACGCGGCCCTGCGCGCGGCAGGCGCGGGCTGCGCCGCTGTGGATGCTGTCATGGCCGGACAATATAAAACGGCTTTCTGCGCCGTGCGCCCGCCGGGGCATCATGCCACGCGAGACCAGGCCATGGGCTTCTGCCTGTTCAACAATATCGCCATTGCCGCCTTTCATGCCTTGAACAACCATCACCTTGAGCGTGTGGCTATTGTCGATTTCGATGTACATCACGGCAACGGCACGCAGGACATTATCGAGCCGGACAAACGCGTGCTTTATATTTCCACCCACCAAAGCCCGCTTTTCCCCGGCACGGGGCGGACGGGAGAAAATGAAAAAGGCCATATCCTCAACCTGCCGCTGCCGCAGGGGACGGACGGCGAAACCTACCGTGAGATATTCGAAAGCGCCGTCATGCCCGCGCTGGAACAGTTTGCGCCGCAGCTCCTGCTCGTTTCTGCCGGATTTGATGCGCACCGCAACGACCCGCTGGCCGGCCTGCAACTGGTCGAGGATGATTACCGCTGGATCGGCGAACAACTCCTGACCGTTGCAGAGAAATACTGCAAAGGCAGGAGCATATCATTTCTAGAAGGGGGGTATAACCTTGAATTCCTTGGCAGCAGCGCTGTCGCTTATTTAAGCGCCTTCATCACGCCCTAATTATATTCGCGCCCGAAGCCAACCAGTATTTCCTGGGCCGGGAGGATGTCTTCTCGTTTACTGGCGTCATTGGTCGGCACCGTTACCGGCACTTTTTTAAATTCTATTTCTTCCGGCGGCGCTTTCTTCAACACACTCATAACCCGCCCTCCTGCCGGTAGAAAATCTCCCGGATGCCGAACCTGACGGCTTCGTCGTTGACACGGCAGAAGCTCTCGATGAAAGCGGACTCGTCGTTTGAATTCCTTGTCAGGGCTTCGCGCAAATGCGCCTGATACCTCTCCACGCCAAGGGCTATGACGCCCGTGATGGCCTGGTTGATGACCTTTGCCACCTCTGGCAAATTGGCGGCATTCGCCTCACGCGACAGGTAAAAAAGGCAGACCGCCATTTTGCCGACTTCTTCGCAATCGGCTTCCATGAGGGATGGCGGCGGTGAAAATTCTGTCATTGGACCGCCCCTATCTGCCTTTCAGGCACCTGCGTGACAACGTTCGGGGTTTCGTTCATGTTTTCCGGCGCCATCAGCAGGACAGGATGCCGGATGCCGGTCGTGTTGCGGACCTTTTCAAGCACGCCCAACGAAATTGGCATCAAGCCTGCGATGATCGTGCCATCCTTGCCTAGATCTTTTTCCTTACCGAGGTAAGTGATATCCCATCCCGACTTGATAAACACGCTCTCCCAGAGTTTGCGCGGCATGGTTCCCACCATCTCGCGGATATCATTCCTGAGGCCGAATTCAACAAACGCCAAAACAAGTTCATGCTTGATGCGCTGCCGCTGTTCATAGGATAAATTCCTGTCAATGCAGAACCGCGTTGCTTCCCAGACAGAAAGGGAATGCGGCAAGGGCGCGTTCTCGATAAGGTCCGGCCAGATTTCCTTGATCATATAAGGGCGGTCAGTAGGGACCAGCCGCACGCTGCCACGCACCACGCCTTCACTATCTTGCCAGACAAGATATGTTGCGGCGGGCGTGTCATACTGATCGTATTCCATTCCCTGAAAGCGGCTGAGGTTCCAGTATTGCGCATCTATCAGAGATTGATATCGAAGATGAAATTGAGAAATAAAGGCTTTGCCGAAACAATGAATTGTCTTATGGTTAATGCAATAAATCATCCGTGACCCCCTTCTTTTGATCCCAATCAAATTTGACCTGGATCAATTTCTAGTTAAATCAACTGGCTTCAGTGTAAGGGCAAAATGGAGAGTCTGTGAACTCCCCTGAACATGGGGGGTGACCCAACTTAACAAGACAAATCCATGAAGATCAGATAAAGTTCTATGACTATAGTATTGCCAACGAAAAAAAAGAGGTTGTAAAAACTCAACTGTGATTGCATGCAAATTATAGAAGACTTTATAGACGCTTCCAATAAAGCGCAGACGCTCGAGGTCCTGTTTAACCTCTACAAAGAAGCCATGAGCCAGCTTGGCTTCGACCGGCTTATTTTCAGCCTGATGACGGACCATATGGCCATCCACCGGCGCGCCGGTCATGGCATTTTCTTCAATTATCCCGAAGACTGGATGAAATACTATGTCCAGAAAAACTTCGAGGTTATAGATCCGGTCCGGCGGCAAATGTATGTGGCGCCTTCCATTTTTACCTGGGAAGGGGTCATGCAGCTGCCGACCATAACGGAAAACCAAAGCAGGTTTATGAACGAAGGCGCCGACGCCAAGCTGCATGACGGCATCGGCATTCCCCTGCGCGGGCCGCGCGGCGCTATCGCCGGAATCGGCGCCGCCAGCAGCGCCGGGGGCGTGGAGCTGCAAAATAAAAACCTGCTGTCCTATGTCAATTTGCTGTCACAGCAGTTCTACACGGTCTATCTGGCGCTGGAGATGCAGGAGGCCAACAGGGAAGAGCCCGCCTTCGTCTACCTGACCGACCGCGAGCAGGAGGTCATGAAATGGCTGGCCAACGGCAAGACAAAATCTGAAATCGGCGACATCATCGGGATTTCGGAGCATACGGTGCATACCTACGTAAAAGCCTCATTAAAGAAACTGGATGCCAATAACACGACATTGGGCGTCCTCAAGGCCCTGCAGATGGGGCTTATCCAGCTTTAGAGACTGACGCATCCTCTGAAAAGTCCGGCGTATCCCATGAACGGGGGATACCTCATTGGTGATATTTCGTGCAAGCCTGTGCGGTATCCCCTTTTTGGGAGGGGTCATATGAGGTTTACAAAACACTGTGCCGCAAACAGAACATTTTGACGCTATCAGAAATTCGCCCCTATTTACCGGCCTGACCGAAGGGGAGAAAGATGTCCTGCTCGAAGGGGGCGAAATCCATTTTCATGCCCCGCAGGGATATCTGTTCAGACAAGGGGATGGCGTAGAGTATTTTTATATAGTGTGCAAAGGCATCGTGCGGGAATTCCGCAAGTCCCACAGGGGCAGCGAGATCACGGTCAACATCCACGGCCCGGGCAACGCCTTTTGCACGGCAGAGATGTTTTTGAAAGAGGGACTGCACCAGACCAGCGCCGCAGCCGTTGACGATGCGCATGTCATGAAGCTGCCGATACAACCGCTCAAGAAAAACCTGCAAAAGTACAAAGTCGTCCTGGAGCGCCTCATCTGCTCGCTCGCGCAGTTTGCCTTCATGAAACAGGTCGAGGTTGAGCAGCAAGCAACCATGACAGCGACGCAGATAGTCGCGGCGTTCCTCCGCCAGATATGCGCCTCGCACGAGCTTGACCCAGGCGGCTTTGAGCTGCCCTACTCAAAATCCCTGATTGCCTCCCGCCTCGGCATGGAGGGAGAAACGCTTTCACGCACCCTGCATAAGCTCAGGCAATACGGCATAACGGTGCGGGGAAATCATGTTAGTTTTCATGATGCGCCTGACATCAAGGAAAATGTCCGCGCCTAGCCAAAAGGCCTTTTACTCCGGCTTATAAGTCCGGGCGCGTTGTTTGATGCGGTTGCGCTTTGCGATGACGTAGTCTGGTGTTTTGTACGGCGGCGGAGGCGGCACGCCGGGAGATTCCCCATCACGCATATAACGCACCGTGGCGAGGTCGATGTTGAATATAACAGCCTGGTCCCCGCTTTTGAAAAGCTGGGCAGACCTAGTGTAGAGGCTGCCCCAATCGGTGGTCCTGTACCAGCCTTCAACGTTCCTGTGGTTCGCCGGTCTTCCCAGGTTCCTGTAATCTGCGCCCGCTTCGTTGAATGTATCTTTCAGCGCGCCTTTTTCTTTGTTTTTAAAAATAACATTCAATTCGTTTCTCGTTGGCAGGCGCCAGTCTTCGTGACCAAGGGACTGGGTCCTATTGAGAGCCTCTGCATGGCCAACCGCCTGGTTAAAAGTCATCGGCAGGTAAGAGTCTTTCGGCATGACAAACATCATGTTGCCCGTATTCGGCGAAATGCCGGCGTAGATGCTGCCATCCTTCATGACTGTGCCGGGTTCCAGCGCTCGCATGCGTGCGATTCCTTATTTGTTTTGTAAGGTTGTATATATAGGCAATTTATTATGAACAGTCAATACAGACTATAACTTCTCAAGAAATTCCCGGCTCTGGCGGTGGGAGCGCAGGCGGATAAGCGTGAGATGCGGGTAATCAGCAGATTTAGTAAAAACGGCATTATATCTTTTGCGGTTTTTGTGCCACGTCTTCAGGAACCACCATAGGATGCTGTCCTTGGTGAAAAACTGTTTGCCAAGAGTCTCCTTATTGCCATTGCAGATCATCTCACCAGTATAAGCCCTCTTGAACGTGCGCCTGAACAGCTGCCAGAAATTCGGCCAGAAAGGTACATCAAGCCAGATGAGAGTATCGGCTTTCGGCCAAGTGATATCCTGCGCTCTTTTGGCATAGTTTCCGGCGACGACCCATTTTTCGGCCTGTATTGCTTCAGTGAGCAGCCTGCGGAAATCATCCACCGGGCGTTCCTGCCAGTTGGGCATATGGTGAAGATCATCGAGGTCGATATTGGTTAGCCCCAGTTTAGCGGCCAGCTGTTGTGCCAGCGTTGTCTTCCCCGAACCAGTGGTGCCGACAATCACTATTCTCTCCATGATCACTCCGCTTTAAAACCAGAGAAGTAAGCCGCGAGATGGTCGATCAGCTTGCGCGTCTTGGCGCTGAGGTAACGTTTGTGTTGATAAACAGCCTGTATCGCCAGCGGCGGGCATTCGAAATCTTCGAGCAAAGGCTCCAGTTCTCCCGCGCTGATATGCTGCCCGGCGATAAAAGTCGACAGAAGCGCGATGCCGCAGCCGCGCAACGCCGCTTCACACAGCAGCGTGCCGCTATCGGCGATAAACCGGCCACCGATGCGCTGCCAGTATTCCTTACCGTCTTTCTGAAACGGCCAGGCCTTGCCATCATGCATGCCGCTGAAGCTAAGACAGTTATGCTGTATCAGCTCTTCCGGCGCCTGGGGCCTGCCATGTTTATCAAGATAAGCCGGGCTGGCGACGACGATGCGGCGGCTCTGCGCCAGCTTGCGCGTGATCATGCTCGAGTCTTCCAGCGCGCCGATGCGGATGGCAAGGTCGAAACCCTCTTCGGCGATATCTACCGTGCGGTCATTGACGATCAGCTTGATCGTGACATCGGGATATTTATCGAGAAAATCCGCGATGGCAGGGCCAAGGAACCTGTTACCGAAGCTGAGCGGCGCGCTGATTTTTATTTCGCCGACAGGGTTCTCGTTGCGGTAGCGCAGGTTTTCCTCCACCTCCGCCAGCTCATCGAGGAACTTTCGCGCATGCTCCACGTAGGCATAACCAGCCTCCGTCAGGTTGATATGGCGGGTCGTGCGCTGGAGCAGGAGTGTGCCGAGATAAGCTTCAAGATCCTTGATGCGCTTGCTGACGACGGAATTGGCGATATTCAGCCGGCTGGCTGCCTCGGCAAAGCTACCAGTTTCGGCCACGGTCACAAAAGCGATCATATTGGCTAATCTGTCCATAGTTATCAGTATTGTTCTAAATAATAGAATTATAAAGCTTATTTTTAGCCTATTGATCCAAATTCAGATCATTTTTTACGAAATAGATATAATTCTAATAAGTAGAATAATGAGTGACTTATTTAGCGATACTTATCTAATTAGAAGAATAATAAGATCAATATATGGACTAAATGAAAGGAGAATCATCATGTTTACGGTAAGAAATAGGAATGAAAGAGGCGTTACAGAAATGGACTGGCTCAAAAGCCGCCACAGCTTTTCCTTCAGCCATTATTATGACCCTGCCAACATGGGTTTCGGCCCGCTGCGTGTCATAAACGAAGACTGGGTTGAACCGGGTACCGGCTTTGACACCCATGGTCATAAGAATATGGAGATCATTACATATGTATTGGAAGGTGCGCTGTCCCACAAAGACAGCACCGGTAAAGAAGGTGTAGCGATCACACCCGGCGAAGTACAAATGATGACTGCCGGCAAAGGCATTATGCACAGCGAGTTCAACGGCTCCGATACGGATACCGTCCACCTGCTGCAGATATGGATCATGCCCGATGAAGTGAACACACAGCCGGGCTATAAGCAGAAACCTTTTGCGCCGGAAGAACTGCACAACCGCTTCCGCCTGCTGGCATCGAAGGACGGCCAAGATGGCTCACTGGTCATGAAACAGGATGCGCGGCTCTATGCCTCGCGTATGGATAAAGGAACGGAGCTGAAATTCCCCATGGCGCCCGAGCGCAAATACTGGCTGCAGGTTGCGCGCGGGACACTTGAATTTCAGGGCCAAAGCCTTGAAGCCGGAGACGGTCTGGCCGTGGAAAAGGAGCAAGGCCTGCTGGCGATCACCGCCCGCACCCCTGCCGAAGTTCTGCTGTTCGACCTGCCGCAATAAACAACTCCCCTCTCCTTTAAAAGGAGAGGCCGGGGAGAGGGAATAAACAAGACCTTGTGCCATTCCCTCTCCCTCCTCTAAACCTAAGGAACTCTGCTCTTGCACCGCCACCGCGAAAACCTTCTGGAAGGAGACATCGCCCCGCATCTGCGGCGGCTCTCCGTACCGCTGATATGGGGGCTATTCGCCATGACGTCTTTCAGCGTTGTCGACGCGCTCTATATCTCGCGCCTCGGCACGCTGAACCTGGCGGCGTTCGGCTTCACCATCCCGGTGGTGATGTTTTTCATGGGTATCATCTACGGCCTCTCGGTCGGCACCACTTCCCTGCTCGCCCGCGTCTACGGTGAGGGTGATTTCGTCAAAGTACAACGTCTCGCGACCGACAGCGTGGTGCTGACGACGATTGTCGTCTGCGTGTCCTCCGTTGCGGGATACTTGCTGATCGACCCTGTTTTCCACCTGATGGGCGCGGGCGCGAACGTCATGCCGCTTGTCCACAGCTTCATGGCCATCTGGTATTGGGGGATGGTCTTCACCAGCTATGTGTTCATCTGTAATGCCTGCATCCGGGCGGACGGCGATACGCGCATCCCGGCGTTCCTGCTGACGCTCGTCTCGGTCCTTAATGCCTGCATCGACCCTTTCCTCATTTACGGCTGGGGACCGTTCCCCAGGATGGGGCTGGACGGGGCGGCGCTGACGCTGGTCATCAGCTATACGGTCACCGGCGCTGTCGGGCTTTATTTCGTCATCTTCAAAAAGAGCCTCATCTGCCTGCCTCTGTTTCATGAAGAGACCTTCGCTTCATGGAAGCGCGTTCTGCACGTCGGCATCCCCTCGACGCTCTCCAACCTGATCGGTCCCATCTCCCAGGCGGCGGTAACATGGCTGGCGGCGGCGCTCGGCACGGAAGCCGTCGCCGCGCTCGGCGTCTCGACGCGGATCGAGGGGATGATGATACTGGTCTTTTATGCAATGGGCGCGGGCGTATCCATTTTCACCGGACAAAACTACGGCGCGGGCAACTTCGGACGCGTCCAGGAAATGATCCGCATCGCAGGCAAATATGCGCTGATATGGAGCCTGATCATACTCGTCATACTATTGGCCTTCGCGACCCGGATACCCCTGTTCTTCGACAGCCATCCTGTTGTTGTCGCCGATACGACGTTATACCTGCGCATCGTGCCGGTCAGTTACGGCGCGATGGGGATCATGATCGTCGTTAACTCCGCGCTGAACGCCATAGGAAAACCATTCCTTGCGACGACGCTTATCCTGCTGCGCGCCTTTATCCTTTATGTGCCATTGGCCTATATCGGCCAGAAGTACTTCGGCTTCACCGGCATCCTGCTGGCGCTGATGATTACCAACTTTATCGTGGGTCTTATTTCTCACTTATGGAATAAAATCGCGACGCCATAAGCATCACTATAACTCAAATCCCTTGCCTTTTTTAATCACATGGGCAAACATTCCTCTGTAGATTAAAAAACGGCGCGTCCTTTGCACGTGTAAGAAGGATCAAATCGTTCTCGTAACTACAACCTACCATCAACCACCATCATCAACATTGGAGAAAACCATGAAAAAGTACCTGTCTCTTGCAGCCGTCCTGGGTGCAATCGCCTTCCTGAGCGTTTCCTACCTTGCACAAGCGCAACAACCGGCCGCTGGCGGCGCGATGGCGCCTGCTGCTGCACCGGCTGCACCGGCTGCTCCTGCTGCTGCGCCCACTGCTCCTGCTGCCGCTCCTGATGCAGCTTCCGCTTACACAAAAGACCGCGCCGAGTGTGACGCGCTTGCTTCCGCTCCGACGACCGAAGGCGCTGCGCCTTCTGACGCCGACAAGGCAGCGGCCCTCAAGAAGTGTCTGGTTGGCAAAGGCCACAGCGAAGATGAAATCACAAAAGCAGAAGCAGCCAAGAGCGCAGCTCCGGCAGCTCCGACTCCTGCTGCTCCCTAATGCA
>Ga0206948_1224_pt1 | contig 11805 bp, 6 predicted proteins | sample Alteio_BWOrgHeat_FD_153236 | JGI IMG/M metagenome (GOLD analysis project Ga0206948, IMG submission 153236) | Enriched cells from forest soil in Barre Woods Harvard Forest LTER site, Petersham, Massachusetts, United States -... | ecosystem: Environmental > Terrestrial > Soil > Temperate forest > O... | reverse complement strand
ACCGGCGACCCCAACGACGCTACCGACTCGCTCTACGGCGAAGGCCTGCTTCGTTCCACCGACGGCGGCCTCACCTGGTCGCTCATCGCCGGCTCGCATGACGGTGCCAACGGCAACCATTCCTTCGCAGGACTCGCCACTGCTGCCATCGCTTTCAGCTCTGCCACACCCACACTCGTCGTCGCCGCCTTCACCACTTCGCCCGAATCCACCACCGTTGCCGCAACCAACAACTTTTCCATCCCCGGCATCTACTACTCCACTGACGCCGGCAAGACATGGCAGATGTCCACCATCATGGACGGCGCGCAGATTGTGCAGCAGCCGCAGCCCCTCGGCACAGGACAAATCGGCAACGCCGCCACCGCCGTCGTCTGGGACCCACTGCGCTTGAAGTTCTTCGCCGCCATCCGCGCCCACGGCTACTACTCTTCTGCTGACGGCGTCATCTGGACGCGTCTCACAGCACAACCCGGCACAAATCTCACCTCCACCAACTGCCCCGTCGGTTCCAACGGACTCGGCAACCCAAGCACCTGTCCCATCTTTCGCGGAGCACTCGCCGCGCAGCCCATCACCGGCGATCTTTACGCTCTCACCGTCGACGCCAGCTCCGCCGACCAGGGTCTCTGGCAGGATCTCTGCAACGCCACCGGCGGTGCATGCTCCAACAACGCCCCCACATTCTCCAACCGCATCGACAATGCCGCGCTCGATGCCGGCGGCACCGTCATGCAGGGTTCTTACAATCTCTCGCTCGCCGCACAGCCCGCGGCTTCCAATTCCACCGTCCTCTACGCAGGCACTGTCGACCTCTATCGCTGCACCATCTCCGCCGGCTCATCCACCTGCACACTGCGCAACACCACCAACGCACTCAACGGATGCAATGCTCCCGCGCACGTCGCGCCCGCGCAGCACGCTCTCGCTACGCTTGCTTCCACGTTGCCGCTCATCTTCCTCGGTAACGATGGCGGCCTCTGGCGCTCGTCTGACGGCGTCGCAGAAACCGGCCCCGCCTGTTCTGCCACTGACGCATCGCACTTTGACAATCTCAACGCTTCGCTTGGTTCTCTTGCAGAGATCACCGGCTTCGCGCAACATCCTTCTGATGCCAATACGCTGCTCACCGGACTCGGCGCCAACGGCTCCGCTGCCACTTCCGCCGCTTCAGCGCTCACTGCCTGGCCGCAGCTCTCTGCAGGAGAAGGCGGCTACCCTTCGCTTGATCCCTCCACACCAGCGAACTGGTATCTCGCCATCGGCGCGGGAGTAAACCTCAAGCAGTGCACGCTCGGCAGCTCCTGCACCGCTGCCAACTTCACTCCACCCTCCACCATCGGCGAAGCGCAAGTCTCCTTCGACAACGCATTGCTCGACGCGCCCACGCTACTTGATCCTGCGCCTCCCGCCAATCTTCTCGCCGCCACCTGCCGCGTCTGGCGCGGCCCCGCTGCATCAAACTCAACCTGGTCTACCTCCAACGCGATCAGCCCGGCCTTCAACGGCAGCGCTACTCCGTGTACCGCGAGCAGTCCACTTATTCGTTCGCTTGCCGCCGGTGGCCCCAGCATCACCTCCAGCAATTCGCAGAACTCCGGTTCCAAAGTCATCTACGCCGGCCTCGCCGGGTCGCTCGATGGCGGCGCCAACATCCCCGGCCATCTCTTCGTTACGAAAACCGCAAACGTCTCGCCCGTTACATGGAGTGACGTCGCTCTCTCGCCCGTCACCAACGACGCAACTGCCTTCAACGCCGCTGGCTTTGACATCGCCTCCATCGCTGTCGACCCCCACGATGCCACCGGCGCAACTGTTTATGCCGCCATCATGGGCTTCGGCGTGCCGCACCTCTATCGCTCCACTGACTTCGGCGCGCACTGGGCCAACATCAGCAATAATCTGCCGGACGCACCCGCCAACGCCGTCCTCGTCGATCCCAACGATGCCAACACCGTCTACCTCGCGCTCGACACCGGCATCTACGTCACCTCCGCCGTCCTCACCTGCGCCACCGCCACAGCAAATTGCTGGAGCCCGCTCGGCACCGGCCTGCCCAACGCTCCCGTCGTTGCACTCTCCGCCGCCGCCGCTATCCCCACCGGTGACGGGCGCCTCGGCATGTTGCGCGCCGCTACCTATGGCCGCGGACTCTGGCAGCAGCCGCTCCTCACCGCCACTTCGCCCGCACAACCTGCACTCACACTCACTGCGAACAGTTTCACCTTCGGCGCGCAGCAAGTCTCCACCCAGTCCGCTGCGCAAACCCTCACTATCACCAGCTCCGGCAATGCTCCCGTCACCTTCGGCACCCTCGTCATCACCGGCGACTTCACAGGGACAGACAACTGCGCGCATCAAACGCTGGCCATCAATTCCACATGCACCGTGCAGCTCAGCTTCGCGCCAACGGCAACCGGCGCACGCTCCGGCCAGCTCACCATCTTCGCCAACATCTCCGGAGGCCAGGCACTTGTTTCACTCACCGGGACAGGCACGGCTGCTGCAGCCATCACCTTCACACCTGCCTCGCTCACCTTCGCCGCCACGCTCGTCAATCAGACTTCCGCCGCGCAGAACATCCTCGTCGCCAACACCGGAGGCACCGCCGCCACGCTGCAGACCCCCACACTCACCGGCGCCAACCCTGCAGACTTCGCCATCTCTGCCAACACCTGCGGCTCCACTCTCGGCGCGACCAGTGGCTGCACACTTTCCATCACCTTCAAACCCACCGCTGCCGGTGCGCGCTCTGCCACGCTTTCGCTCACCGATTCCGCCGGCACTCAAACCGCATCGCTCACCGGAACCGGCAATGCTCCCGCGACAGACACACTCTCTCCGGCATCACTTACCTTCACGCAGCAGACCATCGGCACCACCAGCGCCGCGCAGACTGTGACTCTCACCAATTCTGGAGACGTTGCTCTCACCCTCATCAGCACCTCGCTCACGCCCGGCGACTTCACCGCCACGAATACCTGCGGCAACTCCCTCGCTGCCCACAGCGCCTGCGCCGTTCAGGTCAACTTCATCCCCACCGCCTTGGGAGCGCGCTCTGCCACGCTCACCGTCACCGATCAGTTTCGCTCACAAACTATTCCTCTCAACGGCACGGGCATTGCTCCTGCGGGCGTCTCGCTCGCTCCCACTTCGCTCACCTTTGCTCCTACCGGCGTCGGCCTCACTGCCGCTGCGCAAACCCTCACACTCACCAACAACGGCGGACAGACCCTCAACATCACCTCCATCACCGCTTCCGCAGGCTTTGTTCTTGCCGCCAGCAATTGCGCAGCAACACTCGCTATCAACTCCTCCTGCGCCGTCCAGATTGTCTTTACTCCCAGCGCGCCAGGTGCCATCACCGGCCTCCTCACCTTTGTCGACAACGCCACCAAACCCACGCAAACCGTCGCGCTCTCCGGCACTGGCATCGACTTCGCCGTCACGCCCACCAGCTCCACCACCGCGACGCTCTCCAGCAGCGCACCCACATCTGCCGTTTACAACCTTCAGCTCTCCTCCGCTTCCACACTCGCCGGCTCCGGCAACATCGCCGTCTCCTGCGCAGGAGCCCCCACCAACGCCACCTGCACCGTTACTCCAAACTCCGTCGCTCTCGGAACCACGCAGACTCTCTCCATCGTCGTTCAAATCGATACCAAGGCGCAGCTCGGCTCTCCGTTCCCCTTCCACTCTTCCGGAATCGTCTTTGCGCTTCTCTTCCCCGCCGCGTTTTTCGTCCGCCGCCGTCTTCGCAGGCAACTTCTGTCTCTCGCTGCCCTCGCAATAGTTCTCTGCGCCGTATCGGCCATCACTGGCTGTGGTGCTGGCCGCGTGATTCCCAACGACACTTCCGCCGTTCCCACTTATCCCACACCCCCCGGCACCTATAACCTTACCGTCACTGCAACCTCCGCCGGTCTCGCACACACGCAAGCTCTCACGCTCATCGTGAAGTAGAAGCCTTCCAAAGTTTTTAGATGTTACGCAGCACCACCCGCCGCAGCCGCCGACGCCCACGCCCATTGAAAGTTGTACCCACCCAGCCATCCCGTCACGTCCACCACCTCGCCAATAAAGTACAAGCCCTTCACCCTCTTGCTCTCCATCGTGCGCGCATCCAGCTCCGCCGTGTCCACTCCGCCTACTGTGACCTCTGCTTTCGCAAAACCCTCGGTGCCCGCAGGCTTCACCGTCCACGCGTGTAGCCCCTGCTCCATGCGCGCGATCGCAGCATTCGTCCAGTCCGCTTCGTGCGTATAGATTTGCACCCAGCGCTCCGCCATCCGTGCCGGCAGAACTCCTCGCAGCACCGCCAGCAAACTCGCTGCATCCCGCCGCGCATTTTTTTCGAGCAGAGGCTGCAGCACTTCGCGTCCCGGCGCCAGATCGAACCGCACCTCGCCTCCCGGCTTCCAGTAGCTCGACACCTGCAGCACCGCCGGCCCACTCACTCCGCGATGCGTGATAAGCAGCTTCTCTCGAAACACCGGCTTCTTCATCTCCGCGCTCGCCACCACCTCTGCTGAAATCCCTGTTAGGTCACACCACTGCTCGCAGTCTTTCTCTTGAAACACCAGCGGCACCAGCCCTGCACGCGGTTCAACCATCGCATGGCCAAACGACTTCGCCAGCTCATATCCAAAACCTGTTGCTCCCATCTTCGGGATCGAGAGCCCACCGGTCGCCACCACCACGGCCTCGCACGCAATCGTGCCGTCACTCGTCTCCAGTGCGAATTTCGCGCGCGCGCTTGAATCCTCAAGCACCCGCTCCACCTTCACCCCACACCGCGTCTCCACTCCTGCGTCCTTACATTCCTTCTCCAGCATCGTCACAATCTGCCGCGATGATCCATCGCAGAACAACTGCCCCAGTGTCTTCTCGTGATATGCAATGCCATGCTTTTCCACCAGCGCAATAAAATCCCTCGGCGTGTAGCGCGCCAGTGCTGACTTCGCAAAGTGCGGGTTCGCACTCAGAAAGTTTTCCGCGCGCGCATTCACATTCGTAAAGTTGCAGCGGCCGCCGCCGGAGATCAAAATCTTCCGCCCCACCTGCTCGCCGTGCTCCAGCAGCAGCACGCGCCGTCCGCGCTTGCCGGCCTCAGCCGCGCACATCATGCCTGCCGCACCGGCGCCCAGCACCACTACATCGAAACTGCCTGCCATCTGTCCGATTATGCACGCAACAAGCGCCTGCTCCGAAAATTGCATCTGATGTTCACGAGGAGGGTCACCATGAAGATGCCCATCGCTTTAGTTGCCACAGCCAGTGCAGCCGCAGCCATCGCTGCTTATTTCATTCTCAACGCCCCCACACCACAGCATGCCACCCGCAGTAACACGCTGGAGAGTGCTGCACGCTCTGCCGCCAACTGGGGTTCCAGGAAACGTATCAGTGGAGCCGGGACCCGCATTGCCGGCAAGCTCAAAGAACGTTTCGGCCACGCCACCGGCCATGCCGACCTCGCTGATGAAGGCGCAGCCGATCAAGTTGCTGGCTCACTCAAATCGGCCGCCGGAGAAATCGCCCAGGCCGCTGGTAAAACTCTCCACGACTTGAATCGCTAACAACAGGGTGGGCGCGACGCTTTACTGCGATGGAGATCCTCTCTCCCCCGTACACTAAACGTCGTGTCCACTCTTCGCATTTCGCGCCGTGCCGCCGACCGCCTTCGCGCCGGCCACCTCTGGGTTTATCGCACGGACTTCGAGCCCGCTCCGTCAGACACCATCGCCGCCGGCTCGCTCGTCACCCTCACTGACTCCCGCGACATCCCACTTGGCACCGCGCTCTACTCCTCCGAATCGATGATCTCCGCGCGCCTCGTCTCGCGCACACCTGCTCTCACCCGCGCGCAATACCTCGTCGAGCTCCGCTCTCGCGTTGAGTCCGCACTCACACTCCGCCGCAACCTCGCGCCCACATCCACCGCCCACAACGCACACCGCCTCATCTTTTCTGAGGCTGACAATCTTCCCGGCATTGTCGCCGATCGCTACAACGATCTCGTCCTCCTCCAGCTCCTCACCCAGGGCACCGCGCAGGATGATGTCCGCTCCGTCCTCTCCCAGACTCTCCGCGAACAGCTTGCTCCTAACAATGAGTCCCTCACCATCTGGGAGCGCCCCGATCCGCGCATTCGCGAGCTCGAACAACTTGCTCCGCCGCCACCCGGCCCGCTCTTCAGCAATGTGGACGCTCCCACCACCACAACCTTCAGCCTCAACAACCTTCGCTTTCATTACGACGCGGCCGCCGGACAAAAAACCGGGGCCTTCCTCGATCAGCGCCTGAACTATGCCGCCGCCGCTGCGCACGTCGCTACATCCGGCCGCACCGGCAATGCCCTCGACGTTTGCACCTACCACGGCGGCTTCGCTCTGCATCTCGCGCAAGTCTGCTCACGCGTCACCGGTATCGACGCCAGCCGCGCTGCCCTCGAAGCAGCCGACGCCAACCTCGCTCTCAATCCAAACCTCAAATCGGAAGTCGACTGGATCGAAGCGGACGCCTTCGAATACCTCCGCCATCTGGATCAGCAAAAATCAGAATCGTTCGACGCCATCGTCCTCGACCCGCCCGCCTTCGCCAAATCCAAGCGCGCTGCCGCCTCCGCCCTGCGCGGCTACAAGGAGCTCAACCTGCGCGCACTGCATCTGCTTGCTCCCGGCGGCACGCTCATCACCTGCTCCTGCTCGCACCATGTCTCACTCGCAGACTTCACTGCCATCGTCGCCTCCGCCGCAGCCGACGCCGGCCGTCGCGTGCAGCTCATCGAAACCCGTGCCGCCGCCCCGGACCATCCTGAAGTCCTCACCCTGCCTGAAACCCGTTACCTCAAGTGCCTCATCTGCCGCGTCGACTGACTCGCACGTAGCCGCTGGCGTACTCTTTTCGCATGGCCACTCGCTCGATTCGCCTCGCGCTTCTCGCCTCTCTTCTGCTCGCCCCCGCCCTGCTCGCGCAGAAGCCTCGCATCACTGAAGCACGCGCACCCTTCACCAACGACATCGATCCCGCCATCGCCACCGCCATCGCCTCTACTCTCGCGATCGACAACCACGCGCACCCCATGCTCTCGCCACCGGATGACACCACCGATCGCAACTTTGATGCCCTCCCCGTGGACAACATGGCCCCGCAGACTGACCCCGTCGCCTGGCGCACCGACTGGCCCGCGCAGCACGACGCCTGGCTTGCACTCTTTGGCGTCAATCTCCACGCGCCGCTCACACCCGAAGCAACCAAGCAGCTTGATGCTGCTCGCACCCGCGTCAAGGCCCGCGAAGGCTCACACTATTCGCAATACGTTCTCGACAAGTCCGGCATCGCCACCATGCTCGCCAACCGCGTCAGCATGGGCAGCGGTGTCCAGCCGCCGCACTTCCTCTGGGTGCCGTATGACGATGCGCTGCTCTTCCCTTTTGACACCACCACCATCGCCGACACACCGGACCGCGCACAGTTCTTTCCGCTCGAACAGAAGGTCTTCGCCGGCTACATGCAGAGCACGGGCGTCACAAAACTCCCACCCACACTCACCGGCTACATCTTCTCGCTGGTCCTCCCCACTCTCTCGAATCAAAAATCCCACGGTGCTGTCGCTATCAAATTCGAGCTCGCTTATCTCCGCCCGCTCGATATAGGTAAGCCCACGCGCGAGCAAGCCACTGCTGTCTACGCCAAAGGCGTCACTGGCGCTAAACTTTCGCCAGCTGAATACAAAATTCTTCAGGATTATCTTTTCCGAGACATCGCACTCGAATGTGGCAAGCTTGGCCTCGCCATTCACTTCCATGGCATGTCCGGCGGCGGCCGCTACTTCTCCATAGCCGGCGTCAACCCGCTCAACCTTGAGCCGCTCCTCAACGACGCCTCCCTCAAAGACACCAATTTTGTTCTCCTCCACGGCGGCTGGCCCTTCGTGCATGAGGCGGGCTCCATGATGCAGAAGCCCAATTTCTATCTCGACATCTCACAGCAGGCGCTCTCCATCCCCGCACGCACGCTCTCCGGCTGGCTGCGGGAATGGCTGGAGCTCTATCCGGAGAAAGTTCTCTTCGCCACCGACGGCTATCCCTTTACGTCTTCACTCGGCTGGGAAGAATCCACATGGCTCGCCGCGCGCAATGCTCGCCAGGCCCTTGGCCTTGCCCTTACCGGCATGTTGCGCGATGGCGAAATCAACTCAGCCCGCGCCGCCCAGCTCGCACACATGGTGCTGCATGACAACGCCGCCGCGCTCTATCGCCTCCCAAACTAGCCATCGCTTTTCACCGCAGCGCCTTCCAAAAAAATTCCACTGCCTCCGCCGCCACCTGCGCATGAACCTTGTCGCGGTCCACGCCCGCTGCGTCTTCGCAGTAGACGCCGATTTGTTGTTTGCCTGCCGCTGTACATGTATCCAGGAACGTGTAATGCGCTACGCCGCCTGGCAGAACAGTCTCGCGCGCTCCACGAATATTCGCGCGCAAATAATCCGCATTCTCATTCGCAGGAGCAATCGGGTCGGCATTGCCCACCACGATCTCCACCGGCATGCGGATCGCGCGCAGGCTCTCCGGCGTCTGCGTAAATCCCAGCGCCGGCGCCATCGCAAACACGGCCCGCACGCGCGTGTCCTTGTAGGAATCCGCCGACGCTGCCAGCGACGCTCCGCTCGACTTTCTCACCTGCGCCAGCATCTGCTCCATCGTGCCCATGTTCTTCATCTCCGGCACGCGGCATGTGGCCAGGTCCGGCTGCTTGCGGCAACGGTCGTACAGCATACTCACATCCGTTTGCGCTCCAGCAATCTCCATCACCGTGTAGCCGCCCAGCGAAAATCCCGCCGCTCCAATCCGCTCCTTGTCGATCTTCGGCCCGAAGTTTTCATCCGCCAGCATGCCGTCGATCACTTCGCTCAGATCGGTCGCCCGCTCCCACCACAGCAGAAATCCTTCTGCTGTATATGGCTCCATCGAATTATTCCCAGGATGGTCCACAGCCGCGACGATGAATCCTGCTCGCGCCAGCTCCGTCCCCAGCCACCCCAACAGCTCTTTGCTTCCGCCTGTTCCGTGTGACATCACAATCAACGGCAGGGGCTGCGTCGCAGGAATCATCGGCGCATTCGCAGCCGCCATTCCCGCTTCCAGCAGCGGAGTCCCCGGCGGTCCAATTGCCTGCTGCGTCTCCACCGCCGTCTCCGGAGCCGGATACCACACCATCACCCGCAGCTCCTGCTTCTGCGCGCCCCGCCAGTTGCGCATCGCCTTCGGATGAAACACTCGCTGTGTCACCCCGGCATGCGCGTGGATCGGTTCATTGTTCTTGGGCTTCTTTCCCCCACCCGCCGCCAGCACCGCCGCGGCCAGCAATCCAGCCGCCATCATCTGTCTCAACATGCCACCAGCTTAGACCGTGCCCGCCGGACCGAATAGCCCTTGACGACCCTCCTTCCCTCTGTATACAGTTTCGCCGAGTTGTAAGACAGCTTCCCGGCGTCGCAAGCACCCGAGCGCCCTTCTTTCTGCTGCACTTTCCCCAGTCCCACATCCTTACCGCGCATCGCGCGCGGCCCAACCTCAACCGTCCACTCGTGCCGGTTGCATCTTCGCGTCCGGCAAAGGAGATCCACCTCGATGCAAAACCCAGCAGCAAAGTTCGCCCTCGCTCTCTTCACCTTCGCCGCTGCAGCCGCTCTGCACGCTCAGACCATCGTCTTCGTCGGTGGAACCGGCACTGGCCACTACGCCTCCGTCCAGCTCGCCGTAAACGCTCTGCCCTCTACCGGCGGCGAGATCAAAGTCGAACCCGGCACTTACACTGGTCAGGCCACCATCACCAAGCCCAACGTCTGGCTCATCGGCCAGGGCTCCAGCGCATCCGCAACCGTGCTCACGGCAGACGGCTCCAACGCCACTTCCGGTAGTGATGAAAAGTCCGCGACGCTTGACGTCACCAAGACCGCGAGCGGCTTCTACGCCTCGAATATCCAGATCCAGAACACCTACACGCAGGAAGGCCACACCCAGAACCAGGCCGTCGCGCTCTTCCTCTACGCTGACAAATCCGTCATGCGCAATGTTCGTCTCATCGGCCGGCAGGACACCCTCTATCTCGGCAGCGTAGGCTGCACCAGCACCACCTGCACTCCCGCGCGCGAATACATCGCCAACTCCTACATCGAAGGCGATGTCGACTTCATCTTCGGCGACGGCGCAGCCGTACTCGATAGCTGCACGCTGCAGATTGATGAGAACCAGGGCTCCATCGGCAACGAAACCACCGTCACCGCGCAGAACAAGAAGTTCACCAACTATCTCAGCGGCTACGTCTTCTGGCACACGCAGATTAATTCCAACCCCGCCACCGGCATGACCAAGGATTACCTAGGGCGCCCCTGGTCCGCCCTCTCCACCGTCACTTCCATCGACTCCAGCCTGCAGGCCCCCATCAACGCCGCCGGTTGGATCGAGTTCACTCCCGGCACCACCAACAATCTCCCTACGGCAACTTACTCTGAGTTCGGCAGCACCGGCCCCGGCGCTGTCGGCTACACCAACCACACCCGCGAAAGCCACGCTATCTATCTCACCAGCACGCAGGCCAACAACTACGCGCCGGATACCTACCTCAAAGGCTCCGACAACTGGATGCCCACCACCGTCACCCACTAATAACTCTGGGTGCCCCATCCATGCGCAGTCTCATCGCGCATGGATGGGAAGCACTCACTCACCCAATCCGTTGACCTGCTCTATATACAGCTTCGAATTAAACTTCTTCCCCGTGCTCGCCGCCGACATATACCGCCGCTTTCCAAACACCGGCCGGTCGAACCACGCGCGATCAAACTTCCCCAGCATCGACCACGCAATCCCCGCATAGCCGTTCGGATCGCGCCCATCGATCTCGTATGTATCGTTCAGATAGATCGCCACCTTCATCGCGATGCGCACATTCGGCGTCCACTCCAGAATCTTCTTCGCCCAGTACATGCGCAGGTAGTTGTGCATCCACCCGTAGCGCACCATCTGCATCTGCGCTGCATTCCAAAGCTCGTCGTACGTTCTGCCCTCTTCCAGCTCCGGCAGCTTGTATAACTTTTCGCGCTCATCGCGATCATGCTCGGCGATCGTCGCCTTCGCCCAGTTGTCCGCGCATGCCGGTGAATCGTACTCCGGCTGGTAGCGCACAAAATTTACCGCCAGCTCCCGCCACACGATCATCTCGTTGAAGTAGCTGTCCCGCGCCGCTCTCAGCTTCGCATTCTTCTTCGCCGCTGCATCCACCGCGAGTGCAATCGTCACTGGCCCAATGTGCCCAAAGTGCAGCCACGGACTCATCTTGCTCGTTCCATCTACCTCAGGACGATTGCGGTCGCCATCGTAGCTCTCCAGCATCTCCGTGCAGAATTTCTTCAACCGCTGCATCGCCGCAGCATGCCCACCCTTCCACGCCTCCACTGGCAACACGCTGCGATCGAACTCCGGCCATGCACGCGTGATGTCCGCGCGCACGTCTTCCCGCTGTAATCCGCGTGGCATCTTCCAAACCACATCCGCCTTCGCATTCTCGTGCGGATGCAAAAACTCCGGCAGCGCCGCATACAGCCGCGGCCTCGCCACGCCCGCGCTGAACTGCGCCTTCAACAGTAGCTTCGACGGCACAATCACATCGGCATCGACCGTCCAGAACGGTACATCCAGCCGCTCTGCCAGTTCCACCCGCCACTGCTCCGGCCCGCGCATCGGGTTCTCATCGCTGAGGACCATCGCCGCGCCCACATCAGCAAAAAATCTCTCGAGGTCC
>Ga0206948_1171_pt1 | contig 11914 bp, 8 predicted proteins | sample Alteio_BWOrgHeat_FD_153236 | JGI IMG/M metagenome (GOLD analysis project Ga0206948, IMG submission 153236) | Enriched cells from forest soil in Barre Woods Harvard Forest LTER site, Petersham, Massachusetts, United States -... | ecosystem: Environmental > Terrestrial > Soil > Temperate forest > O... | reverse complement strand
GGGGATGGTGGGATGGTGGGCAGGCGAAGCCAACGCAAATGACACTTTGGGGTTCAATAATGGTACCTTGGTGAATGGTGTGACTTTTACCAACGGGGAAGTAGGGCAGGCATTCTGGTTTAACGGCAATGACTATGTTTCGATCCCGAATTCGCCGTCATTGGATTCATTCACCAACAGCATTTCGGTTGAAGTCTGGATGAAATCGAGCATTGTGAACGCGAACAACCCGGGCTGGATGTGGATGGTGACGAAGGGCAACAGTTCCTGGCGTCTGATGGCGACCAGCGGGAAAAAAACGGTGACCTTTACCGTGACCGGTCCTGGTCCGAATTTGGATTTGATGGGCTCCCGGAATGTGAATGATGGCCTGTGGCACCATGTTGCCGGTGTATACGATGGAACAAACCAGTATATATATGTGGACGGAACGCTGGATGTATCGCAGCCGAACACCGGGGTGCTTGTGCAGAACAGCCAACCGGTGGAGATCGGAGCCAATTCCGAAACGGTGAGCGCGTTTCAAGGAGCCTTGGACGAAGCATCTGTTTATCACAGGGCGTTATCTGCCGCTGAAATCCTCTCAATTTATAATTCAAGTATCGGAGGCAAATGTCAGCCTACAAATCTTCCAGTCATCGTGACCCAGCCAGTGGGTCAGACAAATTATGCCGGGTTGACCGCCAGTTTCAATGTCGTGGCCACGAGTGTGGCCCCTTTGCAATATCAATGGAGCGCAAACTCAGTCAATATTGCCGGCGCGACAAATGCGACCTTGACTCTGACCAATCTGCAACTGTCGCAGGTTGGTTATTATTCCGTTGCCATCACGAACATTTATGGTGCTACCAATAGTGTTAGCGCGGTTTTGGTCGTAAATCCGAATCCACCTGTAATTGTGACCCAGCCAGTGGGCCAGACAAATCTTGCGGGATTGACCGCCAGTTTCAATGTTGTGGCCACGGGTGGGATTCCGTTGCTATATCAATGGAGTGTGAACACGATTAACATCGCGGGGGCTACGAACGCGACGTTGAATCTGGCCAATCTGCAATTATCGCAGTCTGGTAATTATTCCGTTGCCATTACGAATATATATGGTGCTACCAATAGTGCTAACGCGATTTTGGTCGTAAAGCCAAATCCACCTGTAATTGTGACCCAGCCAACCAACCAGACAAATTATGTGGGTCTAACTGCTGGCTTCAATGTTGTGGCCACGGGTGGGATTCCATTGCAATATCAATGGAGTGTGAACACGACCAACATCGCTGGGGCTACCAACGCGACGTTGAATCTGACTAATCTGCAACTGTCGCAGTCTGGTAATTATTCCGTCACTATCACGAACATTTATGGGGCTACCAATAGTGCCAACGCGGTTTTGGCCGTAAACCCATTGCCATCCTGCACGCAGGTGTCCACGGGGATGGTGGGATGGTGGGCAGGCGAAGCCAACGCAAATGACACTTTGGGGTTCAATAATGGTACCTTGGTGAATGGTGTGACTTTTACCAACGGGGAAGTAGGGCAGGCATTCTGGTTTAACGGCAATGACTATGTTTCGATCCCGAATTCGCCGTCATTGGATTCATTCACCAACAGCATTTCGGTTGAAGTCTGGATGAAATCGAGCATTGTGAACGCGAACAACCCGGGCTGGATGTGGATGGTGACGAAGGGCAACAGTTCCTGGCGTCTGATGGCGACCAGCGGGAAAAAAACGGTGACCTTTACCGTGACCGGTCCTGGTCCGAATTTGGATTTGATGGGCTCCCGGAATGTGAATGATGGCCTGTGGCACCATGTTGCCGGTGTATACGATGGAACAAACCAGTATATATATGTGGACGGAACGCTGGATGTATCGCAGCCGAACACCGGGGTGCTTGTGCAGAACAGCCAACCGGTGGAGATCGGAGCCAATTCCGAAACGGTGAGCGCGTTTCAAGGAGCCTTGGACGAAGCATCTGTTTATCACAGGGCGTTATCTGCCGCTGAAATCCTCTCAATTTATAATTCAAGTATCGGAGGCAAATGTCAGCCTACAAATCTTCCAGTCATCGTGACCCAGCCTGTGGGCCAGACGAATTTTGTCAGTCTAACGGCGAACTTCAGTGTTGTTGCAACCAGCTCTCTTCTGGCTCCCGTGCAGTATCAATGGAATTTTAATGGCACCAATAATCCCATTGCGGGTGCGACCAATGCCACTTTGACGCTAACCAACCTGCAGTTGGCGAACGGTGGCAGCTATGCGGTACAGGTAAGCAACGCGTATGGTTCGGTTTGGAGTTCTAACGCCTTGCTCACAGTTTCTGCTCAAAGTCATTTTGGGTGGAGTAACATTCTTTCACCGCGTTTTGTGAATGCGCCTTTTACCGTCGCTATCCTGGCACAAAACCTGACCAATGGGATTGCCACCAATTTTAATGGGACTGTCACTTTGAGTTCCACTAACGGGGTACCGGTGAATCCGCCAGTCTCGGCTGCTTTCGCCCAAGGTATTTGGGTCGGCAAGGTTACGATTTCACAACCGGTCACGAACCTTGTCTTGCAGGCCACTGATGGTTTGGGAAATAGTGGCAAGGCCAACCCTGTTAACATCGTCTACGCACCGTCCTTGGGCGAATCGTTGAGTGGTAGTACCATCTTGTTCTATTGGCCGGCCACATCTCCGGTGTTTGTGCTGGAAACTTCCGGTGCTCTGGCTCCAGCCAATTGGATACCGGTAGTTCCTGGTCCGATTACGATTAGCGGTCAAAATTTCGTATCCCTGCCCGTTTCGCAGACGAACAGTTTTTACCGCCTGCGCTATTCCGGGCCTTGAACCAATTGATTTTCGTGTCAGAATAAACTGCTTAAAGCTCCTTTGGATAAATCATCCGAGTGTGATCCGAGATATTTTTTGCGTCCAATTCATTAAGCAAACCCAGATGAACCTGGGTAATTTGCTCTAGTGATTCATTGCACCCAAAGCCAGACTCTGCTCGATTATTTTTGCCGATCGTCGAAAATCATGGTCACCCCAGCCAGACCTACCAGACGGTATTCGATGCTTTCCAAAAAATCCACGATGGTTTTGTCCAGCGGGTTGTTCGCCACATCATCAGATTCCACCAGAACAAAGGTGGGCCGGTATTTCTGCCAGTTATTTGATTTTAGTACCACGAGGTTAAATCCCTCTACATCAACATTAAGAAAATTTATCGGCTGGCGGCAATGTTCATCCAAGACACTTTCCAGTGTCCGGGTCTGCACATGAACTGAACCGTCGCTGGTTAAAGTGTTGGTGACCGACATTCCTGCGCTGGTAAATGAAGCCGTGCCGTTTTTGTCTGAGATGGCCAGTTCGAGATTGACGTCTGTGGGGCGAAGTTTTTTGAACATCACCATTGATTCATGTGTGGGATCAATATTGATGCCGCGCCATCCGCGTTTGTAAAACAAATAGGTATTTGAAGACTGGATTGGAGCGTAAGCGCCTACGTCCACATAATAACCATTTTTGATAGGTTCCAGATTTTTAGCGCCGCTTTTATGGGCTCTGGCCCAATCACGTTCATTGAAAAGCTTTGCCAAAACTGCATCCTCACCAAACTGGCTGTAAGTCTCATTGCGCCACAAAAATTCCCGTGCTTCCACAAAGACTCGAATGTTTCGGATCAGCCATCCTGGCAACAGCCGGTTTGCCAGCTTGTGGGCCTTCATCAAGGTCCAAGTTAGATTCATGCAACAAATTAAAGATGACCGCCCTTTTTTTCAACAGTATTTTGATTCCAGAAATGAATCTCCCCATGGATTTTAAAGGAAATTGTCATCAAACGCATGACTTGCACGGGAAGAGGCATTGCTGCGATTGTAGAGAAAATTATGCTCACTACTGCGTGGCCTGGAACACAACGTACCATTGGCTTTGTCGAGGATAAAGGGGCCAAGACTTTCGGTCTGGCGGAAAATTTACGCGGGGCGGATCATTTCAAACCGTTCCCGCGTCTTGCAGTACCAATGCGGCGAGGCCATGCGGCCGATGGTGAAAAGTTTGTCCGTGTGGATGCGCCGCTTTTCCGGATCGAACAATTCATCGCGCACGTGCAGGCGCTTGATCAGACCGATCACCACGCGGTTTCCGCCGATCTGCAAAGTACCCCATTCCGCGCATTCCAGGCTGGCCGGGGCTTCCACGATGCGTGGTGGTTTCACCACGGAGCAGGGCGCGGCGTGAAGGCCGGCGCGATTTAGTTCATTTTCGCCAAAGGGCAGGGAGGCGGCACACTGGTTCATCGCTTCGGCGATGCCTTCATCCACCAGGTTCACGACGAATTCATGGCCGGAGCGGATATTCAAGACCGTATCCTTGGGCGTCCCGTTATCGCGATTGCCCGGCGCGAAGGCGCAGATGGGTGGATTGGCACCCATGAGATTGAAGAAGCTGAAAGGCGCCGCATTTACTGCGCCTTGCTCACTGATGGTCGTTACCAGGGCAATTGGCCGGGGAATCACCAGGCTCGCCAGCAGCAGATAAGCCCGGTCCGCAAAATCTTTTTCCAGATCCAGTTCCATGCCGGAACAATAGTTCTGAATTCAAAGATTCAAAAATAAAAATTTGAAATAGATTCTGCCTGCCTCACTGTTTTATCAGGAGATCCGCCAGATCATTCAATTCCTTGGCATTCAGATCAGACACCAAACAGTAACGCAACCCGCCCACGTTGCAGTTGATCACCGAATATCCGCGCAGATTTTCCGCCTGGGCCGGTTTGCTGCCGCTGCCAGTCTGCGGCCACACAAATACATTGATCACGTGTTTGCCGTGCCGATACACCAGCGCCGCCACCACCTGATGATCCAGATAATCCAGCCGTCCGCCGATCAGTGGGAAACCTTCGGCGGTAAAATCCTTCACCTCCGGCGCAAAATCCAGCTTGCCGTTAAACCACGGTTTCACTGTGTGTTGGTCGGTCGAGGCCACATCCATCAGATGCTCCGCCATCAGGGAACGCACATGACTGCTCACTGCTTCCTCCAGCAAAGGATCGTTGCCACCCACCGGATGCAACACCAGCAGCAGCAACGTGCACGCCGTTGCACCGATGGCCAGCCATCGCCACAGTGCACTCACGCCTGCCTTGATGGATGGCACGGGGGCCACTTCACGTGTGATCTGCCGCACGCTTCGTCGCAGGCTGTCGGGTGCGCGATAGCTCAGATTGTTCTGCTGCAAGGCCGTACGCATTGCCAGCACCGAGCGCCGGGCGGTTGCGCAGGTGGGGCAATTCTTAAGATGTTGTTCCATCTCCACGCTGCGTACGACGTCCAGCTCATGGTCAACGTAAGCGTGAAATAGCGGGCGGATTTCTGAACAGTTCATGATGCAACGCCTCCTTTGGTCTGGAGCAGTTCCTGCAATTGTTTTCTGGCGCGGGCCAGCCGGGACATGACCGTGCCGATCGGCACATCCGCCACCTCGGCGATCTCTTTGTACGAGCAGCCCTCCAGTTCGCGCAGCACCATTGCCTCGCGGAATTCCACCGGCAATTGTTCCAGCGCGGCGCGCAGGCGGCCCGCATCCGCGCTCTGCAGCAGGGCGACATCGCCCGCCAGCGCGGTGGGATCTTCGATCTCTGCCAATTCTTCGTCGCCGATGTCCATGATCGGCGTCGGCCGGTTTTTGCGGAGCCAGGTGTAGGCGGTATTGCGCACGATGGTCAGGAGCCAGGAACGGCTGCTGCCTCCGCGAAATCCGCCGGCAAAACGAAAGGCGCGCAAAGAAGCCTCCTGCACGATGTCTTCCGCATCATGGTCATTGCCGGCCAGCCAGCGGGCAAGGTTGTACGCCGCATCCAAGTGCGGCAGCACCATTTGCTCAAATTGGGCCGATTGTTCCGTTCCGCTCACAAAAAAGTATATCCATTTAAACTAAGACTGCGCTGCCTGCGATTTTATTCCCGGCGGAATATAAATTCTCTCCCTCCGGTCTGCATCATTGAATCTCAACATCATTAACGAACATGGAAACAAAGAAAAACGAAAATCAACGCATCATCCAACACGATCATAATAAAGATGACCTCGACCGGCGCGGCTTCCTCGAATGCATGGCCTGGGCCGGCACTGGCATGGTCTGGACCGTGGCTGGCGGTGTGCTCGGCTCCACGCTGTTGCCCGGTCGTGCCCGGGCGGCTGATGGCGATACGGACAGTCCGGCCAGCGGTAAGATGGTTCAGCGCGCCAGCTTCAGCTTTGTGCAGATCAGCGATTCACACATCGGATTTAACAAACAGGCCATCAACCAGGATGTTGTCGGTACTCTCAAGGAAGCCATCGCCCGCATCAACGCGCTGCCCGAAGCGCCGGATTTCGTGCTTCACACCGGCGATCTCACCCACCTCGCCACGCCGGATGAATTTGATACCGTCAACCAGCTCCTTAAGAGCGTGAAGACCTCGCAAATTTTTTTTGTGCCCGGCGAACACGACGTCACCGGCGACAACGGTAAATATTACCTCGACCACTTTGGCAAAGACACGAAAGGGCAGGGCTGGTACAGCTTCGACCACAGCGGCGTCCATTTCATCGGCCTCGTCAACGTCGTGGACATCCAGACCAACGGTCTCGGCGCGCTCGGCAAATACCAGATCGCATGGCTCGAAGCCGACCTCAAGGATCGGTCCAGTGACACGCCCATCGTTGTCTTCGCGCACATCCCGCTCTGGGCCGTCTATCCGGAGTGGGGCTGGGGCACGGATGACGGCGCGCAGGCGCTCACGTATCTGAAACGTTTCGGCTCCGTCACCGTATTGAACGGACACATCCATCAAACCATGAAAAAAGTGGAAGGCCGCATGGTGTTTCATACCGCCATGTCCACCGCCTTCCCGCAACCGGAACCCGGCAAGGCCCCGAAACCGGGTCCTATGAAAGTGGATGCCGGCCGGCTGCACGATTATCTTGGTATCACCGATGTGAATTTCGCTCCCGGTCGAAGCTCGCTCGCGATCGTGGACTCGACTCTGGGCTGAACGGCACGGACATGAGAAATAAGTTTTTGCCGGTGCTCGCGCTGGCGATCTTCACGTTGACGAGTTGTGCCGATCAAGGCGTTGGCATCCATAAATCGGATGCCGCGCCCCCCGGCTCGCCTGCAACCACTACAGTTCAGGGTGTTCCTGCACCGCCGGCTGTGCGCACTCTGTTTTTGCGGAACTGTGCGCACTGCCACGGTACTGATGCGCGTGGGGACGACGGCCCGGACTTGCATGACTTGGATTTGTCTGCCGATGGCATCGCCAACCGCATCCGCCACGGGAAGGCGGGTCAGATGACCGCCTTCGGTGGAAAACTTTCTGAGGACCAGATCATTGCCCTGGCGGGCTATGTAAAAAGCCTCGGCAAGTGATTTGGCCGGGCGTCCTTGTGATGCGATGACTTAGTGCCAGGTGAATGGGCCGTAATCTGAATCCGTCGGAGTGATGGCATCATCCAGAAAGATATTCACTTCAAAGTTCCCGCCGCTGCTGGCGGAAAATGTCAATTGCAGATAAGCCACTTTGCCTAAATCTGCCGTGTCGGTGAACGTCACTACCACCATCGCTCCGTCGGGTCCAGAAGGCGTGACCACGTATGTGCCTGTCTGAACCGTGCCGGAATTCGATTGCGTGACCTGCACCGTGGTGCTGCTCTTAAAGGACACCGTTGTCGTGTGGCCGCCACTGCTGCTGGATTTTGCCGCGACTGAATGATTCGCCCAAGATGCAGGCAGCAGGACGGACGATGGCACAATAGCAAACGAACCGCTGTCCGAAGACCCTGTGTTTTGATAAGTGCCCTTATTCAGGTTGGTGAAGTTCAGCGCTATTTGCTGTGTGGCATTGTTGTTGGTGATGGACGGGGGGGCCGTGAAAGTCATTTCCAACAACGCGGTGTTTGTGCTGGTCTGTTGATATTCATAATTGCCCGTGCCGGAATCGCCCGTGCCGTTGGTATCTGTCTGGCTGAATGCATTCGTGCCAAAACCCACTTTCACGGCATTGCCACTGTCTGGAAACACATCAATTGTGGAAAACGTCAGGTTGGTCGGCGCCCAGTCCGGCGGGAAAATGCCGAGGAATTTGACCGTGTTGGTTGTCAGATTGCCGGCCGCATCCATTGCGTAGGCTTGCAGGGTATTGGTGCCGCGGCTAACCGGCAGGCCGTTAAGACTCCAGTTCGTCAGACCGACGGGAGTGATCCAATCATCGTTGATTCGCACGCCGACATCGGTGACAGCCACATTGTCGCTGGCTGTTCCGGTCACGTTGATCGTCGCGTTGCTATATCGCGAGTTGGCCTTGGGTGAGGTGATGGTCACCGTCGGTGGTGTGATATCTTTGAAGTTGGCGACAATGATCAGGCCCGGGCTCATGGTGAAATCCAAGGTGGGATTGTTGCTCATCGTGTCGCCGTTGTTCCAGAAATAGAAGGCAAAGCCTTTCGCCGGCGTCGCTTTCATCGAGTAGCTTTGGTTGACGTTCAGCACCGCGTTGCTGTAGTTCGGTGATATAGTGCCAGAGCCCACGGACTTCAATGTCAGCGGAGCCGTCACTATGTAGTCGATGCTTAATATATTCGTGGTGGAATAGTTGCCGCCGTCATCCAGCGCCGTGATGGCGATGCTGTTCGTACCTTGAATCAATTCAACTTGCGCTGTCCAGTTGCTGTTCCCGTTTGAAAGCCGCGCTTCGTCCCAATCGCTGTGGTTCAAGGAAATCAAAACATTTGAAATGCCGGTATTGTCCTTGGCCGTGCCCGTGATGACGATATTTTCGCTGTTCGTTTTCGCACCAGTTTTTGGGCTGGTGACTGTGAGTGTCGGCTTAGTCGCATCTTTGAAGTTGGCCACGTATGTCAGGTGGCTCGCCATCTCGAAATGCAGCGTTGCCGTATTCGTCACCACATTGCCATCGCCATCGGTCCAGTTCACAAACGCACAACCGGAGTCAGCTTTTGCCGTCATGGAATAAAACGACGCAACCTGGAGTGAAGCCCCATTATAAGCTGGTGAGATGCCGCCGGGGCCATTGGTTATCACGGTCAACGGAGCGTCCAAGACATAAACAAACTTCACCGTATTTGTCTTCGAGAAATTGCCGCTGGTATCCACCGCAACGGCGGACAAGATGTTCGTGCCCGGCTGGATCACGAGGATGGGGAAATACCAGGTCGCATACTGGTTGAGCGATATGGTGTTTAGCCATGGACCATTGTTCAGTTGAAATCTTACGTAAGCCACCGCTACGTTGTCGGTCGCCGAGCCCGAGATCTCAATCTCGTTCACGCCGAACGTTTGACTGTTTGTCGGGGAACTGATTTTGACCGTGGGTATGACCTTATCCGTGCTTACCGAAGTGGAAGTGGTGTTCAGGGCAAAGATCATCCCGGCGTTGTGAGATGAACCGCCCTGTGTGGTCATGCCATAGAGTTCTTTGCCCACCAAAGTCATTGAGCCATACGGTGTGCTGCCATCCGTCAAAGTTCCTGGGAAGCTAAATCCGTGCAGGACCGTGAAACCGGTGCCATCGGTGGAGATTTGGAAGATAGAGCCCAAACCGACGCTCACTGCTCCGTCAGAGGTCATGCCATAGAGCGTATTGCCTGACAGCGTTAGATCGCCATAAGGCTTCCAATTAACGCTCGTGTCGAAGTGATGCAGGATCTGGAAGCCGCTGCCATCGGTGTTCATCGCAAAAACGGTTCCCACATTATTGCTGCCTCCGGCTGAAGTCATGCCGAACAAGGTCGTGCCCGAGGCCACCAGTGAACCATAAGGCGAAGCCCCGTCTTCGGCCTCACCAGTGAATGAATGCAGATCATGATAGCCGCTGCCATCCGTATGGAACACAAACACATTCCCGGTGTTATTGCTGCCGCCGGTAATAGTCATGCCGTACAAGTCGGTTCCCAACACCAACAGCGAGCCTTCCGGGGCGCCACCCGGGCTGAAATTGTACAGATTCGTATAGTTCCCACCATTGGTGCTGATGGAGTAGATGGTGCCCAAACTCGCGCCATTGGTGCCGCCTTGCGTCGTCATGCCGTAAAGTGTGGAACCTAGTTGGACCAGCGAGCCGTAGGGTTGAAACCCGTCATTCACCGGATTGAAATGATGCAACACGGTGAACCCGGTGCCATTGGTTCCGACCATGTAAATGATGCCCAAATGATTGGTGCCACCCGCTGACGTGGTTCCGTACAAATTTTTGCCAATGAGCAACGGTGTGCCAAATGGAAACGCACCGTCCTGCGGATTCCCTGCCGAATTCAGAATGTTGATCCCGCCGAAATTGTGGATCACCTTCGGTTTGGCCAGATTCGTTCCGATCATGAACAACGTACCGGAATTACTCGTCCCGCCTGTCTCCGTTACCCCAAATAGTGTCGAGCCGCTCGCGGTCAGCGAGCCATACGCCGGAAACGAGCCGTCGTTCGGTTGGCCGGCAAAACCATAAGTCCGGTCAAAAGCCACGGCGCCCGCTTCGGACACTGCCAGCATCAGGGCTAGCAGACTCAAGACCGGTGCGGTGATCGATTGACGCAAAAGTTTTTTGAAAATGTTCATGATGGTATTGGTTAATACTTGTTTGGACCCCGTTTTTTAGCACCTAAAACGTCTGATGCAGAATAATGTATGACTTTGCCGCCCTAATTTTACAAGGCTTATTCGATGACAAATTGGTCACGCGGTTTGAAGCTCTTTTGTACTACGCGTTGTCTTGCGCGGTAAATAATTGTAATCACTATTATATAGTGATGGCATTCCTTTCCCTGGCTCTTGTGCCTTAATTTCAAAGTCATTTGCACATACTGAGGACTGACGAAATGCTTGGTGCTGTTAGTCTTAGCGTCACCCTTATGTCGAACCAATGCTTTCCAAGCCCCCGTCGTGCCCAAAATCTGTGCTGGTCTTTGCCCGTCCGGACTATTCTTGCGGCAATTGTCCTTTTCGCCACGTTGCATACAAGGTCTGCGCTGGCCACGACCGTCTTGGATGACATTTTTGCGGATGGGACGCGCACGAATCAAAATCTGCCCACGGATTCGGCCTGGTTTGTTTCCACGGCGGGAGATGTGACAGCCGCCGTTGGGAGCATGACGTGGTCGCTGCCCACGGGCTCGTTCATGGGTGTGACTTATTTCGGATCCAACACTGCCACGCCAGTGTCGCTGAATGTGGGTGATACGCTGACAGTTTCGATGAAGTTCACTTTCAACAACGTGGATACGTTGAACACCTCGCAGGGATTCCGGTTGGCGTTGTGTGATTTTGCGGATTCCACACTTTCGCCCAAGAATGTCACGGCGGATGGATTCAGCACGAGTTCGCAGGGGGCAGGGGTGGGAGCGTATGCGTTGTTCCAGAACATGTCGTTGACGTTTGATTCCACGCCGATGAGCATCTTCAAACGCACTACGCTCACGGACACTTCTTTGCTCGGGACCAGCGGCGACTGGACATCGCAGACGGGTGTCTCCACCACGACGGGCAGCTTTCCTGGTTTTGTGAATGGCGTGCAGTATCAATTTCAATTCTCCATCCAACGGTCCAGCAGCACCTCGCTGGTATTGGGCACCTCGTGGCAGAACCTGGCGAATGGTGCGACGCTGTCTTCCTCCGTGACGGACAGTGCGGCTTCGACCTTTAATTTTGACGGCATCGCCTTGCGTCCTTCGGGGGCGGGTTCAGCGGCTACGAATACGGTTTTCAATGAAGTGCGGGTGGATGTAATTTCTGCCGGCGCGCCGCCGACCATCAACACGCAGCCGCAAGACTTGTCCGTTTTCGCCGGGCAAAGCGCGACGTTCAATGTGAGCGTGAGCGGCAGCGGACCACTGACCTATCAATGGTATTTCGACAGCAACACCACGATCACGAACGCGA
>Ga0206948_1222_pt1 | contig 12048 bp, 13 predicted proteins | sample Alteio_BWOrgHeat_FD_153236 | JGI IMG/M metagenome (GOLD analysis project Ga0206948, IMG submission 153236) | Enriched cells from forest soil in Barre Woods Harvard Forest LTER site, Petersham, Massachusetts, United States -... | ecosystem: Environmental > Terrestrial > Soil > Temperate forest > O... | reverse complement strand
GAACTCATGCCGTTGGTTTTCAGAAAGAAAACAGAAACTTAAGGCTTCGGCTGGGCATTTGGCGGCTGCGGTTTGGCTTGCGGAGGGACAACAATCTTGCCCTCGCAATCAAGAACCTCCATGCCCGGAAAGCCTGCCGCAACAGCCTGCGCCGCACGGCGCGTGGATGTGAAGACAACGCCCAGGGCATCGTCATCCTTGGGTTTGTTGCCGGGGTTGATGGGGCCGATACCGATCATACGCACTTCACCGAGGCGCATAAGCGGGTCAAGTATCGTTTTGACTTTTTTAGAGGCCTGGTCGCTGTCCATGCTGGCAAAAGCAGCCTTGCGTTCGCTTGTGGTGAACAGCACAAGACCATAGTTTTGTATGGGGGCGAGCGATTGCAGTTTTGCGAACTTCCTGGCTTTCGTGACAAGACAGACCTTATTGAACGCATTCCTGATAAAATGCTTCTTCAGGAAGCTTTCAAACTCAAGATCAAATTTGTTCTTTTCAAGCGTCATGATATCGCCGACGAGTCCGGTGCTGATGAGGCCTTTAAACACTTTAAATCCCTTTTTGTCGGTATTGGCGAGTGCATGGAATTCAAAAATATCATAAGCGCGGTTGAGCAGCCATTTAACGCGCGAGGCCTGCACCGCCTCCGCGAGCGCGACATCATCCTGCGCAGCAGCAATCACATCTAGCTTCGATTGTCCTGCGGCATCCGGCGCGCGCAAGTCGTTGATGTATTTCTGGCACTCCGGACCGGGGGGATATTTCTCGAGAAGATCCAATCCATCGTTGATGGAACAGATCAGGTCAGCTTGGCTCGCGCCACGGTATAAAGGCATAGGCAGAACTCCTTAAGCTTTGAGCATTCTGCCGCCACTTTAATAACGAAGAAAATTTATGTCAATAAAAATATGTCAAAAATTAAATATCTTTAAAATTTCCAACGCTTGCCGGATGCAGGACGTTTCAATACTGGCGGCGTGGCTTTTTTTACCGGCTGCGGGGCGTTGTCCTGCAGTTGCTGGAGGCGGCGGTTTTTTATCTTCGGCCATATCTCAAGGAGCGTAACGAGCTCCGCATAGCGTTTCCCCGTTTCCGTTCCCTTATAAACGCGTTCCCTTTCACGGGCGCAGTCAAGGGGCGTGCGGCCGGCGTTGTTGCGCGTATTGTAGTCGGCGCCCCTCTCCAGCAGGTAGGCCATCATATATTTTTGCTGGAACTCGACGGCGATATACAGGGCAGTGCGTTGGTCGTTGTCTTTTGCTTCTAAATCAGCGCCACTGGCTACCAACAGGGCGACGGCTTCCTTGTCCGGCACGACAACCGCGCGCATCAACGCCGTCCAGCCGTCTTGCCGTCTGCCATTGATGGAGCTGACACCGTATTGTTCCAGAACGGTCTTTAAATCCCGCTGCTGATCCATGGAGAGGGTTAAACCTTCTCAACCTGCGTGAATTCGAGCTCGACCGGGGTTGAACGGCCAAAGATCGAGACCAGCACCTTGAGGCGGCTGCGGTCTTCGTCGATTTCCTCGACAACGCCGTTGAAGGAGTTGAACGGGCCGTCGCAAACGCGAACCTGCTCGCCGATGTCGAACGTGATGCTCGGACGTGGTTTCTCGGCGCCTTCCGTCACTTGTTTCAGCAGACGCTGTGCTTCCACCTCGGTAATCGGCGATGGCTTGGTGCCGCCGGCACCGAGGAAGCCGGTCACCTTCGGCGTGTTCTTGACGAGGTGCCAGGCATCGTCGTTCATGTCCATTTTGACGAGAACGTAACCGGGGAAAAATTTGCGCTCAGCGTTGATCTTCTGGCCACGGCGTACTTCGATCACTTCTTCCGTCGGAACCATCACTTCTTCGATGTATTGATCCAATCCGCGCTTTGCTGCGGTTTCCTTGATGGAAGACGCCACTTTCTTTTCGAAACCGGAATAAACGTGCAGTACATACCAACGCTTTGTCATTTTTTAAGCCCCTAATCCAAGAATAAATTTAACAGCAACCGAAATGGCGCCATCCGCCACCAGCAAAATCATCGCCATGATAAAGACCATGATGAAAACAACGACTGTCGTCGTCACAGTCTCCTTCCGCGTCGGCCAAGTCACCTTGCGGGCCTCCTGCCGTGTCTCGCGCATAAACTCTATAAAATTCTTCGACATCTCGTTTTATCTCTTCCTTCTTTTTCTCTCGTTTCTCAGGGCCTTGCCCTGCGAAGCCTTGGCGGAGCAGGGTGGCAGGAGCGGGGGGACTCGAACCCACAACATCCGGTTTTGGAGACCGGTACTCTACCAATTGAGCTACGCTCCTCCATCATGCTTCTTCCCCCTAGCAACCCTCGTTTCCGGAGGCCGGATTCGCGAGTTTTATTTAATTGTCAGGGGATGACATCTTGTACTCTAAGTTTTATTGGAAATCCAGAGAAATGTTCAAAAATTAACCATTTTCATATAAATATATTCATGGCATGATGTCCCACTTTTTGAAGAATCGCCTAAAACCCAAGGTGGCTAATGCCCAAACTCTGGAAGAAGACCGGCGATGCCCAAGGCAATGCCCAGCTGCAGGAGATAAACCTGTCAACGCTGGCTATTGCAGAGCCCACGGTCATCTTCATTTCCGGACACGTAACAATGGATAACAACCCGGTAATGATCGCCCGGGGTCTGGATTTCATGGAAGGGATTTTTCAAGGCCAACCGGAATTTCCCGACCTGCCGCAGATTTATTCATGGTCGCATGGCAGCACTCAAAAAACTGTATTCAACGTGGCTGCCTATGATTTCCGCCCGAAGCATGCTTATAGTTCCTCAGCTAAAAAGCTCGCGTTGGGGGCGATCATGCCGCTCGTCAGCGCCAACAACCAGCCCCTGCCCTACGCCGAGGCGCAAAAAAACCTCCGTAACCTGACCTTCCTCGGTTACAGTGCGGGAAACGTCGTCGCGCAGGAAGTCTTTAACGCTTCCCTGAAGATGATGAAAGAGATCGGCTACAAGCCGGAAGAGGCGCGCACACTCCTGCACGAAGTCGTGCTCATTAACATCGGCGCGGTTTCCCGCCCGAGCAAGGAACAGGACCGCTTCACCACCCTTTGCCTTGCCAACAGCGATGACCGCTTTGTCCGCATCAAAAACGTGCTGATGCACCCCCTGCGCAGCGTTTTTTCCAAAGCCACGCGGCCACTGACAATTGAAGCACTCTCAGACACCAGCCTCATGGTCTCCGCCGCGGCCAGCCGGAAAAGGCGTGACCGACGCGAAGTATCAAAAGAAACGGTGATAGAGGGCGTCGAGCTTCCGCGCTGGAATTTTTCCGTCAGCAACCATGGCGTTTACAGCTATATCAACAACGACGATAAACGCAGCCAGATGTCCCGGATCGCATCGCATGCCCTGATCAACGCCCTTGGCAGAAAGACAACGCTGACGCCTTTGCAGTTGCTGGAGCCGCCTGCCGCGATGGAAGCGGAAGAAAAATGCGCTTACCTGAACAAGATTGCGAAGGCGCAAGGCCTTAAAAAATAACAGTTTTATTGGAAAATTTAATTGTTTACACAGAAATATAATTATGGTAATGTGACCTTTATTTTAAAATTTAAAACAGGTGCCTGATGCCCAAACTCTGGAAGAAAACCCGCGATACCAAGGACAATACTGACCTGCAGCAGGTGGACCTGTCGACGCTGGCCATTGCGTCCCCCACAGTCCTCTTTATTTCCGGCCGCGAAACAACGGATAAAAATAAGACTGAAATCTCCAAAAGCATACTCTTCATAAAGAAGCTCCTTAAGGATCAGCCGGAAGTTTCATCTATGCCGGAAGTCTATTCCTGGTCGCATAGCCGTCAGCTTTCAAGGATCTTCAACATGGCCGCTTATCACTACTTTCCACGGCATGCCTATAGACCCTCAGCCAAGAAACTGGCGCAAGGGACAATCATGCCGCTGGTCAGCGACGCGGAAGGCAATCCTCTGCCCTATGCCGAAGCGCAGGAAAAGCTCCGTAACCTGACCCTCTTTGGTTACAGCGCGGGAAGCCTTGTCGCGCAGGAGGTTTTCAATGCTTCCATGAAGATGATGAAGAAAATCGGCTATAAGCCTGAAGAAGCCCGCAAGCTTCTGCAGGAAGTCGTACTCATCACCATCGGCACAATCTCCCGCCCGACCAAAGAAGAAAACCGTTTCACAACCATCTCCCTCGCCAATAGCGACGACTGGTTTGTTCGCGCCAAAAACCGGCTGATGCATCCGTTCCAACGCATTTTTTCCAGGGCTGCCCGGCAATTAAAAATCAGGCAGGTGTCCGACAACAGTCTCCTTGTCACGGCAGCCGCCCGTGGAAGAATACGGGACCGAAAAAAAGAACCCATAGAAATAATAGAAAATGTCCGGCTTCCGCGCTGGAGCCTTTCCAGCAGCAACCATGAAGCACGCGACTACGTCAACAATGACGATCAGCACAGCCAGGTCTCCCGGATCGTGTCGCATGCCCTGATCAACGCCGTCACCCGAAAGACAACGCTGACACCCTCCCAGTTGCTCGAACCGGTTGCTTCGCTTGAGGGGGAACAAAGGGCTCTTTACCAAAGCAGGATTGCGAAAGCACAAGGCATCAAGTTGCCCGTCTCCTAAGGCCGAATTCACTACATCTATGCCCTTATGTTTTTATTGAAAATCAAAAGAGATGTTTCGAAAACATCTCTTTACATATATTTCAATTAATGCCATAACAATGGCAATATTAAGAATCAGCCATTAAGGCTATTTGAGGAGCCCCCAATGCCAAAACTGTGGAAAAAAACTGGCCGCGCCAAAAGCAATAAAGGCCTGGAACCAGTAGACCTGTCAAAACTGACTATTAACAGGCCCACAGTCATCTATTTCCCGGGACAGCTCGCGCAGGATGTTAATCAGACAGAAATTTCCAAAGGCATAAACTACGTTAAAGGTCTTTTCAGTGACTTGGCCTGTCTGCCGATAGTTTATTCCTGGTCGCGCCCGGACAGGAACACCCGGATAACGAGTGACCTGTCATCGCTATTCTATGCTACCGCCTGTAACCGCATCCTGGACCCTGGCACCCTGTCCTCCGTCAGGAGCCTCGCAAAAGGGCTTATTATGCCGCTGGTCAGCGATGCGGAAGGCAAGCCCCTGCCCTTTGACAAGGCGCAAAAAAACCTCCGTAAGCTGACTTTTTTTGCTCACTGCGTGGGAACTGTTGATGCGGACGAACTGCACGACGCCGCCATGAAGATGATGAAAAAAATCGGCTACAAGACGGAAGAGGCGCACAAACTTCTGCACGAAATCGTGCTCGTCACCGTCGGCCCGCTTTCCCGCCCTGAAAAAGAAGATAACCGCTACACGACCATCTCCTTCGTCAATTACGACGACCGTATTATCAACAGGAAAGAATGGGCGCTGAATCCGTTGCACAGGCTTTCTTCGCTGCACAACAACTTTTCCAAGGCCAGCCGGAGCCTGAAAATAAAGCAGCTGTCCGACACCAGTATTCTTGTCACCGCGACCGCCAGAGGAGCAAGACAGGACCGGAGCAAAAAAATCCAGGAAGAAGTGATAGACAACGTCCGGCTTCCGCGCTGGAGCAAAAAAGCCCTCAACCATTTACTCGAAGACTACGGCGTCAATGCTGACTCTAAAAGCAGCCAGCTCGCCGGCATGGCGCAAAACGCCCTCATCAATGCCGTCAAGAGGAAGGAAACGCTAAAGCCTTCCCAACTGCTGGAGACGCCCGCTATCACGCTGGAAACCGAGGAGAAGAAAGTTTACCAGCAAAGAATGTCTCAGGCGCTGGGTGTATAGGGAGAGCGTAATATGACTGATGATAACATCAAACGCCCCAAACAAAAACCACAGCGCCTGACCATTGCGTTCCTCTATGCGAACATGGGGGAAGCTATTCTCGAACAACTCGGAAAAGAACGCTCCTATGCCACTGTTTTCCCGGCGGAGACCGCGGAGAAAATCAGCGCCTATCATAAAGGCCGCCTGAAAAAGGAAGACTTTGCCGAACCCGGCGACTTCATAGAGCAGGTGGTGAAGCCGGTCATGGATAACTTTCTGAACATAGCCTGCCCTAAAGCCATGAACAAACCGCCGATAGCACAATGGGTCTGCAAGCAATATTTGTCGCACCGGGATAACAGCCGCAGTTTCTTCCGCGGACGTAATAGTCACCCGATGAAGGCCAGCGACCTGCATAAAATCGGCGAGAACATTACTTACTTCGACAATTTAAAGAATTCCCAAGCCTTCAAAGAAACAGGCGCCAAGACTGATCTGCTGCAATACAAGGCTTATGCGGCGTTCGAGGAGATGCTGGCCCCCCATCTCCAGCGCAAAGCACAGCAAAAAGCGTCCGCCAAAACCTTCACTCTCAGCCCGGAGCAGAAAGCCCGGGTAATGGCGGAAACGACAGTCCTCTACGACGGGCCCGAAGGCCAGGTTGTCGTGGCGCATACGCCAGCCGCGACCAGATACTGGGCCAATAACACCAAGTGGTGCATTTCCGGCGACATGTGGCGCATGACTGAAACGCACCTTTTTGGTTTGAAGAATGTCAAAATGCGTCTTCCGCACTTCAATGTAAAAAACCCCGCTGTCCTGAATTTTCCGATCTACAATAAAAGATCCCCTGTCATCGTGCTTATCCCCAAGGGACAGCAGAACAACAAGTTCGGGATGATCGAAAAAATGTATTCCGACAGCACGGATAAAAAGTTTAGCACCCTGCCGCAGCCACATCAGGAGCTGCTGGAGAGTTGTCTGGCCAGCCTTTCCGACGGCGCACGCAAGGCCCTTGAGGCGTGGATACCGAAAGCGCCCGTAGCTGGAGGCAATGATAATAATCCTGCGTCTGCCCATGATCGCGCCCTGCAGGAAAGCGTCAGACAAGAATTTGATAATATAAAGCGGCTGCTTAAAAAGCCGGATGCGTCCCTCTGGAATAATCGCGACTTCGTCCGCGCCGCCGTCAAACAGGACAACCGTGCGCTCAAGTATGCGGCGAGGAAACTACGGAGAGACCATGGTTTTATCACCAGCCTGCTCGAAGAGTGCGCCGATCTCCCTTTTAATATCTCCAGACGGACAAAGAATGAAGTTGTTGGTGATTTTATGGAACAGTATCTCGACCTTACGTTCAATATCCCCAGCATGAAAGGAAAGGTCGCCAGCTTGAGAGGAAAAGCGCGGCTAGCCACAGGGAAGAAAGTCTGGCGTCCAGATGACGCGGCGCTGCTGGACTACCAGACGAAAGCACTGGAGCGGATGGCGGAAGAAGGGGATATGGAGAAATTCGTTAACTGTTCCCGCCGTTATAAAGCCACATGGGGCGATGCTGAAACACTTTTTGCTGGCAACCCCGCCGCGACATTCAAAAAAGTAAAAGCTGAAATAAAGCCTTTGTAGCTAAGCCTGTCGCTTTATTATAAATCCATAACTATAAATTATTATTCTAAAATAACTGGAATATCCGGAATATATTAATAATTTTTTAATCATATGAGTAATATCCTGTGGTACAATCATTCTCGCGCAAAAATCAGATTCGGAGGGATAAATGTCAGATTTACAACCTTTGTTTGATAACAACCGCCGCTGGGTACGTGAACGCCTCGTCAATGATCCTGATTACTTTGAACGCCTTTCCTCTCTGCAAGCACCGAAATACCTGTGGATAGGTTGCTCGGACAGCCGTGTCCCCGCCAACCAGATCACCAACCTGATGCCCGGTGAAGTATTTGTCCACCGCAATATCGCTAATCTGATCGTGCACACGGACCTAAACGCCCTCTCCGTTATCCAGTACGCCGTGGAAGTCCTCAAGATCGAGAGCATCATTGTCTGCGGGCATTACGGCTGCGGCGGTGTCAAAGCCGCTTTTGAAAACCATCAATATGGCCTGATCGACAACTGGCTGCGCAATATCAAGGACGTCTATCACAGCCACCGTGAAGAACTCGACTCCATCGCCAAGCCGGAGCACCAGCTTGACCGGCTCTGCGAACTGAATGTCATGGAACAGGTCAGCAACGTCTGCCGCACGACGATCGTGCAGAACGCCTGGAACAAAGGCCAGAAACTCGCCGTGCACGGGCTGATCTATGACCTCTCGAACGGCCTGCTGCAGGATCTCTCGATCCGTATCAGCGCCGCCGAGCAGCTCGGCAACATCTACCAGATGCAACCGCAGAAGGCCAAAAAGATAAAGGCTGTGGGCTAAATAAACCTTGTCATTCCGGCGGAAGCCGAAATCTCCCTTACAATTCCAGCCAGATCCCGCTGCGTGGCTATTCGCCAAGCAGTCGCCGGGATGACGTTTTGTATAAGAATTACTTTATCGTGCGCGTACAGACCTTCTTGATATCCTCGTTGAGGATATGCGGGACCGTGTGGTCATAGGTCGTCTGGCCGATCAGCTTTTCAACAATTTTGCCGTTCTTGAACAAGGCATAGAAAGGGATCGGCCCGTCAAACCTAGGGTAGCCGGAATACTTTTCCCGCCTGACCAGCGTGCCGCACACCGCCCAGCCAAAGGTCTGCGGCATGGTCAATATGCGGCTGGCCTCGACATAGCTTTTTATCGGCTGAGAAAATTCATAGGACTCGGGCTTCGAGCCAAAAAGGACGTTCGAGAAGAAAGACGGCGCGAACTCCGCCTGGATCATCTGCTGATAATCTTGCGGCGGCGGCGGGCCGTAATCGGGATGAAGCGGCAGTTCCTGCGGCGCGGGCGGCGGCAGACAGCCCATCAGCAGGAAAAGCCCAAGGGCGGGGAGTATGCGCGCAATTTTTTTCATCGTCTGTAAAACCTCGAATTTGGTACAACGCCTATTAGATGTACCATGTTTTCCATGCTTTTCAAACGGTTACATGCTTGAAATTTTTTCCGTGTCGGGCATAAGGCCTGCCGCAAAGGCTTTTCTGACCAGCAGGATCGTCATCAGCGCCAGCACGACGCCGCCCCAGAGGTCGGCAAAATGATGTCCGCCTATGGGCGGCGTGGAGATAAACAGCAGGATATTAAGCTCCAGCAGGGTCAGGAACAGGATCGGCATGCCCCGCGAGACATAGATCAGGAGTATCGCCAGCGCCATATGGAAGGATGGAAACTGTATGATGCCTTCCACGTGCTTGTCGCCGATCACCTTGAGGGTCCCGTTATGCAGCTCCGTGAATACATGGACATAGTTGCTGTCGGGCTCGACATGATAAAAGCCGAAGGCGCCCACCGCGGGCCAGAGGCCGGAGAACACGATGCAGATCAGGCACGAGACCATGAACAGCCATATCATCTCCCAGCAGCGCGCGCAGCGGCCGCGGAAATTGAGGAAAAGAAGCAGGAAAATGATCTGCGGTATAAGGCTGCCATAGGCCGCAAAGAGGGCTTTTTTAATCAGCGGTCGCGCGGCAACCCACTTGTAGCAGGCAAGCCAGTCAAGGCCAAGCGCGCGGTCGGAGGCGGCCAGATAGTCATCGACCAGGGGCCGGTGCAGCTCGGCGACCAGGTAACTGGCGATCGCCGAGACGGCGGCGAAAGCGAGGAACACCGCCCCCATATGCGTCATCTCGGCAATACGGTCGCTGCGGCGGATGTAGGTGTAGGTCACGGATATGGCGAGAAGAATCGTAATCGTGAATATGTTGGTCAGGAAATCGTGCGGCATCAGGCGTATGCCTTCGGCTTTCAGTCCAATGGCGTCGGCCACCCCGACCAAAGCCAGCATAACCCAGACCATCCGGGTATTCAGCGACGGCTCAATTTTACCGATGCGCTTCTCTTTCCAGTTTTTTAAGTTTTTCCACATCTTCGCCGATTATACCCCTTGGAAAACACGCGTGCTTTCCTTTTCAAAACCGCCCATTGCAACCTCGCTGATTTTACGACGTAAAGGCTTTTTTCACCACAAAAATCGTGACCAGCGCCAGCACGATGCCCCCCAGGAGATCGGCAAAGTGATGCCCGCCAACAGCCGGCGTGGAAAAGAACAACAGCGTATTAAGCTCAAGAGAGGTCAGGAATAAAATGGGTATGCCGCGCGTGACATAGATGAGGAATATGCCCAGCGCCACATGGAGCGAGGGAAACTGGACGATCCCCTGCATCTCGGTATCGCCAATGGATTTAAGGGTCCCGTTATGCAGCGCCATGAAAGCATGGACATAGGCATTATCAGGTTCGACATGATAATAACCGAAAGCACCCACTGCCGGCCAGGGGCCGGAGAACAGGATGCAAATCGTGCATGATACAACGAACAGCCACAACATCTCCCAGCTGCGCGCACTCTGCCCCCGAAAATTCATTATCAGAAGCAGCAGGATAATCTGCATGGTGACGCTGCTATAGCCGAACCACAACGCCTTGTGAACCAGCGGATGCGCGACAACCCACTTGTAGGAAGCAAGCCAGTCAAGGCCAAGCGCATGGTCGGTTGCGACCAGATACGCATCGACAAGCGGCTGCTGCCGGTATCCTGCCGCGATCAGGTAGCTAGACACAACCGCGATCGCCGTAAAAATCAAAAATGCCGCGCCGATATGCAGCATCTCGCCCGTGCGGTCATTGGGGCGGACATATGTGCAGACCAACGAGAGCGCCAGAAGGATTGCAATTGTCGTTATATCAGATAGGAAAGCATGCGGCGAAAACGTCATGCCCTCGGCTTTCAGTCCTACGGTATCAGCCGCCGCGAACAGGGCTATCAAAGACCAGATTCGGCGTGTATTCAGCGATAGCTCTGTTCCCCGACTTTTAATATTTTCCCACATTAGTGCCCCGGCAGGCTGAGGACAGCCGGCCCGAGAATAATCACGAACAGCGGCGGCAGGAAAAACAAAATCATCGGCACAGTCAGCTTGGGCGGCAGGGAGGCGGCCTTTTGCTCCGCCGTTGCCATGCGCGCCTCGCGCGACTCGTCCGACAACACGCGTATCGCCTTCGAGACGGATGTCCCGTATTGCTCCGCCTGCAGCATAGCTGTGGCGAAAGAACGCGCCGGACCGCTGCCCACACGGGCGGCGAAGCCCTGGAAGGCCCCCTTGCGGTCATTGAGCATCCCGAGCTCGGCGCTGAGGATACCCAGCTCTTCCGCCAGCACCGCCGAGTGTTCCGCGATCGTCTGGCCGATCCGGTTGATGGCCGCTTCGATGCCGATCCCGCCCTGCACGCAGATCAGCAGCATGTCGAGCGAGTCGGGGAACGTCAGCGATATTTCCAGCTGGCGCTTGTCGGCCATGTTCTTGATAAGGAGGCGCGGCAGGTAAAACCCGACGACAGCGCACAACATCAGGACAAGAAGTTTTACCGCAGGGGATATCTCTTTATGCGACAACGACATGAACAGCATCGCAAGCCCTATCAGCACCACCGGCAGGATGGCGCGCCACGCGAGGTAAATCAACGGTGCGGAAGTGCCGCGTATCCCCGCCTGCAGCATCAGGGAACGCGCATTGACGCTGGCCGCTCCGGCCAGGGACTGCAGCTTATAAAGCCCCGCTATGGACTGCGCCGCGGTTTTTTCTTTTGTCTTGGCGCCTTTATTGCCCGAAACCTGCTCCCGAGCCTGGTCGAACAGGGCTCGGCGCTTTTTCTCGATGACTTCCTTATAACGCTCCTTCTTCTCAGACCGCGCGATCAGCGGCAGGGCAAAAGCCATAAAGGAAACCGCGGCGGCAAGAGCGCTTATAATCACGATCCAGGCGTTGGAGTCCATATTGAGAAGATTTTGCATGCGCTCAAATCCTGAAGTTGATCATCTGCCGCATCATCAGGATGCCAATGGACATCCAGAAGCAGCTGCCGCCAAGCATGACATGTCCCGTGTGTTTCGAGAAAAGAAGCCCGATATACTCGGGCCGCGCCAGCCACAGGGCGAGCATCACCAGGCACGGCAGCGCCCCGATGATCGCCGCGGAAGACTTGGCTTCCGAAGACAACGCCTGGACTTTCCTCCTGAGACGGAAACGCGCACGGATCACGGCGGAGAGATTATACAGCACCTCGCTGAGGCTGCTGCCTGTCTCGCTC
>Ga0206948_1221_pt1 | contig 12060 bp, 13 predicted proteins | sample Alteio_BWOrgHeat_FD_153236 | JGI IMG/M metagenome (GOLD analysis project Ga0206948, IMG submission 153236) | Enriched cells from forest soil in Barre Woods Harvard Forest LTER site, Petersham, Massachusetts, United States -... | ecosystem: Environmental > Terrestrial > Soil > Temperate forest > O... | reverse complement strand
TTGCCGTGGCAATTGGCAATCCGAAGCTTAAGCCTTGGTTGAAACTGGGGTTCGACCTCGATGTCACGCCACGAAAGTCCGGCTTGAGCTTTTCCATAGGAGAACTGAAGCGGACAGTTGGCAGCAATATTGTGGTCATAGTTGACGCCTCTGGCAAGATTACAGACTTCATTTATGGACATTGAATTAGGAAATCAAGCGACGGTCCGCCACATGTAAGCAAGAAGCGCCTCCCGGCGGCCGTATTGGCTACGTACTCTTCCGCCCTTTATGCTAAGTTATGCCGTGTTTGAGTCACATCACGATTTCTTGTGAATCGATCGCAGCGGGGGACCCACTAGGTTCGCTAACCTCAAAACGCAATAAAAAATGATCGCGGTCGCAATGTATTGCGGGATGTCAACACGCAATGATCCGAAAAGGAATGGGCCGATGAGGATTAGGAACTGCTGCCCTATTTGCAGTAAGACTCCAGCCTTTAGAGATAACATCATTGGAAATACAAGTAACGCGGTTATTAGAACGATAACCAAGTTAGCCACCAGCATGTTGTTGTGCGCGGCCAAGCCATTAAAAGGAATTCTTAGGCTGTATAGCAAAAATGCCCCGGCAACAATTGGGTCCCAAGGGAATCGGCGCTCTGTTAGTGACAGCCCCATTAGCTCATCCTACTCTGACACCGTAAATCCTATTCAATCTCAAAAGGGCAATGGGAGGACTGCCGCAACAACACGTATACTCAAAAAGTAGGTTCTATATGGGGAAACCCGCCAAAACTTCGAAGTCTCACTTTCCTACTTTTGTTCGCCTCTACAAAGGTTTAGGTGCTTGGCTGATCGATAATCCCCTACTGTTCAATCTCTGCGCGAGCATCGGCTTAACGTGGCATCAATATCCACCACCAGAGTGAATCAGGACTGTTCCGAGCACGTCCTAGGTTCAAAAACCGCATCCAGCGTAATTACCTTGATCAAATGCTCACACTGCAGGCTAGCGTTGAGCCAGACGGTTCAAATCAAGCAGAGAAGGCTTTGAACCACAGAGGACACAGAGGAGCACAGAAGGTGTCGCGATGATCACGAAAGCTTGCGGAAAACAACCGATCGCAAATTCATCGGTTTCCACCTATCGTGGTTTGCCGGCTTAACCGTCACCTGAGTCTTCCCGGCCTTGTCCACGACAACTGTTCCCAGGATGATCTCCTTGTAGTTCCCCCAGCTACCCGTCGATGGGACATTGCCAGCCAAGTGCCGTCCCCCGACCTCAAGATCGAATACCGTCGGCGACAAATCGGCTGACACAGTGGCATTCACCGAATACGTTCCCGCAGCCTTGAAATAAACAACCCACGAAGCCCAGTCGTCCGGGCTGTCCCAATAGCCCAGATTCTCATTTCCGGCTTCGCCTTCAACCTGGATGCCACCGCCATGAGGCAGCGCAAATGCAGCCGCGAGACCGTAGGTATCGCCCGCGCTGGCAACGACTACGGGTTGGGTAGCCGCACCGGGAGCTGCCGGCACAAAGTCGCGGAGGTTCGAACCCGTAATCTTGAGCACCGACGCAATTTCAGAGAACTTCTCTCCCGGCAATTTGACATGAAGACCGTCCGGTTGCCACGACCAGTCAACTGCCTTTCGAGTGCCAAGCAGCTTCACCGATCGGACATCGGCACTCTTGGTGCCGGATTTGGCAAACGAAGTAAGCACAACCTCCGACTCATCCGGCTGCCCCATCAGCGTGGCATAGACCGTTCCCTCGCCCTTCCGGACATAGCGCACATCCTTACCCGTAAACCCAAAATCCTCTTTAAACGCCCCACCCTTGGCCCGGATTGGACCTTCGCCAAACGTGACCCAAGGCTTCGTCGAATAGATCGACTCGCTGTTGACTTTCATCCAAGTCGTCATATCGGCCAGGACCTTCTGAGCCTCCGAATCGAGGCTACCATCAGGCCGCAGAACCACGTTGATCAGCAGATTCCCGTTCTTACTAACAACATCGACAAGCGTCTTGATCACCCAATCCGCACCGCGATATTTCCAGTTCTTGTTGTAGTACCAGTCGCCGATCGAGGTATCCGTCTGCCATGGATCGGCCTGAATCCCCGACTGTACGCCGCGCTCGATATCTTGCGCCCATCGTCCGAGCGACGTTTGCTTGCAGGTATACACCGCCTCTTGTTGGCCGTGGTGCTGCGCAATGCTTGAATTATAGAGGTGGGCCACCATCGATGCTCCAACGGACCCGAAGGGAATACCTCCGTCGCTGTACAGCAAATCTGGGTGATATTGATCGACCAAGTCTTTTATGCGCCGATACCACTCTGCATGCCACTGGGGATCGTTGCTGTACCAACCCGTGTCGCCCGGCTTCGCCTTCCAATGGTACAAGTCCTCGAAGGCAGGATCGCTTCCGTCGTAGGGAATACCGGCCAGAGGCCCGTTCTTATCCGCGCGACGGCTCGATTGGAACCAGGTGAAGCTTGCACCAAGGTGCTCAGAAACACCGAAATGGAGTCCACGCCTAAGTGCGGCCTTCTGCCAATCACCAACCATGTCTCGGTGCGGACCCATCTTGACCGCGTTCCACCGATGGTAAGTCGAGTTCCACAAATCGAAGTTGTCGTGGTGGACGCCCATGCTGACGAAGTACTTAGCACCGGCATTTTTGTACAGATCCATCAGCCGTTCGGGATCCCATTTTTCGGCCTTCCAAAGCGGAATGATGTCCTTATAGCCAGACTTGCTCGGGTGGCCATATCGGGCAAGGTGATCCTTGTAGTCCTTTCCGCCCTCTTCGTATAGCAGCCGGGCATACCAGTCGCCCTCCATCGGAACCGCCTGAGGTCCCCAATGCGCCCATATCCCCAGCTTGCCTTCCGTGAACCACTTCGGATACTTGTTCTGCTTCAGTGAGTCGAGATTCCCCTCAAACGGCCCCTTCGCAATCGGCGTCAATTGCAAAGGCGCCATCGAATCCATGTGTCCCTGAGTTGGACGTAAAACCGCAACAAGAAGCGAAATCAAACAAGCATCAATCACCCCACCATGTTCGCATTCTCGGTCCGGATATGTCAAAGTCCAGGTAGTCCGGACGTCGGCAAGACCCATCCGACGAATACAGCTAGACGGGAATTGGGATATTAACTCCTCATCACAAATGCCATCCGCCACTAACCCAAATCCACATCAGGCTTATATCGGAATGGCCATCGACTTGGCTATCGAAAGCGTCAAAAACGGCGGCGGCCCTTTCGGTGCATTAATCGTAAAAGGCGACCAAATAATCGCAACCGGGACAAACCTCGTGACGATCCAAAACGACCCAACCGCTCACGCCGAAATCATCGCAATCCGCAGAGCCTGCGAGATCCTAGGCTCATTCCAACTCGACGGCTGTGAAATCTACGCCAGTTGCGAACCCTGCCCCATGTGCCTCGGCGCCATTTATTGGGCACGCCCAAGCGTTGTCTACTTTGCCGCTACCAACACCGATGCAGCGAGAGCCGGTTTTGACGATGCTTACATTTATCAAGAGCTGGCTCGGCCATACCAGGCAAGGGCTCTCAAAACCATCCAAGTGGCTCATGAACGGGCAAACGAAAGTTTCGATTTGTGGAAGCGCACGGCCGAACGAATCGAATATTAAGGTCGGTAGGTGTTGGCGAAGCTAACGATTCGTCCAATCAATGCGGTGTACGCGCCGTGAGCACCTTCGACCATCCTTTTCTCAACAGCTTCATAAAGTGCGTGTTCAAACGGCGGTTTTGTGCCTACCAATTCAGGAATTGATAAACCTAATCTCAGCAATCTCGGGCGTGCGATCGAAACCAGCAGTGCTTCTTCCGAACATATTTGCTGACGTAAGTCAGAAATCCCCTTCGCCACCAGGTCTCCCCCCGGATACTGGTCTAGAGGTCGAACTTCACCATTGAGATCTCTGATATTCATGAGAGTTTTCCTGCACAAATGATTTTACGCGTTGTTCGTAATCGGTCGTGTTAACAGACGGATACCGGATAAGGCCTGGCCGAATTGTTTGAAACAGCAACCACAGGTTTGAGAGTTCAACCTTCCCAAGAGAGACAAGCGCTGCTGCGTCAGATAAATCAGTCCGGTGCCCTCTCAAAATCTTGGAAAGGGCCTGTGCATAGAAATCGTAGTGAAAGAATTCGACTTCCCCGGATTTTGTGATGAATTCACTGCGTATCCTCCAATCTGGCAATTCCGGCAAAAATTGGTCCGGAGATGCTAACTCTACGTTGATGTCTAGGGTCTCCTTCAGTACAGCTATCGCTTCAAATACTCCTTTGGGCTCTGGATCAAGTTTGATATCCACATCAATTGTTTGGTCGCGTATGCCAAGAAGCATCGCCGTAGCACCACCAACGAGATAGATCCTGCCTGGTCCTTGAGCGGACTTTCCAATCTCGCGGATGAAAGCGTGCAGCTTGCTTGAATCAAGTCCGGCTCGCATAAAATGATTGTGGCACCGAGCCCCTAGTCATAATCCGTTTAGCTTTCGCCCTCTTCGATGGTATCGTGCAACTGACCGACCATGCTCACTGCCCTAATCGCCGCCCTCACCGTCAACATCAGCTACCGCCAAGAACCCGCTTCCGGAACAATCAAAAAGAGCGCCAAGGGCGAAATTGAGCTTGTGTACATACCTGCAGGCGAATTCACGATGGGATCCACGTTCGCTCCCAACGAGATGCCGCAGCGCAAGGTGTACTTGGATGGCTACTGGATTGGCAAAAACATCGTCACCGTCGCCCAGTTTCGGGCCTTTTGCACCGCGACCAAGTACAAATATGACTTCAAGAAAATGAAGCCGCAGTGGGGATGGATTGACACCCACCCAATGGTTCTTGTCAACTGGGACGATTCGCGAGCGTTCTGCAAATGGGCCGGTGGAGATTTGCCTACCGAAGCTCAATGGGAAAAGGCGGCGCGCGGAACCGAGGCTCGCCAGTTCCCGTGGGGCGCCAGATTCGACCCGAAGAAACTACGAACAAACACACAATCAACTGCGCCGGTCGGAAGCTACCCAGAAGGCGCCAGCCCCTACGGCTGTCTCGATATGGCCGGCAATGTCTATCAGTGGTGCCTCGACTACTACGCCGCCAGCTACGCCGGAATGCCCGACCGCAATCCAACCGGTCCGACAGTCGGACAGGGCCGCATCCTGCGTGGCGGCGACTGGGGCGACGATAACCGGATCAGCTTTCGCACGTGCTACCGGTATGCCGACAAATTCTCCACCGGCGCCCCCGAAAGCTCATCCAGCTACCACGCCGGAGCCATCCGAACTCCCACTTATGGCTTCAGAATGGCAGCAACTCCGGGGAGTAATGGAGTTTTGGAGTAATGGAGTACTGGTACGACCTGTAGTCGCCACTGAATATCATGCTAATCGCCTGATCCAGAACCCACAGAACGCCCTGACCACCAGCGGCCCCACACCTCTCCCCACCCCGGGAGAGGTCGGTGAGGAACGAACCGGCATGCGCGTCGAAGCCTTGGCGAAGGAGTGGAGAGGGGGGAGTTCCGGTCAGTTGCTGAAATAGTCCGCGTTTTAAAAAACCTAGCCACCGCCCTTATCTGACTTCGGCTTATAGGTTCCGTGGCTGAAACCACCCTCGCCTGCGCCCGCCGACCGCCCGCTGCCAGCTTTACTGCTCTTCCCCGCGGAAATTGTAACCGTTCCTGTACTGGAACTCCCACCGACGATTCCGCCCGCAAACCGCGTGTTCCCTGCTTCGTAGCCTTGAAGAGCTCCGTTACTGATCAGATAGGTATTGCCGTAACCGGAACTGTCCGACTTTTGGCGTTTAGCCGTCACGATTTGCGCCAAAAATGCGGAGCACTTCTTCATATCCGCCGGAGATGACTTGCCTTTGGAAGCCATAGCTGCGTCCAACGCATAACTATGGAACAGCTTCGAACGGCTCTGGTTGAACAGACTCGGATTCGCGTAAATATCCGCCGACTCGATCTTGCCGTTGATGCAGCAGATCACGCCAACTGTCCTTGATGTGGCCACGAATCGGGAGTTAAGACCCAACAAAGCTTTCGTCGACTCTGCCCTCGTCTTAGGAGAATTGAGGGTCCCTCTAAATGTGCCGGTGGCGGGAGAAGCTGCAACTCGGGCATTGCTGTCCGCTACCTTTGCCCATACCTGGCCCTGGTCTTGGCTGCTGAGCGCGACGCTTCGGACTTCATCGGTCACCAGCGTGTCGCCCGATTGAAAGGCCGGCTTACCGTCCCACCGACCGTGCTCGACGCAAAATACTGGGACATCCCGTCGGTCGTGGGCCGGCACAATCGAGTCCTTTGCCACGATCCGATCTTGCTTTCCACCAAGCAGCAACTCTCCGGCAAAAAGGAGAATTGGAAGCTTGCCCTTGTTCCTAACTTCAAGCGAATTCACCTGCTCCTGGCCGGGTACCTCGACAATCTCAACCATGCCGAACTTAGTCGCTTCCGCCAGAGTCAAGTACTGATCCCGCGCCAACGGCACCGTTGACTCGATCGGAATAATCGTTATCCGGTCAACTTGTACCGGCCGCCCAAGCGATAACTTTACGTCAAGCGCAACCGCCGTCTTCGGAGCATGCTTTCCACCCTGCACCCCACCAGCCAGTGCCACCGTCAAAAGGGAAATCTTCGTCAAATCAAACATATTCGGTCCTCCCGATATAACTGGGTGACCAAAAACCTCATGAGGGTTCATCGATTGTTCGACCGAAGGTAATCAGCCCCAAAGGGGCGATTCATGTGTGCAAATTCTGGCAAACCTGGTGTATCATCTCACCCACGTGTTAGCACGAGCAGAAGTTAATAAGGTCGCGATCAACAGTCAAGTACTCCTTGGCCTGTCCGTCCTTTCGCTTATTGGGCTCCTTCTTGGCATTATTATCGGATTGCCAACGTAACCGCCCGGGAAGCTAAACAGAAGCTTGAACCTTGTAGAAGGCCTTCCCGGGAAACCGGGAAGGCCTTCAGTGTTTTTGGGGTCTACGATAGCCCCCTCGACACCTAAGGCCACGTAACGGATTTGCGCCGACACCGTCGTCGGCTCTCTGGCCAATGCCGGCCATAGGAGCGAATTGATGAATCGATCTGGCGCGAGAATAGTGATGGAGGCCCTCGTTCGCGAGGGTGTGGAGACGATATTCGGATATCCCGGCGGCGTAGTGCTGCCCCTTTACGACGAGATGCTCAACTGGCCTCAAGTGAGGCATGTGCTGGTCCGCCACGAGCAGTGCGCCGCCCATATGGCCGATGGCTATGCTCGGGCGACCGGCAAAGTGGGTGTGTGCCTTGCCACCAGCGGACCTGGCGCGACCAATTTGGTTACTGGCATTGCGACTGCGATCATGGATGGCATTCCTATGGTCGCAATTACCGGCAACGTGAATTCATGGGCGATCGGAAAGGATGCGTTTCAAGAGACTGACATCCAGGGGATCACGATTCCGATCACCAAACACAACTACTTGGTGACCGATATCAACGAACTGCCGAAGGTCTTAGCAGAAGCTTTCTATCTTGCTAATTCCGGTCGTAAGGGCCCCGTCCTTGTCGACATCCCGAAGGACGTGTTCATTGCAAAGACCGAGGCACAATTCCCCGATAAGATCGAGCGACGCGGGTACAAGCCGGCGGGTGCTCCTGCCCAAGCCGAAATACGAGAAGCCGCCCGGCTTATCGCCGAAGCGAAGCGACCGGTGATGATTGCCGGGGCGGGAGTTTTGCATGCCGACGCGGTAGAAGAACTGCGCTATTTCGCTGAAACCACGAAGATTCCCGTCATCAATTCGCTCTTGGGACTGGGATCTTTTCCACGAGATCACGAGCTTTCGCTAGGCATGATGGGCATGCACGGTGAAGCAACCGGCACATTGGCTGTGCAGGAAGCAGACCTTGTCATCGGCCTTGGCAATCGCTTCGACGATCGCCTCACCGGCAACACCAAAGGCTTTGCCCCGAAAGCGAAAATCCTGCACTTTGACCTCGATCCGAGTGAAATCGGCAAAACAGTCAATCCGGTTGCCTGGGTCCTGGGCGATTTGAAACTCAGTTTGAATGCGCTCAACGAATTGGTCGGACCGGGCGATTATCCTGAATGGATGGATCGAATTCGCTTCTGGCAAGACTCGTTCCCGATCATCGTGCCTGAAGGGCGGTTCCTATCGCGCACAGTCCTTCGTGCGCTCAATGAGATCACAAACGGTGAGTCGATCGTCGCTACCGACGTGGGCCAGCACCAAATGTGGACGGCTCAGTTCTACAAAATGAAGAAACCGAGGAGTTTCCTATCATCGGGCGGCCTTGGGACGATGGGCTACGGTTTCCCTGCAGCAATGGGAGCCAAGTTCGCTCGACCTGACGAGGAAGTTTGGGCGGTAGTCGGTGATGGCGGCTTCCAAATGACGCTTCAGGAGCTTCAAACGGCGGTCGAGTACAACTGTAACGTCAAAATCTGCCTGCTGAATAACGGCTTCCTCGGTATGGTTCGCCAATGGCAGGAGCTGTTCTACGACAACCGCCACAGCCACGTGGCGATGGGCTCGCCCGACTTTGGCAAACTCGCCGACGCTTATGGAGTCAAGTTCTTCCGCTGCTCACGCCAAGAAGACTTGGAAGCGACGCTCAAAGGGGCGACTGCTCATGATGGGCCTGTACTTTGTGAGTTCGTTGTAGAGATGGAGGAAAACGTTTTCCCAATGGTCGGCCCTGGCGCATCGAACGATGCCTTGGTGATGGACCCCGACCTCATTCCAAGTGAAGCCGCCCACAAACCGGGTGCCTTCGAGACGACCCACGCCGGAGCCGTGAAACAATGAATGCAACCCACCACACCATCACCGCCCTCGTCCAAAACGAAGCGGGAACGATCAATCGCCTTGTGTCGCTGTTTCGCCGACGTGGCTTCTCATTGGCCAGTTTCAACGCCGGCGACTGCGAGGACCCCGGCTTCAGCCGCCTGACCTTCATCGTCGACGGCGACGACGCCACAATTAGCCAGTGCCTCAAACAGCTGGACAAACTGATCGACGTCGTCGAATGCGAGGATCTACCTAAAGAGGTAAGCGTCCAGCGCGAACTAGCCCTCATGAGGGTCGAGCCCACCGAGGATCAGCGACAAGCCGTATACAACGTGGTCAACGAATTCATCGCCAAAACCCCTCGCTCCACGCCGACATGCATCGTCGTCGAACAAGCCGCCGACGTCACCGACATAGAGCGCCTAATCGAAGCCCTCCGCCCCTATAACATCACGGAAATTGTTCGGACAGGGGTTGTAGCGATGCGGACCTAACGGTCAAGCGTTACAGCGTTGTCAGGAGAGCGTTCAAGCGTTGAAGCGTTAGAGCGTTCGAGGGGCGTCGCCAGTGCACTATCTTTCCAACATGCCAAAAACTCATTACCTATCGCCGTCAACCCTTGAACGCTTCAACGCTCAAACGCTTTAACGCTTCTGTCTCCCGAACGCTTCCAAAAATCATGGCCACCATCTACTACGAATCTGACGTTCAACCTGAAATCATCAAGAGCCTCAAGGTCGGCATTGTCGGCTATGGCTCGCAAGGGCATGCCCATGCTCTGAATTTGCACGATAGCGGAGTCGACGTTCGCGTCGGACTCCATGCCGGCAGCAAGTCAAGAGCCAAGGCTGAAGAGGCCGGGCTCCAAGTCGAGTCTGTCGATGACCTGACCCGGTGGGCCGATGTACTGATGTTCTGCACGCCAGATGTCCCGATGGGACAGATCTATCGCGACCATGTCGCTCCCTATCTTCGAGAGGGGCAGACCCTGCTCTTCGCCCACGGGTTCAACATCCACTACAAGCTGATCGATCCGCCGAGCTTCGTCAACGTGGCGATGGTCGCTCCTAAGGGACCTGGACATCGACTCCGCCACGAATACGTCAACGGAGCTGGTATGCCTGCCCTCGTCGCCGTCGAACAAAACGCCACCGGCAATGGCAAAGAAATCGCGATGAGCTACGCCTGGGGCATCGGCAGCGCGAAAGCCGGAATCCTTGAGACGACGTTCAAAGAAGAAACCGAGACCGACCTCTTCGGCGAGCAAGCCGTCCTCTGCGGCGGCCTTAGTGCGCTGATCAAGGCCGGTTTCGATACCCTCGTCGAGGCTGGATATCAACCCGAAGCTGCCTACTTCGAGTGCCTCCACGAAACCAAGCTCATCGTCGACCTGCTCTACGAGGGCGGCCTAAACTACATGCGCTACTCGATCAGCGACACCGCTGAGTGGGGCGACTACACCGCCGGTCCGAAGGTGATAAACGAGGAATCCAAGAAAGCCATGAAAGCCCTCCTCAAAGACATCCAAGACGGCACCTTCGCCAAAGACTGGATCGAAGAAAACCAAAACGGCCGCCCCCGAATGACCAAATACCGAGAAGAATCCCAAGGCCAGTTGCTTGAAACCGTTGGCAAGGAGCTAAGAGCGTTGATGCCCTTCATCAACGCCAAATAGCCCTTTGGAGTGATGGAGTGATGTCGATCGAACCTGTAGCCGTCGGATGGTTCTTGCCGACGCAACGTGAATGCCAATTGATTGGGATTATCTGAGGAGATGACCAAACAACTCTGTGCCCCTCTGTGTCCTCTGCGGTTAAGTCAAGATCCTCGGACGGCTGCGATACTCGATAGCAAGGACTCAACCACAGAAAACACAGAAGCGCACAGAAGGGAAGTAATCGAATTCGATAGCATGCACGAAACCGCAGATGACGCAGATGAACACAGATATATGTCGGAATAACATCTGTGTCCCATCTGCGCCCATCTGCGGTTAAGAAAAAAATGTCGAGCCACCAACCACTGATAGATTTCGAGAACGTAACCATCGTCCGTAATGGCCGTACCGCCCTCGATAACGTCAGCCTAACCATCGGAGCAACCGAAAACGTCGCCATCCTTGGCCCCAACGGCTGCGGGAAATCGACTTTGGTGAAGGCCATAACTGGAGACCTCCGCCCCTTTGCCGGTAAAGGCGCCGTCAAAGTAGCCGGCAAAAGCAGGTGGAACCTCTTCGAACTTCGCCAAATTCTCGGCATCGTCTCAAACGAACTCCAAACCCTTTGCTCAAAAGACGCGACTGCCCTGGACCTGGTGATTTCCGGCTTCTTCGGCAGCTACGGCGTCCTCGAACCCTACGATGTCACGGCAGACCACCGGGCACAAGCACTCCAAAAGCTGGAGTTCCTCGATGCCGCTCACTTGGCGACTCGCCCAACCAACGAACTCAGTAGCGGCGAAGGCCGCCGAGTCCTTATTGCGAGAGCCTTAATCAACAATCCCAAAGCTCTGCTACTCGACGAACCAACTACGAGCCTCGACCTAAAATCGGCACACCACCTGGTCCAGACCCTCAGAAAAGTCGCCGCATCAGGCACCCATATAGCCTTGGTAACCCACCACGTAGAAGAAATCTTCCCAGAAATCCGCCGAGTGATCCTTCTCAAAGAAGGCAAAGTTTTCAAGGATGGTCCTACCGAATCCGTGATGACTGCGGAGAATATTTCGGATCTTTTTGGGGCAAACATCCAGCTAGAGCGCACATGTGGGGTGTTTCGAGCAAGACTGGAGGCAAATCCATGACCGCAGAGTATCAAACTCCCGAAAAGGCGCTCGCCTATCTTGCATGCGCAGACAAGATCATCGAGCGCGCGCACGGTGAGCGCATGCTTCTCGATCTGCTTCCGCCCACGATAACACGAGTTATAGACCTTGGGACCGGGGACGGACGCCTTCACGAACTCGTTAAGCGGGCCCACCCTGAAGTCGAAGCCCTTGCCTTAGACTTCTCGCCGACCATGCTCGAGAAAGCCATGGAGCGATTCGCAGGCGATTCCAGTGTCACAGTTGTCGCCCACGATTTCAACGATTCAATCGCCAAATTCGGCAAATTCGAAGCCGTCATTTCAAGCTTCGCCATCCACCATGTCGAGGACCCTCGCAAATTCAATCTCTACCAAGAAATCTACCAAGCACTCACGCCCGGCGGAGTCTTCCTCAACTTAGAA
>Ga0206948_1219_pt1 | contig 12269 bp, 7 predicted proteins | sample Alteio_BWOrgHeat_FD_153236 | JGI IMG/M metagenome (GOLD analysis project Ga0206948, IMG submission 153236) | Enriched cells from forest soil in Barre Woods Harvard Forest LTER site, Petersham, Massachusetts, United States -... | ecosystem: Environmental > Terrestrial > Soil > Temperate forest > O... | reverse complement strand
TCCAGATAATTAAAATTTTGTGTCACATTGAAACTTTGTGTTATATTGTAATTAACCCAAACTTCTCCATGTTCCAACGTTACAATAACATTTTTTTCGGCATTATAACATACCAGGTCAATATTTTTAGTGATCCAATTTTCAGATGGCTCAATAATATGGAACGAATCATTAAAAATAACTAGCGTGTTGGAATTATGCACAAAAAATCTATTATTAATACAAAAGCATTGTTTGATATCTTTTAATAGAGCCGCAAATGGACAAAATTGAATACCATCATAAAAATAAAGTATATCATTATTATCGACCACATAAATATTATCGCCGCTGTCCAAAAAAGTTTTCTTAATTTTTGTTTCCATTTTAACTAATAGCTTATTATAATATCTAAAGGTTTAAATATTATAACAAAAAATAAAATCAATTTTCTTAATGGATGGCCGTTGGAATTGACAATATTCAAATAAAATTTATATTGAATGTAAATATTTAGCTTTTGCATTTATTTTAGAATTGATGGCATTGGTAATTTGTCTTGAACTTACATATTCCAAGTATCTGCAATAAGAAAAATCATTATATCTCCATAAATATTCTGGGAGACTGGTCAAATTGTTATAGTTTGGAGGAATATCATCACATGCAATTTCTATGGATTCTGGAGGAAATTTTTCTGTTCCACCCATCAATCCAATTATAGTTGGATACAAATCTCCAAATAATTTAATAAAATCATAAATACATTGGTTAACTGGTTCTGGTTCTGGACGACATATTTCAGAATTGCGTATATTGCTCATTTTGTTCAGAATATGTTTTGCGTTTGAACTATCCAATGTGTTTGAATTTGGATTGTTTGAACTTGGATTGTTTGAATTTGGATTGTTTGAAGATGATTCGTATTCGTCCGTATAAATTTCATTTAGTGGTTGTCCTAAATGATCACTATTATACAAATCACTATTATACTGATCACTATTATATTGAACACCATTATACAAATCACCAATGTGCTGATCAGCATTATGCAGATCACCTCTTCTAAAAGAAGCACCACGATATTTTTCCATATGTTTTCTTAGGCGATCTTTGTAAAGATTTTGTGTTTGCTCGTTACATTTTTCAGAAATAACTGGTACCAATTTGCTATAACCAAAAACAATGAATAACATTTTCAGTAGGGGATATAAATAGCTACTGGTTAGTACAATTTGTGATTCGTTAGATTGTAATAATATGGTGATGAGTTCGTTTGAATTAAATGCACATATAAAATTTTCGCCCAAAGAATTTAAATATGCTTTTTGTTGGGTATCAGGTAAATTTTCCCAACGTTGAAAAGATAGTGATGCAATTAGGTTAATGACCCATCCCATTTTGGAATGGGGAATAGAATTAATAATACGCAACATTTCTACATAAGCATCATAAATATTTGGATGATCAACGGATAAATTTGCCAAATTTTGTTCCAGAATATAAAGTTTTATGCGTAACATGGAAGTTGACATTTTGGCAGAATCTCCTCCCATTATTGATGGATCAGTTTGGTCTATAATATCTTTGCCAATATTTTCTAATTGTCTAAATGCATGGGTATATGGAATATCGGCCGTATAAGAAAAAGATGCTTTTTTATTGGTAATAACACTATGCATACTTCTGGACGATATAAAGGTTAATAAATTTTTATATTGGGTCAGAATTGGTGTTTTCCCGGTTATCATATGATGTTTTCCTTCTTTATCAGAAAATGATACTTTTGCTCTGGATTTTAGATTGTTATGGGTATTGGTATGTCCCGCTGGAAATCGTTGTGCCACATTATTTTTAATAAATTTAGCCATAACCTTTAAACTGGCCAAAATTTCATTGGTCCATCCAAGGCTTTCATGGGTCATGGTATAGGTATATTTATTAATATTATCATCCGGCGAGGATCCAATAAATCCTCTCTCATAACGACCTTTGAATGTGTTATATACAATTTTAGTATTTTGGCCCAATGGATTAAGAGTTGGCCGTAAAGTTTTTCTCAACAATAACTTAACAAGTTCTTCAAAAGTATTTTGTACATCTCTTGCAATTGTCTTCATTGTGTCTGGTATTGTTGCCATTATTATTACTATATTATCATGGTGAGATAATTATAAATCAATTGATTATCATTTTGATAATTAATTGATTGATGATACCGATAGTGATTGATTTTATTATCTTGTGCAATGTGATTTTCTTGAAGGTATGGAAGTTTTCATGGCAGGCGCTTTTTTTGGTCGATAATAAATATATGCATGTTGATTTGGATGTTCATACATTTCGTGTGGGTGGTCATACATTTCGTGTGGATGGTCATACATTTCGTGTGGATGTTCATACATTTCGTGTGGATGTTCATATGGATGTTCATATGATTTGCGTGACCCAAACAATCCGCATGGATTACATGGTTCACAGGGTGGACAAGTTGGACAAGTTGGGCATCTAATATTACATGGTTTGCATGGTTTGCATGGTTTGCATGGTTGGCAACAATTATTATCAAAACGATCACCCAACAGACCATAATTGTGATCACCACGATAACCATCATGATAACCACCTAAATGACCACCTAAACGATCACCCAAATGAGCACCCAAATGACCACCTAAACGATCACCCAAATGACCACCTAAATGACCACCTAAACGATCACCCAAATGACCACCCAAAGCACCATCGTGATAACCACCTAAATGACCACCTAAATGACCATCCAAATAACCATCCATTGGTGCACCATCATGATATCTGTGAGGGGGACCATGTCTATAATGTGGATGATGTGGATGATGTGGATGATGTGGATGTTGTCTATGATGTGGTCCATGATGTGGTCCGTAATCCATATCATGATCTCTGGCATCAGGTGGGACAAAAGATTGTTGTTTATTCCAAGATTTATAAGACATCTATATGTATATTTTTATACGAGAAATTAAATAATTATTGGTTGGAAGAAATTTACCTGGAATTTAATTTTTTATTTAATTTTTTATTTAAATTTTTATCTAATATTTACCATTTTTCGAATTAAAAAGTCTATTATTTGGCATGTATTTTTTGGAAGATCCGTTGCGTGGGTATTTATAGTATTTGACGAGATTGCACTCACATGGATCAACTTTGCAAACGTTACATCCTTGTCCGAAAAAATTATTGTTAAAGTTTCCGCAGCCACCATTACCAAAATTTCCGCAGCCACCATTACCAAAGTTTCCGCAATTATTGTTGCCAAAATTATTGTTGCCAAAATTATTGTTGCCAAAATTATTATTGCCAAAGTTTCCACATGGATTAGGTCTACATGGTGGAAATCTTTTTTTGTTCTTGGATTCGATGGGATGATCTAAATTATCACGTAATTGTTTAGCCACACAACTATTGAGTTTATAGAAGAAGACCAGGGGAGTTGGTTTAGATACGCAGTCAAGATGGCAAAGACCAAGTTCTCCTACGCTATTATCACCAAGTCCAAAAATACATCCATCGGATCCGAGAAGGACAATATGGCTGTTGGTTATTGCCATTTGTTTGATTTTCCATGATTGGCAGATTGATTTAACGAGAACCGGTGATGTAGAATTGACAAAACATTTCCATTGTCCAGCAGCATAAATATGGTTTGTTTGGGTTTCATAGAAAGTTACAAATTTACCGGCAAAAACTTTGTTAACCTGGCAATCAAACTGGCATCTGTTTAGTTGTCTCCAACATACAATTGATTCATTGGTTCCAATACCAAGTTCACCACGACAATTAAAACCAATTGCAAACAGTTCATTGGGACAAGCGAGGCCACCAACTAATACTGTCAAGTTGTTAAATCCAATTGCAACATCAAGGATACGTCTGTTAAGACGGAAAACGGTTGGTACATCAGCAGTAACTGCTTGTCTAATATTTTTGGGATTACTTACAACAAATTTAACATGGTCCCCTCCTTTGAGATATGTATTGGTAAGTTTAGTATCAAATGGATTTTTGAATCTAGGACAGGGGAAAAAGCAATCCAATGACAAAGCGAATTTAAGATTGGTTAATTCGACCGGATCAAGTATAGATCCAAAATTAAGAATGAATTGATGAGTTTGGGTAGAAGCATTAACTGTGAAGTCTACATTGCATTTTTTCCCATCTGAGGTAAATTTAATACCACCAGGTTTGTCAAGATCAATATAAACATTAACATTCGGACCTTCCACACAAAAATCAAGTTTGACAATTTTGTCAAGAGAAACATCAGTAGTATCAATGCAATATTTGTTTAGATCAAATTCGACAATAGTTGCTATATCAGCAGGAACACACGCCAAATCGGGACATCCCTGGCTGACAAGTTTGCATATACTTCTCTTATTGAAAAGGGTAACAGATCCGATCGGAGAAGATACCGGTGCCCCACATGGACATCCGCACTCTCCAGAAACATTCAAATAAATATATGCGTCACAAGGCTCACATGTTGGCTCACAATTTTGAATTTCGTTACAATGTTTGAGTTTACTCAAGAAATCACAAACATTCATATTCTTTTGATCACATTCATCACCATTAGGAAAGCTCAAATGAATACCAAATTTTGTTAAATCTGTCTTGAAAGATTTATCCCGACATTTGGGACATTTACAATTTTCGTTTCTGATTACCCTATTTCCGGCGCAATTAAGTTGGTCAGCAGGAAAACTGATAGAAGCATTTGTCCTATTCAATAATTCTTCAAGGCATGATCCTTTGAGCAAATCTTTGTTGCTTCTAACATTATGGATTGATCCAAAAACATAAATTCTGTTACAATTATCAACTAAAACACTAGTATCCTGTCCAGCAAAAATATTTGACCAACATGGTTGAGGAAGTTCGACAGGTGGTTTGGGTGGTCTAAATGGTTCACAACAATCCAATGGTACATCAAAATCAAGATCAAGATCAATGTTATGTTCGCAACTAAGACCACAAAAACTTGAATCACAAAGAGCAGTCAAGCTGGTCCTGCATCCTTTAAGTTCAAGTAAAATAGTCTTACAATCAAAATCAAAAGCAGCTCCAGGAAGAGGTAGACCATGTGGTAAATCAATATTAACAATAACGCAGGATCCACATTTGCCTTGTATTTGGGCAGTACCTGTAATTGGTGAGGCACCAACGAAAGCACATGTATCTGTTTTGGGAGGTGGACATTGGTTGGCTTCAAAAATCAGAATTTCTATAGTACTGGACGTATTGAATTCTTTAATATGGCATCCACAGTTATCGTTGGTAGTAAATTTGGAAATGAAACATCCACATTTAATAAAAAGTCTGGTAATGGTATATGTCAAAGATCCAGATGCGCAACCGTTTTTATCAATACATAAAAATCCAACATAACTAATATCACCATAGACTGGTACACTTAAAATACCACATTGGCCAGGTGGGGTAACAACAACCTGGCAAATATTTAAATATCCTAAAAGAATATCACATTTGGTATCTTTGACACAAGAAATTTCGTTGCATTTTGTTTCACATGTTGGTATAACAGGGCACAAAAGTTCATTAAATATACCTGTAAATGCATTGCAACAATCGTTGTCGTGTAAATTGGTATCTGTTACAACAATTTCAACCGCCGTATCATATTTGCATTGTCCTTGGGGCACAAGTTGGTATTGATCATTACTACCAGCTCCCCATATTTTATTGTTTTCGGTTAAAATAAGAACATGGGCACGACCAGAAGTAATTTTGATAGCTTTATCTCCTGCCCCACATGCAGCCGGAGAATATACCTCACGAACAAGTGGACCACAACTATTCGCCGTAAAATCATATTCGAATACCGAACCGGCCGCATTTAATATATAAATTTTATCCTCGGTTGCTTGAACATCAACAACGCGGCCAACTAAATTTTCATTAGTTATAACTTCACGGAAAGAAAATTGAATTTTTCCTCCCATCAAACCAGATTGGTAGACATTACCACCATTTGTCACCACTTCGGTTGTAGTATCATTGGCAGTAATTGCGACAGGTGTATTATTAATCATTTTCTGGATAGTATGTCCGACGTTTGAAACATTAGAAAGCATTTTATATACTAAGTAGATAAATTTATAATTTTTTTTAGAGGTAAAAACTCGAAACATAATTTATATTGTATCATTTATGACTATATATTTATCAATTAAACTATATTATTGAACATTTTTAATGGACAACTTGGGAAATACTAGATTGATACATAAAAAATTGAAAATAAAATCATATGATTAATAGTAACCATATAATTAATAGTAACCACATAAATTTAGTATATTTACCATGAATATTACCTTTAATTGCCAAACTGAACAAAATTGGATAAATCTTGGATCCAAATTGGAAAATCTTTTAGATCAAGAAACAATACATTTTTTAAAAACAAGACCATGGTGGAATCAGGATCATGATCAATTGCAAGAAATATTGGTTGAATTGGTACCCGATACCCATTTGGTTGCTGCACCTGATGATAATGTGAACGAAATGTTTGATGAATTTTTATTGCGTCTGGCAGATGAAAATGTTATTTTAAAAAAAATGAAAACAAGCCTTTGTCATGATAATAGCAAAAAATTATTATGCAAAAGAAAAATTAAAGAAATGCATACTGGTTACGCATTATCTTCTGACCGTAGATGGCGCTACCATAGTTGGGGCATTGATTCCGAAGATAGAATAGTTGAAACCACCGTACCAAGACTGATTTATATTTCTGGTATGGTCTACAAATTAATTAATTAATTAAATTTTTCCAAAAGTAATTAATTAATAAAAAATTGAAAAAAAAAGGTCCAAATAATTTTATGACATAATCCCGAAAGTATCATAACATAATAATGAATATACGCGATCACGACCAGAATGCAGTTCAACAAAAAATTAACGATGATCGCACTGTTAAACACATTAGAACAATGATCGAAATTTTTGAGCAAAATCTTAAACGTTTAACAATTTATAAGGATCCCGTAACCAGAAATTGTGTGTTTTTAGAAAAATTGCTCATCATCCTGGATGCATCTAAAGGTATGATGAAACATCATTATGATGACATGAAAATACCGGATGATCTGGATGCCAAAATTAATAAATTATATGATATCATAAATGACAATATTCAATCACTTATTGAAACAATACAGCAACCATGTTATTCGCCGGATCATCCTTATGGAAGAGAACTTATGGCCACAGCAAAAAATGATTTCGAAAATGTGAACTCTAATTAACAAATTTAAAAATTTATTAATTATTTTGGTTTGTAAAGTGCGTATACATTTTTTTGGATGCGATTTGTTCTGCTTTTTTCTTTGAAGAAGCTTTGCCTTGGCCCATTAAATTTCCTTTGAGATAAATACCCATTGTAAATATCTTGCAATGATCTGGACCTTCTTCTTTGATAATTTTGTATTGAGGATGGCCCCAATGATTTTTGTTATAAAGTTGAAGTACCAAATCTTTATAATTTGTTTCGTTTTCTGCTATTTGTGTTATGTCAAGTTCGATTCTGAGAACTTCCAAAATAAATTGTCTTGAAACTGCCAATCCCAATTCAAGATAAAGTGCACCAATGAATGCTTCAAATCCACCACCAATAATATTTATATTATTTCTTCCGTGTAATATTTCAATGTTTTGACTTACCAAAAGATAGGAACTAATGTCTGTCTGTTTCGCCAGGTAAAAAAGTGATTCACGATTTTCCAACTTGCACCGAAGTCTGGTCAAAAATCCTTCATCTGCTTGAGGATATTTATGATACAAAAATTCGCCAATGACAAAATGAATAATTGAATCTCCGAGAAATTGGAGCCTTTCATTTGATTTTTTTTGTAATTTAACTGCACTTTTTGATGCAATTTTGTCCTCAGAAGTAATTTTTTTTCTAAACAAATATGATCGATGTGTCATGGCTTCATAAAAAAGTCGAGTGCTTATTGATGCATCTTTTGGAATAACAACATTGTATACCAAAAGTATATCTTTCACATTGGCACGCTTCATTAATTTATTTTTTGGATTGTAGACCGACATTGGTTTTTTATCATTTTTTTCTTTTTCTTTTTCGTCCTTTTCTTCTTTTTCAATTTTATTAATCCAATCTGGATCAACCTCACCATTAACAATAACCCCTAATGTTTTTAAAGCATTTTTGGAGGCTAGCTGTTCTGCTTTCTTTTTTGAGGTTGATATTCCTTTTCCTATTTTTTTACCAAAAGGATTTTTTACAAAACTGGTAAATTTTTTTCCTTTGGTGGATTTGGAACCGCTATATTTTTTGTCATTATGGTTTTTAGCAAAGTCTTCTTCGTATATAGGATGTCCCCATTTCATTTGATGGAAATATCGTAGCAACAAATCTTTATAGTTATCATCATGGAAAATGAGTTCTGACAAATTTTTATGTTTTTCTATTAGTTTAACAACAAATATTTTTGTATATTTTATTCCAAAATTTAAATAAAATGCACCAAGAAATGCTTCAAATACATCCTCCAATATATGATCATTCAAAGAAATACCATAAGTCTGGATATATGGATCAAATTTGAGTAGTTTGGTTAGTTCGGCCATGGAATCGCCTCTTTCGATTCTGATACGGAGTCTGGTCAAAAAACCTTCATTTTCTTCATCATATCTTTTATAAAAATATTCTGTAATTATCATGTGGAATATTGCATCACCCAAATATTCCAATCGTTCATACGTTTTATGAAATTCTTTAGTTTTGGTGGATACATGCAACATGGCTTCTTTAAAAATATTCATATTTACTTTTGATGATTTTTTTTCATCCAACTGGAGTTCGGGCACATAACATTTAATAATGTAATCAATGAAAGGATAATTGATTACATTGTTATAACCATGACGTGACATATTATGATATTTATATTATGATAACCATTATTTATATTATTAATCAATAATCAATCAAATTTTTAATATGATTTTATTTAAAAAATATCCAATTTTTATACATTGGTTTTGCTTCTAATTATAATGCTAAAGAAAATATGGTTACTCAGTTAATTTTAAATAATATAAAAATATATCATTGTGATAATTATTATAATTACCATAATGATTTATAGAGATAAATCACTTTATGTAGTCTCAACTGCAAAAAAAGCCAAAAAAAATAAATATAAATTCGGTAGATATGGCGGCACCCAGAAAATGTTGATATCTAGATATGGTACATATTTAATTAATCCTATATGTTATTATTTTAAATATGTAAATGATTATATCATGTTAGAAAAAAAAATATTGTTAGCATTAGATGATTATAGAATATTTAGTGAAAAAGGGAAGGAAAAAGAATGGATACAATTGGAACTATCAGAAATAATTAAAGTAATTGATGAAATAATCGAACTACATGATCGAAAAATTGATGACAATAAAGTTGACAGTGAAGTTGGAACAATCGATGAAAATGAAATTGAAGCAATCGATGAAAATGAAATTGAAGTAATAGATGACAATGATCAACCTATTAAAAAGAAATCATCTCACAATAAATCCAAAAAAAATATTGAAGCAATGAACATGAGTAAAAGTAAGGGTAAATTCATGTGTTGTGGTAAGCCTTTCTATAGTAAATTCAATTTGGATAGACATAGAAAATCCAATCGTTGTAAAAAAAATAAAAATAAAAAACACATTCCATGCCAATATTGCACCAAATTATTTTCTGGAGAAAATTCATTAAAAATACATTTAGATAAGGACAGATGCAAAGGAAAAAAAAATATTAAAAATATAGTTGATAATGATGACGAATTAAATGGTGATAACAATATTAAAAATGAAATAGTTGGCAATGATAATAAATTAAATCATAACAATAATAATAACAATAACAATAATAATAACAATGAAAACATAAATATTTTTATAAGGAATAATCCTTCTGATCTTTCATTTATTTACCAAATCATTGGAAAAATATTGTCATCAAACGAAGATTTCAACTTAGCAATTATAAAACATGCCAATGTGAATAAAAAATTGGTTTCAGATGAAATTTATAAAAATAATATTTGGGACCCCGAAAATATACATGTTATAACAAAATTGGTTTTATATGCTAATCATACTTTTTTTATAAAAATATACAATGACCTTAAATCAATATTTAAAAATGAAATAAATGAAAAATTGGTGAACACTATTAAAAATTTTTATGATCCAGCTTATAAAAAATTAATCAAAGATAAAATTAAATATTTATTATATGATAATAGGCATCTAATCGCCACAACAAAAAAATTAATTGATGAATCACAAAACCAAAAAAATTATGGTTTCAATACTTTTGACATTAATATTAAAAAATTAATTGATGAGTCACAAAAATTTAAAGAAAGTGGTGACTTTAATACATTTGACTTCGATCCTTTTGATTCTAACATTAAAAATTTAATTTCAACCCAGCCCAAAAAGCCGGAAAATAATAATTTACCTCTCAATGACAATGACAATGACCATGATCAAACTATTAAAAAGAAATCCCCTGATAATAAATCCAAAAAAAAAATAATGGAAGTTCCAGATGATATTGATGATATCGATGAGGATGATGATGACTATGATCAACCTATTAAAAATAAATCTTTTCACAATAAATCCAAAAAAAATATTAAATCAACAAAAAAAATTATAGAAGATTCGGATGATATTGATGATATTGATGATATTGATGAGAATGACTATGATCAACCTATTAAAAATAAATCCAAAAAGAATATTAAATCAACAAAAAAATTTGTAGAAGTTCCGGATGATATTGATGATATTGATGAGGATAACTATAATCAACCTATTAAAAACAAATTTCCTCATAACAAATCCAAAAAAAATATTAAATCAACAAAAAAAATAATAGAATTTCCGGATGATACGGATACTGATGAAACTTGATTTACGCAATAATTAAATTTATTGGCATTGAATATATATGAATAGCATTCACATATATTAAATGTAATTAATTATTTGGTTTAAATTTAATGAATACCATTTGGGATACTTGTTAACGTATCGCTATTTTCTTCGGTGGATATTTCATTACTAGTAGTTATCATATTTTGCATGGTATCAGGTATCGGACTATCAGATTTATCATTGTCATCAGTAGATTTATCAGTAGTGTTATCAACAGCTTTATCAACAGAATTAATGCGCTCTTGTTCCGAGATATCGTCGGTTTCGGTACTAATTTCTGTATCAGATTTTTTAATTATTTTACCATTTTCGTCAAATCTAAATAATAAATTTTTTTGATTCATAATTTTATTACCGGAAGTATTTTTAAATTTGTGTTTGGTTGGATCAAATTTTGCTTGTGATTCTTTACTTTGGGAAAAAAATTGTTCAGGACCGTATCTGAATGGTGCTTTTCCTTGTTTATATCTTTCCAGGCTCCTCAATTTGCTAACTCTGCTATAACTGATGGTTGAACCAATACATGATATTTTAAATTCTCCAAAAACGGTTTTGTTTATAACACCAATATTTTTTTTGTTAAGATAATCATTACGTGCAGTCACGAGATTACTCAGCGCTATACCATAATTAAAATACATTTCACGATTTTTATCAAGATGGGATCTGAATTTATTAATAAGCATAAACATTAATAGGTACTGGTAGGATACATACATATATCCTCTAGTGGTTATAATATTTGGTACACAAAATCCGTCTGCCTCAAAAACTCTGGCAACAGGTGCCCCTTTATAAGTAATAAAAACAGAATATCCCGTAAATTGGAATAATGGAAAATATTCCTCCAGAGCAACATCTTTTGGATTTGGTACATTTTCTCTTATGAAATTGTATAAACGCTCCACCGTGTCACGATAACTAACAGAGATTAATTCAAGGTATGGAACATTTGTTATAAAACTTTCCAGCCGATTAGCACCATAAGCTATTCTGGCCATCTGTTCAACTGTTCTGTCTTGCATGGCATGTCTAATAAAAAAATTATATGCCTCAAACCCACAAATCAAACATGTTTCCTGGATTTCACCAATGCCCATAAAATCATTTTTTATTTTCATGATATATGATTTAATTTCGTTTGATGGTTTTGGTACTTTAAGTGGTTTGTCAAAATATTCCAATGGATAATTTTTTAAAAGTTTGTACATGCGTTTAAAATTTTTTTCCCATCGTTGTTC
>Ga0206948_1218_pt1 | contig 12277 bp, 10 predicted proteins | sample Alteio_BWOrgHeat_FD_153236 | JGI IMG/M metagenome (GOLD analysis project Ga0206948, IMG submission 153236) | Enriched cells from forest soil in Barre Woods Harvard Forest LTER site, Petersham, Massachusetts, United States -... | ecosystem: Environmental > Terrestrial > Soil > Temperate forest > O... | reverse complement strand
GGCTGGGTGAAGCCGAGCATGGATTATAACGGCTTCAAGGCGCAACTGGAGCGGGTGCCGGCGGACAAGATGCCGGCAGACCGGAAGTTCAACCCGCTGGCGATCAATCCGTATGTGCTTTACAAAGCGCTGCCGCAGGTCAAAAAATATAGCTCGGCCGAGCTGGTGCGGGCGATGGAAGTATTATTGCGCTGCAACCAGCGGCTGGTGTCCAGCGGACTGGACGAAGTGCTGGTATTACAGCAAGCTTTGGTGAATATTATGGCGCCGATGGCGGCATAAAAGAAAAACCCGAAAATGGCATCCGCAAATCTATCCGTCCTGATGGGCAAGAATTTCGCCTGTGTGAAAATCATGGGACGGGCGAACTTTGCGACCAGCCCGGACTTCAAGACGCTGCTGGGCGAGCTGGTGGGCAAGGGCTACAAACATTTCATCATCGATCTGACGGAATGCGTGCTGATGGACAGCACGTTCCTGGGTGTGCTGGCAGGTTTTGGCATCAAACTGAATCCGAACGTGGAAGGTTCCGGACGCGGGATTGAACTGGTGAACGCCACGCCGCGGGTCGCCGAACTGCTGGAAAATCTGGGCGCGCTGCACCTGTTCCAGGTGGCGAATGGCAAGCTGACGCTGCCGGATGACATGAAAGCGTGCGTGCCGGACTCGATCAATCCTTCGCACGAGGAGATCACGCGCACGAGTTTGGAAGCGCACCAGACTTTGATGTCCATCAACCCGGAAAATGTGGCGCGCTTCAAGGATGTAGCACAGTTTCTTGCCGAGGATCTCAAGAGTATCGAGCGGTGTCCGGATTAAATTGTCAGCTTCTGGTTGGAAAATTCCCTTTAAGTCAGTTAAACGACCTCCTCACCCTTGGATATCCACGCGGATATATAGGAGCAGGCATTATCTAAACAAAACACCCGTCATTGGTTTCCCAACGACGGGTGCAAGAGTGAATCGCTCTTAGGCCGCAGGTTGCGGACTGGCGGCGCCCAAGCCCGGCAGTTTCGGCGGGGCGGGTTTCGGCGGCGCTTCCGGCAACGGCGTGCCAGCGGGCGCGCCGAGCATCGGACCCATATCCACTGGCGGACGCGGCGGCGGGGTGAAGGTGCCGGTGCGGATGATGTCATCCACCTGCTGACCTTCGAGGGTCTCGTATTCGAGCAAGGCGTTGGCGATCAATTCGAGTTTATCGCGATTGGTATCGATGATGTGTTTGGCGCGACCGTAATTCTCATCGATGATGCGTTTGACTTCCGTATCGATCTCTTGAGCGGTCTGTTCGCTGTAGTCCTTGCTGCGGGTCATATCGCGACCGAGGAAAACGTATTCGTTGTCGTTGCCGTACTGGATCATGCCGAGCTTGTCGCTCATGCCCCAGTTGCAAACCATGGCGCGGGCCATGCCGGTGGCCTGTTGAATATCACCAGAAGCGCCGCTGGAAATATCATGGCTGATGATCTCCTCGGCGATACGACCGGCCATGGTGACGCAAATGAGATCGAGCATCTCCTTGCGGCGGCGGCTGAGCAGATCTTCCTTGGGCAAAAACATGGTGGACCCGAGCGACTGGCCACGCGGAATGATGGTGACCTTGTGCAACGGATGCGTGTGCTCGAGCAGGACGTTGACGAGAGCGTGGCCGGCTTCGTGCCAGGCGGTGAAGCGCTTGTCTTCGGTGGTCATGGCGAGGCTGCGACGTTCGCGGCCCCAGCGGACTTTGTCGCGGGCTTCTTCGAGCTGCGGCATCTCGACGGATTTTTTTCCGATACGGGCGGCGAGCAAAGCGGCTTCGTTCAATAGATTGGCCAGTTCGGCGCCGGAATAACCGGGCGTGCCGCGCGCGATGACGGAAAGATCCACGTTGGCGGAGAGCTTCACGTTCTTGGCGTGGACTTTGAGAATGGCTTCGCGACCGCGCACATCGGGCAGATTCACGGTGACCTGACGATCGAAACGGCCGGGGCGCAGCAGTGCGGGATCGAGCACATCAGGGCGGTTGGTGGCCGCGATGATGATGATGCCTTCCTGGGTATCGAAGCCGTCCATCTCCACGAGCAAGGCGTTGAGGGTCTGCTCACGTTCGTCGTTGCCGCCACCGAGGCCGTGGCCACGGGAACGACCGACGGCGTCAATTTCGTCGATGAAAATCAAGCATGGCGTACTCTTGCGCGCCTGTTCAAACATATCGCGCACGCGGCTCGCGCCGACGCCGACGAACATCTCCACAAAATCCGAACCGCTGATGCTGAAGAAAGCGGCATCGGCCTCGCCAGCGATGGCCTTGGCGAGCAACGTTTTGCCGGTACCGGGAGGTCCGATCATCAGGACGCCCTTGGGAATACGACCGCCAAGCCGTTGAAATTTTTTGGGATCTTTGAGGAATTCGACGAGCTCGGAGACTTCCTCCATGGCTTCTTCGACGCCGGCAACGTCCTTGAACGTGGTCTTGTTGCGATCCTTGGCGAGGACCTTGGCCTTGCTTTTGCCGAAGCTCAAAGCGCCTTTGCCGGCCATCTTAATCTGGCGGATAAAGAAGAACCAGAATAACGCGGCTATGATGACGAACGGTGCGATGCCCCAGATAACGGACATCAACATGACATTGGGAGAATTGATGGTGATCTTGGTCGAACGCGCCAGGACATTGACCATTTCAGGAGTGAGCCATGCGTTGTGGACGACGAAGGGAACTTCTTCCGTGGTGACTTTGCCATCCTTGTCCGTCTTGGTATCGATAAATTTGCCGTTGATCTCGGTCAGCGGGAGGGCCTGCTGGTTCAAGACGATGGTGGCGCTGGCGACCTGGTTGGAATCAAAGCGCTGGAGGAAAGTGGATTGCTGCACCTCACCGGCGGGCGCAGTGTAATGGCCGCGCATCAGATAGAGGCTGATCATGACCGCGATGATGATGACCCACACGAGCAGGCCACTCACGGGCAGGTTAAAACCGCCCGGCGGCTTCTTGTCGCCACGGTTGTCTTTGCCCTTTTGATTTGAATCTTCGTCAAACATTTTGATTGCCGCAAGTTATCACGCCATTACCACTTTCGCAACGAATGAATTCCGTTACAATAGGAGGGACGATGCGTTTAGGCCCGCTCCAATTAGTGTCCAATCTGTTCCTGTCGCCCCTGGCAGGCTATACCAACCTGCCCTTTCGCCTGGTCGTGCGCGAGATCGGCGGGGTGGGTCTGTGTACCACCGACCTGGTGAACGCCCGGTCGCTGATCGAGAAAAATCCCAAGGCGTTCAAGCTCATCGAGACCAGCCCGGCGGATGCGCCGCTGGCGGTGCAATTATTCGGCTCCGTACCGGGCGAAATGCGCGATGCGGCGCTGTACCTGGAATCGACCGGCGTCCATTCCATAGACATCAACATGGGCTGTCCCGTTCGAAAAGTCTGCAAGGTGGGCGGCGGCTCGGCGATGATGACGGAACTGGACAAGACCTCGGCGCTGGTCCGGGGAATGATCGAGGCGGTGAAAATCCCGGTGACGGTCAAGATGCGGCTGGGCTGGGATGATAATAATTTGACCGCGCCCGACCTGGCGCGCGCCCTGGAAGACGTGGGTGTGGCGGCGATCTTTGTGCATGGCCGGACGCGCGAGCAGGGTTTTGGCGGCACGGTGAATTTGGCCGGCATCCGCAAAGTGGTGGAGGCGGTGAAAACGATTCCGGTGATCGGCAACGGCGATATCGTGACTCCCGAGGCAGCGAAAAAAATGTTCGATGAAACCGGCTGCGCGGGCGTGAGCATGGGGCGCGGGGCATTTTACGATCCGTGGATCTTCAAGCGCACGTTGCAATATGTGCAGACGGGCGAGCTGCCGCCGGAGCCGTCATTCGACGAACGCGTTCGCGTGATGAACCGGCATCTCGACCTGATGGTGGAAGTGTTCGGTGAGGAACTGGGTTGCCGGATGTTTCGCAAGGTGGCGCCGTGGTATTCGAAGCGCTTCGGCCCGTGCCATGAGTTCAACAAGAAAGTGGTTCAAGTGCGGACGCGGGCGGAGTTCGATGAGGTGCTGCAAAATTACATCCGGTGGCGGAAACAATTTTTGGATGAGAGTGGAAATCTGCTGCCGCGGTTTGAACCGGCGCCGCTGATCGCGTCGTTCATGCGCGAGCCGGCGTCGACGACGCGTGAACATATCCCCGTGCCGAAGGGGCCGGTGGAGGTGTGGTGAAGCGGGCGTGCGTTTTATCCATTTACAATCTCAAGGTTTAGCGCATCATGCGGGAACCTTCGGAGAAACTTCCATGCCGCAGGCCAGTTAAAAACAGAACAAAATCAAATACCTATGGCCAAAAAAGCATCCAAAGCGAAAAAACCCGCAGCGAAGAAAAAAGTCAAAAGCAGCAAGAAGAAGTAACACGCTTCCGCTCCAAAACCCTGCCAAAATTAAAATTGGCAGGGTGTTTTTTTTGGGAGCAGGCTGATTCAGACGGTCTAGTTGGGAGATTCAACGGATGGCGGAGGGGAATCTGTTTTCTTGGGCACTACGTTTATCAGCAATAACACCAGTATGATTCCTGTCATCAGAGTGCAGGCGGGGGCGAGATAGCGATCAAATGGAAGATCTTCTTGTTTGTTTAAAAACCCCAATTCCGCCGAAATTATCTCACCATTTCCACCGATCGAGGTTTGAGCTATTACTTTCCCCGTATCATCAACAGCCTGGGAGATTCCAGAACTAGCCACGCGAAAGATGGGGATGCCGTATTCTGCGGCGCGGACTGGTGCAACACGCGAGTGGAGTTCATGTTGATGACGGCCCCATTCGGTCACATCCATGGTGGGCACAATCAATAGAGCAGCCCCCTGCTCCACCAAACGGTCGGTCACGCGGGTATAGCTCAGATCGTAACAGATGCAGATGCCAATTTTGCCCCAGGGCGAATTCCAGAGGGCCTGATTGGTGGCGGACAAGCCATCATGAAAGAACTGGATGGGTACGCTCTTCGCCTGCCTGAAGATCACCTCACCATTCGTACCCACGACAAAGGCGCTGTCGTAAAAAATATCATTGGTCACGACATCTTTGCCACCTACGACGAGGTAGCGCTGGTGGTCGCGGCACCAGTTTTTTAAATTATCGGGCACACCGGCATCGAGGGTGTATTCGCTGAGAACGAAGATGGCGGCGTTGGTGTTTTTAGCCAGGGCTTGATCCAACATTTTGGGGATGAGATTTTCACCCGGGAATTCCATTTGGACCCCGGCGAGGGTTACTTGAGAATATCTATATTTTCCTCTGACTAAAAAATCTGGAGCATATAGCACGAAATAAACCAACAAAAACAATAGAAGCCCAATGGCGTGATGTTTTGTGATCTTGAATCTTCGCCAATAACAAATCATCGCTATCAGCCCAAAAAGAATAAATCCAACGCCGTACATTCCCAAATGCAGTGGCTTAACATCGTAGATTTGAACCGGCAACGCATAGCCGATGTTCATCCACGAAAATTTTAAATAATAGAGTTCGCTGCGGAAGTATTCCAAGCCGGTCCAGAGAATGGGGATCAACCAGGCAGTCTTGGCTTGGCCCCAGCGACGGCGGCTGGCGCAAACCATGCCCGTGAACAATCCCACCCAAAAGGCAAGGATAAGCCAGAGCACGATGGCGGCGGGGCCGAAGATGCGCCACATGAAAAACAATTGCGGGGCATAGCTCAGGAACGCGGTGGCGAGGCCGAAATAAAAGGCGCGACGGACACTGGGTTGTTCAGTCAAACGCACCAAGCCATAGGCATAACCGAAAATGAGCAGACCGGCAGCGGGATGATGAATGGAGGTGTAGGCGGCTTGGAAACATCCGACGGCAAGCGCCAGCCAGAGGAAAGATTTTTTCCAGCTTGTTGGTGCAGATGGATTGATGGAGTATGTCATGCCGTGAGGTGCACGCCCATTTATATACGGCTGGTGGCGGGGCGCAAAACCTTTGCGAATTTTTTAGAGATGATGTTTTGGCAGATTCGTTCTAAAAACGGAGTTGGATTATAATCGACCGCACGGGGTGGGAATCTTTAAATTCGGTCCATGCAATACGCCTTCCTTGCACTTTTCGGATTGTTCTGGTCAGGAATGGTTTTGGCATTTAACGGTTTTATCACTCACGGCATTTATAAGCAGGCGATGTCCCAGCATTATCCGTCGGTGGACGGAAAGGTGACGCACAGCGAGGTGGGAAGTCATCGGGGCTCGAAAGGTGGGACTTCTTATTCAGCCGATATCACGTATCAATTTGTGGTGAACGGACAGACTTTCAACAAGGACCGGCTGCGCTATGATCCAATCTCTTCTTCCAGTTACGCGGCGGCTTTTGAGACGGTGACGGCACATCCGGTGAGCTCAACGATCCGGGTTTTCTACAACCCGGCTGATCCGCAGGATGCGGTGTTATTCACGGGCATTGCCGGGGCGGATTTCATGCTGGTGCTCTTTCTCACTCCGTTCAACATCGTCATGCTGGCATTTTGGACCGGCGGTTATAGCTGGCTGCGGGAGCATGTGTTTCGTCCCGTGGCGGGCGGCGTGAAAATCATCACGGACGGACCTCGCACGCGGGTGCGGCTGCCGCAATATACCGCTATCTGGTGGGGTCTGGGCACCATTGGCTTGCTGAGTTTTATTTCCATTTTCATCGTAGGCATCAGCACCCAAATGCAACCGCCGCTGGCGATGGCGATCGGTGTCATTGTGATGATCCTGCTGGCGGGATTGAGTGCGTATATGTGGCAATGGCAGAAGATCAACTCCGGGGTTGATGATCTGGTGATCGATCTCAGTTCACAGACCCTCGCCCTGCCCCAAGTCTACGAGCGCAAAGAACCGAAGACGGTGAACATGGCGGACGTGACGATTGTCACCATCGAAAAGATCATCCATCGCGGAAGTAAAGGCGGGGTTTCGTATTCGTACGCGCCAACCCTTTGTCTGCGCGGGCCGGCGGCGCATACGGAGAAACTCGCCGACTGGCCGGACCAGTTAAAAGCCAAAGACTTTGCGGAATGGCTGAGCGGACAATTGAAAGTTCCCTTCCGTTCACCGGAAACTGAGTGACAGCGCATCGGCTTGTGGAACGACCCTAAATCCCAGGCCAGTCGGGAAGGGTACTTAGGAATTGCTCCTTGGCGCCTTTGATCCAGACGTTTTCCTTGGTGATCTTCGCAGCCGTAACACATCGAGAAGCGATGGCTCCAAAAAAACCGCCAAATAGAAAAACAAAGATGCCAATGACGGCGGGAATCTCATTTTGCATGACGATCACACTAAGCATCAAAAGTACGCCGATACCGATGATGATCCACGCCGTGGTGATTAGTTTCTTTCTCGCGGCTTGGTGTTCCGGGCATAGAGCGATCTCCACGGTGGCTTTTTTACCGACCAACGCAAGAATGATCAGTATGAGAAGACCGAAAAAACGCATACAAATACAGAGCAGGAGCAATAAATAATAAACCGGCGGACGCCAATAGAGTGTTCTTTTCAAACGGTATCCATGGGCAGGCTGGTTGCATTTGATGCAACGATCCGGGAAAACCATTTTATTGACCGTGACCACCAGATTTCCGCTTCGCCAAAAATTAACAGCAGAGGATGGCAATGCCGCGCCTTCACTCAAGCGCTGGAGAAAAATCGGTTTACAGGCGGCACACACTGAAGAATGGTGTATCTGGATCAATTCAGAAGGCGGATAAGTGCGACCGCATTCCACACAGGTCCGGCTGGGATCACCAATCACTGGGGGAGGAGTTCCGCTATTACGAACCTGGCGCATCGGTTGCCAGTCGGCCATGCCTTCGCACCAAATCAAAGTGTCCTGGTTGATGGTACCCGAACGAATGAGGTCTTCCAGTTGGCTGTCGGAAACGGGGCCATTTTTCCGATCATTCACGGCGTAGAACCAGTTCATGCGCTGAGACTAATACCGGCTGGCATCGTGAACACAATCCGAAAATAGTTTTTGCCGACAGGTTTGTGTCGCGCCGGGAGAAATTTTCCATAGAATTTCCGCGTGTTAAATCCGTTCATCCATTGGATCGAGGCTCGCGGCGCCGTGGCGCCGTGGTTGTTCCTGGCCATGTTCCTGGCGGCTTCATTCCTGATGCTCTGGCGGCTGGAAGCATTGAGTGCCGGCGGCTTTGAGGGCACAGTCCTGGGCACACTAGTGATGCCTTATTGTTCCGGCCTGGGCAACTTGATCTTTGCCTTCATCCTGGGCCGCAGTGCCACCGGCAACGGCGCAGATGTGATGACAAATTCATTGGTCAATAATGTGACCAATATGACACTGGTGCTCGGCCTGCCCGCGTTGATCTGGGGCATGAATCTGGTGCCCAAGGTAAAACCGGATGGAGATAAAAAAAAGAAGGCGAAAGGCGTCGGCCGGCCGCATGAATTGAACCGGCTATCGCTGCTGCTTACCCTGCTGGCCGTGCTGTTCTTTAGCGGTATCGTATGGGCGATGGGCCGCAAAGGTTACCTGGATTCCAGTGACGGACTGGTCATGGTGGGCATGTTCTTGTTCTGGCAATTTTTTCACGTTTTTGAAGTATTGAAACAAAGCGAGCGCCAGGGCAAATCAGCCATCGGCTGGATGTTTCCGATCGATATCGCCCTGCTGGCGGTCGGCGCCTATGGAATTTATGTGAGCACTGAATGGCTGGTGGAATGGGTATCCAACAGCTATACCGGTTTCATCAGCGTCAAGCATCTCGGTTGGTTGAGCGGCTGGCTGATGGTGCTGCCAAATGCGGTGATGGCCTTTTACTACGGCATCCGAAAACAACCCGAGGTGGTGTATGCGTCACAAGTAGGCGATGCGCACGTGTCCATTCCACTCTGCCTGGGCATTTACGCCCTGTATCACCGGATGTCTTTGCCGCCATTTTTTGAAATTAGCATGCTGATCCTGGTAGTGGCGGCGTTGGTGCACTTCTTCTTTGTCGGATTATTTGGCCGATTGCCACGTGTAGTGGGCGCACTCCTGGTGGCAGCGTACGGATGGTTTTTGTGGAAAGGGCTGTTGTTGGGGTAACCAACGGACAGACTCAAGTTCTCTGCGTCAGTTCTTGGTAAAAAACTTGGTATCCCAGGAAACCACCAAAGGGTTGGCCCGAACGCGGTCGGCAAGTTCCACAAAAGGCACCTGTGCCCCGAGCCAGCGCGGATTTTTGGCGATGGCATCCATCGATTCCGCGGTGTTATTGCAGATGAGATAGAGGCTCTGGCCGATCACCATGAAAGATTCATAACCGGTGCCGGTACCGTGGCGGGCAAATTCAAAATCGCCTGGACCATATTCTCCGCTTTTCAGACCGGCGCGCAGGGAACCGAGATCGCGCACAAAATTGGCCAGGAAATCGTCATTGCGCGGACCGGTATAAAACAGGACACGTGCCTTGTTTTCGGCAAGGGAAATGACCGCCCATTCGTCAAAAACAACGTGGCCATAGCGTGAATTCATCTGCTGGGCGCAGGCTTTGATGTGCGCGGCGATCTCTTCAAGAGTCATGTGGCTGAGAATGAGCAAAGCATGTGCCAGCACTCAAGCCAATTCTCGCCGAAGATGTATATTTTAACGGAGTCAAAGAATTTACGGTTTGCCCGGGTGAAGAATTTGCTGCACTTTCAATGACTTCAATGCATCCGGACAGCAACAGTGCGAAGTATTTACGCTGGGCGCTTAATGGCGTGCTGGGCGTGGTCTTTATTTGGGAACTGGTGGCTCCCGATTCGGGTCCATGGCTCTACCCTGCCCTCGTCACGGTGGCGGCAATGGCTTGCATCGCTGGCATGACCCGAAGATTACCGCTCCAAAATGTTTTAATGGCCGCAGCCATTGTTGCCTTGATCGGCGGCGCGGCGCACTCGCTAACTGCCAAACGCGATTTCGGAATTCCTTTCGGGCCAATCGGTTTTCAGCCGGGGAGCGGCGACAAGATTTTCGGGTTGCTGCCGTGGACCATGCCGCTGCTTTGGATCGTGGCGGTCTTTACCGCGCGCGGCGTGATGCGGCTCATCTTGCGGCCCTGGCGCAAGACCAAAACTTATGGCTGGTGGCTTATTGGGTTAACTGCAGCGCTGGTGTTGGCGTTTGACGCGGCACTGGAGCCTTTTGCCCATGTCCGGCATCTCTGGTTCTGGCAGCTCACAAAAATCTCGCTGAACTGGCAAAGCGCGCCCATCGTGGATCTCATCGGCTGGTATTGTGTCACCCTGCTCATCCTGGCTTTCATCTCGCCGTTTCTCATCAAGAAACAACCGGGGCGTTCTTCGGGATCGGATATCCAGCCTCTGATCATCTGGCTGGGAACACTGTTGCTGTTTGCGGTCGCAGCGGCTGGAGCCAAACTCTGGTTGCCCGTGACGGTGGATGCAGCGGTCGCTGCCGTCACTTTGGTTTTGGCGATTCGGGGGGTGAAGTGGTAGCCCCTTCGCCCGCCGGTTTCAGGCGGGTGACTTTCAATTTTGATACGCGGGGTCCGTCCATGTCTTCCACGCGCAATTCAAAATCGCGGGCCGTAAAGGAATCGCCAGCCTTGGGAAAACCGCCCAGTTGTTGTGTGACCCAGCCGCTGACGGTGGCGATGTTCTCATCATGCGGCAGATCGCCGGTGATTTTTTCCAGGTCATGCAGCGGCAAGGCGCCGGCAACTTCCCAGACGTTTTCGCTCTGGTGAATGAACTGGGCCGCCTCGGAATCGAATTCATCCTGGATCTGGCCAACGAGCGCTTCCAGCACGTTTTCCAACGTCACCACACCAAGGGTGCCACCGAATTCATCCACGACAAAAGCGAAGTGCAGTTTCTTTTCCAGGAACCGCTGCATCAATTTTTCCAGCCGCGCCGTTTCGGGCACGCAGATCAATTTCCGTGCGGCGGGCAACAATTCCGCAGCGATACGCACCCGGTCGCGCATGGCGTAAAGGTCCTTGATGTGGATGACGCCCAGCGCGCGATCCGGATCGCCTTCTTCACAGATGGGATAACGTGAATAGCGCGTTTTTTCGGCCAGCGCAATGCAGGTGGCGATGGTCGCGCCGGTATCGAAAGCGGCAATTTCATTGCGAGGTCGCATGACTTCGCGGGCGATGCGATGACGCAAGTCGAGGGCATTTAAAATCAGGTTGCGACGGTCAGATGTCCCCTGGGCGGCGGCCAGAATGACGCGCAGTTCTTCCTCCGACTGACGGCCATGTTGCTCATCCACGCCAATGCCGAGCCATTCCAAAATCCAGCCAGAGGAGTGATGCAAGAGCCAGATGAACGGGTATGACAACCGGTAAAACCACGTCAACGGCCGGGCGGTCCATAAAGCCGCCGGCAGAGTGCGACGGATGGCGATCGCCTTGGGGACCAATTCACCGGCGACAATGAGCAGATAACAATTGATGAAAAACCCGGCACCCAATGCGATGTCATGACGCAACGATTCTGACTTGAGATTGACAAGGTTGAAAACCGGTTGCAACAGGTCATGAAAAATGGGTTCGACAGCCACGCCGAGCCCAAGGCTGGCGAGCGTGATGCCAAATTGCGTAGCGCCGATGTAGGCATCGATATGGGCCAGGATATGGCGGGCAATTTTGGCGCTGCGATGCCCTTTATCGGCCAGTGGCGCCAGTTGGGAATCCCGGATGCGGACCATGGCGAGTTCAGCCACGACGAAAAACGCATTGAATAGCACCAGCAGCAGGAGTGCCAGGATCTTGCCCAAAATGAGAACTGCGTCGGGCCAGGTCATAGCTTCATCTCCCCGAACATCACTTTCAAGATGTCCTTCACGGCGACGATGCCGATCTCAGCCCGCTCACGGGTCAAGACAATGGCCATGCGCTGGCCGGAACGTTGCATGATTCGCAAGGCGATCTCCAGCCGCAGGCCCTCCTCCACGAACAGCGCAGGCATCATGAATGTGGACGCGGGTTTGTCTAGATCCACAGTCTCGCGATACAACAGCGGACCGACATCCAGCAGACCAGCCACCCGGCGCTGGCCTTCACGTACTTCAAAGACCGGGAGGCGGGACAGATTCTTATCCCGGGCCAGCTTCATAGCTTCGCGGATGGGCGTCGACATATCCACCGTGACGGTTTCGGCCATGGGCCGCGCCACCTGGCCCACGGTAAAATGCTGCAGGTCCAGGATGCGGTTCACCATGGCGTGTTCATCGGTGGTGAGGCCGCCGCTGGATTCCTGCATCACGGCGCGCAGTTCTTCACGGTTACCAAACAACCGGCCGGTGAACGTATGACCGCC
>Ga0206948_1203_pt2 | contig 12378 bp, 10 predicted proteins | sample Alteio_BWOrgHeat_FD_153236 | JGI IMG/M metagenome (GOLD analysis project Ga0206948, IMG submission 153236) | Enriched cells from forest soil in Barre Woods Harvard Forest LTER site, Petersham, Massachusetts, United States -... | ecosystem: Environmental > Terrestrial > Soil > Temperate forest > O... | reverse complement strand
TCCCCAATCTTATGGGTATGCTCAATCACCAGCACGCTTCGACCCCGCTTGCCAGCTTGCGCTGCGGCCATCAACCCTGCAGCGGCTGCCCCGATTACTATTACATCATAATGCATTTTTGGCACATATTTTTGTATATTATACAAAGAAGTGCGGTAAATGCAATGATGTAGGCTATGTATTTGCTTCAACTGAAAGAAAATAGTGCTATAATGCTGAAGACTTTGCCCATGTTAAAACTATCAAATTATTAATTTAATCAGAGGGTTAGTATGACAAATCAAGAAATCAGCAATCAACACCACCAAACATTTGAATCAATAAAACATATAGATGAGAAAGGTAATGAATATTGGCTTGCCCGTCAATTGTCCAGTGTGCTTGACTATTCTGAGTACAGACATTTCAAGCCAGTTATTGAACGAGCCAAGGAAGCTTGTAGAAATAGCGGCCAGCGTACTGAAGACCATTTCGAGGATCTCCGCGATATGGTCATAATAGGCTCTGGTGCTAAACGAGCAGTGCATGACGTACATCTTTCTCGTTATGCCTGCTATCTTATAGTGCAAAATGGTGATCCATCTAAGCCAGTTATCGCTAATGGTCAGACTTATTTTGCCATTCAGACACGCAGACAGGAACTACAGAATGATGCAAATTTTGTAGACCTTTCAGAAGACAAGAAGCGCTTAGTGCTTCGTAGCGAGATTAGTGTACATAACAAAACACTTGGAGCATTTGCAAAACAATCAGGAGTTGAAACGCCGCTTGATTATGCAATTTTTCAGGATCACGGCTATAGAGGTTTATATGGAGGCATGGGGGCGAAAGAAATTCATAAGAAAAAAAAGTTGAAAAAGAATGAAAAAATACTCGATCATATGGGAAGTGCAGAACTAGCTGCTAACTTGTTCCGAACTACTCAGGCTGAAGAGAAGCTTCAGCGTGATAAAGTACAAGGTAAAACCAAGGCGAATTCTATTCATTATGAGGTAGGGCAAAAAGTGCGCAAAACTATTCAAGAGCTTGGTGGCACGATGCCGGAAGAGCTGCCAAAGCCGGAGAAAAGCATCAAACAGATAGAGAGTCAAAAAACCAAAAAGATAGGTGTAGTAAATTGATTCTAAATATGATCCAATTTTGTGTTATCAAACATTTTTATACCTTTGCGCCAAGCCATCCGCCTGATGTTGCGCGAATTGTAAGTTATTTCTTTGCCATTTGAAAAATAATTATTTTGACGCGCGTTGTTCATTTTTGATAGCCTTAAAGAGTTAATTTTTTAATGGAGAATAGCATGAGTTTATATTTACTAAAATCCTTAGGTTTGGGCGCATCTGCAGTCACTTTTCTCGCATGGTACCACAATAACGTAGAATCAAAAATCGCAGCACTTGAGGCTAATCACAGTACAGCAATCGCTAACTTAAATAAGGCTCTAAATATTGCTAGTGCTGCAAGTAGTACAATAGAAGATAAGGTTTCCAGCATTGAAAATACTGTGACTACTACACTTGCGGCACATCAATCAGCTATTGATAGTGTAACTAATGCTGTAAGTGGCGCTGGAAGTACTGTAGCAAAAGACTTGGCTAGCTTTAAGGATGAAGTGAGCTCCACGCTTGAAGCCCATAAATCGGATATAGATAATGTAAAAAATTCTATAAGCAATGCTGAAAATACTGTTGCAACTGGTTTTGCTAACATAAAGGACGAAGTGACTTCGCACCAATCTGTTATCGATAGTTTGAGCCAAACTGTGAACCATGTAAAGACTACTGCAGAGGCTGATCTTGCTAGCCTAAAGAACGAGTTTACTTCGCAGAGTAATGCGCATCAGTCTGCTATTGATAGCATGAGCGAAACGGTGAGTAATATAAAGAACTCAGCAGAGTCAGATCTAGCTAGCTTAAAGGAAAGTTTGACCTCACAGCATAACGAGCATCAGTTTGCTATTGAAAGCGTTAGCGAAATGGTGAGCAATATAAAGAACTCAGCAGAGGCTGATCTTGCTAGCTTAGAGAATAAGATGACTGCACAGTTTTCAACTCATCAATCCGTTCTTGATAGTATGAGCCAAGCGATGAGCCATATAAAGAATTCTGCAGAAGCTGATCTTGCTAATTTAAAGGACAATGTGACTTCGCAATTTAGCGAGCATCGGTCAGATATTGACTACCTAAAGAGTCTGGTAAGCAATGCAGAGCGCACAATTGAAGATGACTTATAAGCGCTAACTACTAGTATTATAAATCTGGATGGAATCCTTCATTGGCCAGGCATGATTGAAGGGTTCCCATGTTTTCTGCAAACACTTCTGTAGAATAAGTAGTGTATTCCTCAACTATGCTATTAATCCTGTTATTGGCTTCTTCAATAAAGGCGGTAGCATTATTTGTTAGGGTTGCTTCATCGAAAGGGTAAGGCGTGGTATCATAATCAATTTTTGAGCAGTCCTTCACTTTGTAAGGCAATTTATAGAAATCATAACTATAGCCAGCTACCATAAATTTATTCTCGGAGATTTCAACTTGGTTATTAAAGCTGAATTCATTGCTATTAATTGTGCCCCCAAAAACAGACCCTGACTTTTGTATGGTTGTAAGGATCATGTCTACTATTTCCCCAGGCAAGGTATGGCCTTTATAAATCAAAACAGGATTTTCGCCATCTAGATGAAAAGCTGGGTAAGTAAATTTAAGATTGATCGAAGTCACTTTCAACATTGAAACTTTTTTTGAATGCACAGAGGCTTGATAGCTTTTAAGCCCAGCGTCAAATAATGTTAGATCAGTAGTTGATAAAGCCCCAGCATTCGACTTCTCAACTAACTTATTAAATCCCAGTATATATGCTTTTAAAAAAGAAGTTCTGGTTTGTAAAAGGTTATATAATTCCTGATTGGTTTTTAGCTCAGTGGTAGCGATGCTCATAAAAAATATCGAAATTTGATTTTCAAGCACATTAATACGATAACTATATATAGTCAATATTATTAGCTTACTTATTCCCACCAGCACCTAAGGTTAGCTAACAGGTGGGTTTTCAGAAAGCATAAATAATTACCCTTACCCCCTTGTAATGTACAAAAACCTTTACTATATAAACCTTATAATAACAAAAAGAAGGATAAACATGGCAAAAGAAGTAGTTATTGGTATAGATCTTGGAACTACCAACTCCTGTGTTGCAATCATGGAAGGCAAGGAGCCAAAGGTCATTCAGAATTCTGAGGGAGCAAGAACCACTCCATCAATCGTAGCTTTTACTGAGAAAGGCGAAAAGCTGGTAGGGCAGTCAGCGAAGAGACAGGCTGTCACCAATCCGCATAACACAATTTATGCGGTTAAAAGGCTCATTGGGCGCCGTTTTGAGGAAAAGGAAACTCAGGATATTGTCAAGCGCTCTCCTTATAAAATTGTCAAAGCTAAAAATGGCGATGCATGGGTTGAAGCTCAGGGCGAGAAATACGCGCCAAGCCAGATCAGTGCGTTTATTCTGCAAAAAATGAAAGAGACGGCTGAAGATTATCTTGGTCATAAAGTCTCAAAAGCGGTTATTACTGTGCCAGCGCACTTTAATGATTCTCAGCGTCAGGCTACCAAGGATGCTGGTAAAATCGCAGGCTTAGAAGTCTTGCGTATTATTAACGAGCCTACGGCGGCTGCTCTAGCCTATGGACTTGATAAAGCTGCAGCTAAAACCATCGCGGTCTACGATTTAGGTGGTGGTACTTTTGACGTCTCAATTCTGGAAATTGGCGATGGTGTATTTGAAGTGAAATCCACTAATGGTGATACTTACCTGGGCGGTGAAGATTTCGACTTAAGAGTTGTTCAGTTCCTGGCAGATGAATTTAAAAAACAAAATCAGATTGACCTGACCAAGGATACCCTTGCACTTCAAAGGTTGAAGGAGGCTGCGGAAAAAGCCAAGATCGAACTTTCAAGCACTATGGAAACTGAAGTCAACCTTCCTTATATCACAGCGGATAACACTGGTCCTAAGCACTTGCTGGTGAAACTATCCCGGGCTAAATTTGAAAGTCTGGTGGATGACCTGATTCAGCGCACTATTGAGCCTTGCAAAAAAGCCATTGCCGACGCAGGCATTAAAGCTTCTGAAGTAGGTGAAGTTGTGCTTGTTGGTGGGATGACCAGGATGCCAAAAGTGATTGAAGTGGTGAAACAATTCTTTGGAAAAGAGCCACACAAAGGTGTGAATCCTGATGAAGTGGTTGCAGTAGGTGCTGCTATTCAGGGTGCAGTTTTGACCGGGGAAGTGACTGATGTTCTTCTACTCGACGTTACTCCGCTATCGATTGGACTTGAGACTATGGGTGGTGTATTCACTCCAATCATTGAGCGAAATACTACCATTCCAACTAAGAAGAGTCAGATTTTCTCAACTGCTTCTGATAATCAGCACGCAGTGACTATTAGTATTTATCAGGGTGAGCGTAAGCTGGTTGCTGACAATAAAATGCTGGGTAGATTTAACCTTGAAGGCATTCCGCCAGCACCACGCGGCATACCGCAAATTGAAGTCACATTTGACGTTGATGCTAATGGTATACTCCATGTGTCAGCTAAAGATAAAGCTTCCGGCAAGGAGCAAAAAGTAGTGATTCAGTCATCCAGCGGTTTAAGCGATGATGAGATCAAGAAAATGGTTAAAGATGCGGAAGAGCATGCTAAAGATGATGAAGAAAAAAGAGAGCTTATCGAAGCCAGAAACAAGGGTGATAGTTTGATTTATTCTACTGAAAAGAGCCTAAAAGATTATGGCGATAAGATAGGTGCCGATGATAAGTCTAACATCGAAAAGGCTATTGAAGAACTCAAACAGGCTCTGACCACAGAAGATAAAAATAGCATTGAAAGTGCTACTGAAGCGCTAAACCAGGCTGCTATGAAGATCGGTGAAGCTATGTATGGTAGTGAAGGTGCTAATTCCAACGCAGCAAATGAAGGTTCATCAGGTGGTGATCAGGATTCAGGCGGCGCTGCTTCCGAAGGCGAAGCTGAAAAAGTGGTGGATGCTGAATACGAAGAAGTGAAAGAAGAAGATACTAAGAAGTCTAAAAAGAAATAGGCTTCGGTATAGCAATTTTGATATCAGGATTATCTTATTGATAATCCTGATATTATAACGATAAAAACGAACAATTTCACAATGAAAACTAGACCAAAATTGTACCGATTTGAATGATTATGTAAAATGTTTCAATATTACGTCAAAACAAAGTAAGTTATTGAAATTACTACAATTGGCAAGGCAATGCTAACTTATTGTTATTTATAGTATTTAGTCTTAATGAAGAAAAAGCCAGAACCAAAACTAGACCGTTTTTGTACCATTTTTAAAATAAGGTAAATAATTCATAAATATATCTAGCGCTAGCAATATACTGATTCTACTGCTTTTTCCTGCGAGCAAATCTAGGCTTGCTTGGCTGGCTTAAAAGGTGCAGTGCACTTTCTAGTGAAATAGTAATAGGGTCATCGTTCTTAATCGATTTATAAACCTTGTTGTGCTCAACATAAGGGCCAAACCTGCCGATGCCGGCATTCACATTTTTGCCATCTTCAGGGTGTGGGCCAAGGATGCGAGGCAGTGACAGCATATTGTTTGCATATGCCATGGTTACCTGATCAACCATTACGCCTTTTGGCAGGCCGACACGCTTGATGTCTTTCCCCAGGGTGCGTTGGATATAAATGCCGTAAGGCCCTTTGCGTATCGATATCTCCGCTCCATTTTCATCATTGCCTAAAATCATTGGGAACGCATTACCGTTTCCTGCTCCGGCTTCCTGGCCATCTTCAGCCTGGCTTGTGCCAACATTATGAATGTACTTGCAGGTAGGATAATTAGAGCAGCCCACAAATGCTCCGAACTTGCCGGTTTTTAAATGCAGGGTTCCGGTTTTGCAATCCGGGCACTTGCGCTCGCCTTCCTTATTTTTTTCCAGCCCATCAAATATATAATCTTTTATGTTCTCTTCGATCTGCGAAGTAACATCACTTTTTTTAATCTCCATCACCTCATCGGTTTTACTTTTGAATGGGCTCCAAAAATCCCTGAGAACTTGTTTCCACTCGACCTCGCCATTAGATATATCATCGAGCTCATCCTCAAGCTTGGCTGTGAAATCATATTCCACATAGCGGGTAAAGAACTTGAGTAAAAACGCGATTACCAGCCTGCCTTTGGACTCTGGGAAAAAGCGCTTTTTATCGATGCGGACATACTCGCGATCTTGAAGTATGGAAATAATGGTAGGGTAGGTCGACGGCCTGCCGATTCCAAGTTCTTCCATTTTTTTAACCAGGCTGGCTTCTGAATAACGTGGGGGTGGTTGAGTGAAGTGCTGCTCAGGATTAATCTTCTCCAAGGCCAGGTTTTCATCTTGATCAAGTACTGGTAGTTTCTGCTCGTCTTTGCTTTCAGCATCATCTTTGTCTTCTATATATAGTTTATAAAAGCCATCAAAAACCATGGTCGAGCCAGAAGCTCTAAACGTATTTTTGTTGTCCCCTGAACTAATATCGACGCCTACCTGATCAAAAAGTGCATTCTCCATTTGGCTGGCAACCAAGCGTTTCCATATGAGCTCATAAAGTCTGAAGTGGTCAGAATCCAGATAAGGTTTTACGTCTCTGGGGGTGAGGCTGATATTGGTTGGGCGAATTGCCTCGTGCGCTTCCTGTGCGTTTTTGGTTTTGGTTTTATAGGCTTTCGGGCTTTTAGGTAAATACTTCCCACCAAAACTACTTTCAATGTGTTCGCGAGTTGCAGTTAGCGCTTCAGCTGAAATGCTCACGCTATCGGTTCTCATATATGTGATAAGCCCAAGAGTTTTGCCATCCACTTCCTGACCCTCATAGAGGTCTTGTGCCATTCGTGAAGTCTTTTTAGCCGAGAATCCCAATTTGCGTGCAGCTTCCTGAATGATGGTCGAAGTGGTAAATGGCGGTTGAGGCGACCGGCTCACCTGTTTTTTTTCAATCTTAGTTACGCTATACTTCAAGCCTTCAAGATGGCTTACTATATCTTTAGCTTTCTTGTCATTGGGAATATCAAACTTATCCAGCTTCTTGCCCATGAAATGGGTGAGAGTGGACGAGAACGTCTTTTTGCCCTTTTGAAAAACCCCTTCAATGCTCCAGTACTCTTGAGTAATAAACTTCTCAATCTCTTCTTCGCGGTCACATATAACGCGAAGTGCAACAGACTGCACCCGGCCGGCTGACCTGCTGCCTGGGAGTTTCCTCCACAGCACTGGTGATAGGGTAAAACCCACAAGATAATCTAAAGCCTGACGGGCTTGTTGGGCTTGGACAAGATTGGTATCTATATCTCTGGAATTTTTAATGGCTTGTTGCACTGCAGTTTTTGTAATTTCATGAAAGACCACCCGTTTAATAGGTAGGCCTTTAGGCAGTGCCTTTCTTTCCTTCAGTGATTCAATGATATGCCATGAAATTGCTTCACCTTCGCGATCAGGATCGGTTGCTAGATAGACTTCGTCGCATTTCTTCACATTTTTTATAATGTCGGCCACACGTTTTTCTGACCTATCCATGATCGTGTAGGTCATAGCAAAATCCTCATCAGGCCGGACTGAACCTTCTTCTGAAGGAAGTCCCCTGATATGACCGTAGGATGAGATTACGATAAAATCCTTTCCCAGATACTGATTTATGGTTTTGGCCTTTGACGGTGATTCAACTATTAATAACTTCATGTAGCTAATATCTTACTTCATTTGTATTATACAATGTATCTTCTCAAGTGATTCGGGTGCATTTTACTTCGGCTTTGCTACCGAATCAGGAGAGGAGCCTATTATGATCAAATATTAGGCTTTTTTATTTATGTCAAGAAACTAAGGTATTATTTTAATGAAATCTGACTTGCGTTATATAGAAAATTTCCTGGAAATGATGGTCGCGGAGCGCTCAATTGCCAAGAATACTCTGGCTTCATATAAGCATGATATGCAGGACTTACTTAGCTTTTGTCAGTTTTGTGGCAAATCGGTTATTGCACTTGATTATCATGATCTTATTGCCTTTATAAGTAAGCTTGCTCAAAAGCAACTTTCATCAAAATCGCTTGCTCGCAAAATTTCTGCAGTTAGGCAACTTTATGGGTTCCTGGCAAGTGAGAGTATTATTAAGGATAACCCGGCATTAAATCTGGAAATTCCCAAGCAGCCGCGCAGTCTTCCTAAACCCTTGCACCTGGAGCAGTTAAATAAACTTCTTGATGCAGCTAGTGCTAATAAAACTCCCGAAGGCTTACGCGATCTGGCTATGCTTGAAATGTTATACTCAACAGGTATGCGAATCTCCGAGCTGATCTCGCTTAAGTTATCCTCAATTCAAAAGAACTCCGCCAAAAGTGAAGGTCTTTTAGCAGTTATGATCAAAGGCAAGGGTGGTAAAGAGCGTATGGTGGTTATTAATCCCCAGACGATAGCAGTGCTTAATAGCTATCTTAAAGTGCGTGAGATATTTACGCGCGGGCTGGAAAATGATTTTCTTTTTCCTTCGGTGACCCAAAAAGGTCAGCCGGCTTCAATTACTCGGCAACGCTGTTTTCAAGCCCTAAAGCAGCTGGCGATTAATGCCGGCGTGGATCAGGACATTGTTTCGCCTCATAAAATTCGCCATTCGTTTGCCAGCCATCTTTTAGCTAATGGGGCTAATTTGCGTATAGTGCAGGAATTTCTTGGACACTCAGATATCTCGTCCACTCAAATTTACACTCAGGTGCTAACCGAGAATGCCACTAAGCTGGTTTTGGAGCACCATCCACTCGCCAATAAAAAAGCTATATAGTATAAATAGTTAAAAGAAATTTTAGCGATGTATTGACAGTATTATATTTCTATGACAAGTCTTGTTATAAGAAATTTAATTGAAAGGATGTCTATGAGCATTTGTGATAGAACTGATTCAGAAATAGCTAACGAACCCAATTGTGCTAGCATTACAAATACTACACTAGCCTTTTGTTCTGGGACCATAGCGCAAGGCCAAGCTAATAGTGGTAACGCTCAGTTTGAGCTATGTGCCGAACTGTGTGCGGATGGCTTACAAGCGTTATTTGGCTGGGCTAATTGCGACTTCAATATCCCTTAATCATAAGTTTTAAAATTATTAATATATAGGTACAATGATGAATAAACTATTTGTAGTAACTACGCTTGTGGCTAGCATGTCTATAGCGGCAATAGCAAGCGCCAAAGATTATATCCGTGGAGATGCCGGTGTTGCAATTCCTGACAGAATTCACAGTGCTGAGTATGATCGTCCCGATGCCGCTTTCGTTTTTGATGTGGGGGTTGGTAGGGTTTTTACAGAGAAGACAAGGGCTGATATCACTTATACCAGATTTAATGACCTTAAAACATCTTGTAAAAGACCAAATTGTAATGCATCCCAAAAGTTTTCTTCCAATGTTTTCCTTGTAAATGGATATTATGATGTTTTTAAGGCTTACAATATTAAGCATTATCTTACTGCTGGTGCTGGAGCTGCCTTTACTCAAAATCAAAATTACAAGGCGCCTAATGGTGCATATCAAATAGGTAAAGATGCTACCACATTCGCATGGACTGTAGGGTTAGGACTTAACTATCCAGTTACACCTCAAGTTGCGCTTGACCTGCATTATAATTATTTTAATTTGGGTACTGCAGTTAGGGCGCGTGGCATAGACATACTGCCAGATGGAACCGCTGTGAATCATGGGCTTAGAAACAAAGGCAGATTTAGTGCCCATGTTATCGCTGCTGGTATACAGTTCTTTTATTAATAAAACAATTCAGAACAATCATTGTTAATGAGGGTGTTTAAAACGCCCTCATTATGTTGGCTTTCAGCAACAAATATAACTTTGCTAGAACTTTTATCTATAATATAGGTGACGGTGGAGTCATCTGTCACTTTGTGCTCTAGATCTTTATTAGTCAATGCAGCCTTATAGAATTTGTATTCGCTATATAATCCATCCGTCATCAGATGATTTGTAAAACCCTTAATAACTACTCAGGCACTGGGGGCACTGAAATTTCCCCATGCCCATTTTAGCAATGGATTTTTTCTTTGTTATAGTGTATAAAGAGTCATGGAATAAAATAGAAAGGTTGAAAAATGGCAGTTCCTAAGAAAAAAACTACCCCGTCTCGTAGGGGTATGAGAAGATCGCATGATAAATTAAAGCCAATAAATATAGGATTTGATAAGAATACTGGTGAAGCAAAATTACCTCATCATGTCTCTTTATCAGATGGTTTTTATAATGGCAGACAAATATTCATTCCTAAGTCAAAAATTTCCACGGAAATTGAAGGCGAAGGTGGAAGCGAAAACGAAGAAAAGAAAGATTAATATATAATGATTAATGACTCCATGATTCTCAGCGTTGACGCAATGGGCGGTGCGTATGCTCCGGGGGTCATTATTGAGGGGATGGCAAGCATTGCTCGCAAATATCCCAAGGTCAGATATATTATCTTTGGTGATGCAGATAAGATTTTCTCTTTGCTGTCTGCGTATCCCATTCTGGAAGATAAATGTGAAGTTGTTCACTGTTCTACATTTATCACGGATGAACAACCACCAGTACTTGCTTTAAAGAAAGGTAAAGAGTCAAGTATGCGTAAAGCGATTGATGCCCTTCATGAGGGTAAAGCTAATGCGTGTATTTCGGGAGGCAATACTGGAGCACTTATGGTGATAGCTAAGATGGTGCTTGGCACAATCCATGGGATCAAACGTCCAGCTATTGTTTCAATTTACCCTAATTTTAATGAAGGGGTGGTGATGCTTGACCTGGGGGCCAATGCGGAGTGCGATGCCCATAATCTATTTCAGTTCGCTCTTATGGGGCATTGTTTTGCACAGATTGTTTTAAAAAAACATTCTCCTTCAATTGGAATATTGAATGTAGGGACCGAAGAAAATAAAGGCAGGGATATTGATAAAAAAGCCTATGGCTTACTAAAAGCCAGTAATCTTAACTTTTTTGGGTATATAGAAGGTGATGATATCATTAAAGGTACGGTCAATGTTGTGGTTACGGATGGCTTTTCAGGCAATATTGTGCTCAAAACCTCAGAGGGATTAGCTAGGATTTGCAAAGAAATGATCAAGATCACTTTCCAGAGTAGTATTCTATCTAGGATAGCCGGCCTTTTGGTGGCTCATAATTTTAAGAAAATTAGTGATAGGTTGGATCCGCGTTCGCATAATGGTGCCATGTTAATTGGCGTGGATGGCATAGTGGTGAAAAGCCATGGTTCCTCTGATGCAATTGGCTTTGCTAATGCACTTGAGGTCACAATTAATCTGGTAAAACGGAATATTAATGATGAAATATCCGAAATGCTGGCGCAGATTAGCAATCAAGATGGTTTGGCAAAGCCTACCTTGGTGAGTAAAATTAAGAAAAAACTTGGGTTGGGCTTTAAATTCTAACTCCAATTGATTTCTTGTAAATCACATCTTGCGGGAACTTTAAGATCGATATATTATTTGTAACACTGTGGTCCTGTAGCTCAGGGGTAGAGCAGCTGACTCTTAATCAGTAGGTCGGGCGTTCAAATCGCCCCGGGATCACCAGATTTTCGCTAATTTTGCCGAAGGTAAAATTTAGCAACAAAGTGATTTATCATGGTGTAGCGTGCGAAACGGAATGCTGCGCCACCCTATGCTCTTCGAGCTTCGGGCGGCAGGCCAGAAGCGAGTTAGAGCAAGGTGTGTCCGACGAAGCCTTGGCGTAGGCGGACTATCAGTATTTCTCAAGTTCTCTTAAGAGCATAGCAAATTTAGAAAAATGGATGTGCCGCGCCGGAGCGAAGGCGGGCAGCCATCCCATGTATAAATTCTTAGAGACCAGTCAAAGGCAAAACCAGAATTTAGCTTAAGTTAATTGCTCTCAAAAGTTTTAGTCGAAGGTAAAGAAGTGATTAAAACAGGCGGCTATACTGGCTTGTGTAGCGCAATATACATTGCATTGGCCTGAAATTGCTAGAAAATCGGCAAAGTCTACATGTTGTCCATTTGATGGTGGGGATGCAACGACTGTGAAGTAAGTGGTCGTGCCTCCAAGTAAGGCAGCTTTACACCCAGTTATAACAGCTGAAAGAGTATCTGTATTTCCAGACCATGAATCAGAGGGTGTGTTCCCTGTAGTAATCCAAGTCCCAAAACCTTGTTTAGCTGTTGTTATTGCAGCAGCGGTCATGTCAGTGGTTTTAATACTGTTAGCCAGGTTTAGCTTAGAATATGGAATATTTGCACCTGCCGATAACTGAGCACCAATAATGTTAGCCGCAGCAGCAAGCTGTGTGCCTGCAACAGC
>Ga0206948_1168_pt2 | contig 12401 bp, 12 predicted proteins | sample Alteio_BWOrgHeat_FD_153236 | JGI IMG/M metagenome (GOLD analysis project Ga0206948, IMG submission 153236) | Enriched cells from forest soil in Barre Woods Harvard Forest LTER site, Petersham, Massachusetts, United States -... | ecosystem: Environmental > Terrestrial > Soil > Temperate forest > O... | reverse complement strand
CCCTCGCGTGGTCTTCCACATAGAGCCAGTCGCGGACCTGGTTTCCCGTGCCGTAGACAGGCAGTTGTTTACCCTGCCGCGCGTTCAGGATCATCAACGGGATCATCTTTTCGGGGAAAGCTCCGGGGCCGTAGTTGTTGGAGCAATTGGTGATGACAACCGGAAGGCCGAAGGTACGGTGCCACGCCCGCACGAGATGGTCGGCGCTGGCCTTGCTGGCGGAATAGGGTGAACTCGGCGCATAAGGCGTAGTCTCGGTAAAAGCGGGGTCCTCCGGCTGAAGGTCGCCGAATACCTCGTCCGTTGAAACATGGTGAAAGCGGAAGCGGCCCTTTTTGGCCGCGTCCAGCTTGCTCCAGTAAAACCGTGTCTGTTCCAAAAGAGTAAAGGTGCCGACAATATTGCTCTGGATAAAAGGCTCAGGCCCGCTGATGGAGTTGTCCACATGCGTCTCGGCCGCAAGGTGCATGATAAGGTCAGGCTGATATTTGTCGAAGGCCTGGCGGAGTTTCTCCCCGTCACAAATATCAATCTTCTCAAACGCATAGTTGCGTGAGGGCTCAATGGCGGGCAGGCGGCTGGCATAGGTCAGTTTATCAATGTTGACAATCCTGTGCGGCGTATTTTGCACAAGATGCTCGACAAGGGCTCTTCCGATAAAGCCAGCGCCGCCTGTTACAAAAATTGTCTTTTGCATGCGTGTTTTCGATCCCGGCATAAGGTAGAATATACTGTAATAATCGGCGTCATTGAGCCCGTTTTTTGTAAAAAAGTCAATGGGAAGTTATAGAAAATAAAATGCATTGCACTTTCAAGATATTGGACTAAATAAGCAAAGTCTGCTATATATTCATAAGATATAAAGCCATCGGGTCATACGCAGAATGCTGAGCAAAATCCACTACGCAAAGCCCTCCATCACCGAGAAAGAAGTACGCTATGCCACTGATGCCGCTGCCAACGGCTGGGCGGAACATTGCTTTGATTACATTAACAAGTTCGCCCAGTCCCTGAAAGACTACCTGAAAGTTCCCTATGTGTTCCCCACCTCAAGCTGCACGGGCGCCCTTCATCTGGCCATGGCCGCGCTGGATATCGGTCCCGGGGATGAAGTCATCGCCCCCGATATCACATGGGTCGCGTCCGTCGCGCCCGTGATGTATGTCGGCGCAACCCCTGTGCTGGTGGATGTGCTGCCGGATACATGGTGCATTGACCCTAAATCAATCGAGCGCGCCATTACACCGAAAACCAAGGCTATTATCGCCGTTCACCTCTACGGCAACCTTTGCGAGATGGACGAAATCCGCGCCATCGCCAAAAAGCACAAACTGTTCCTGATCGAAGATGCCGCCGAAGCGCTGGGCTCTGTCTATAAAGGCGAAATGGCCGGCTCGATGGGAGATGTGGCGACGTTTTCTTTCCACGGCACCAAGACAGTCACAACGGGCGAAGGCGGCGCGCTGATTGTGCGGTCGAAGGAACTCTACGATAAGCTGATCGTGCTGGAAAGCCATGGTCGCAGCCCGAAGAACACCAAACAGTTCTGGTGCGCGAAGCTTGGCTACAAGTACAAAATGCCGAACATTGCCGCCGCACTGGGTGTGGCGCAGATGGAACGTATAGATGAGCTCCTTGCCCGCAAGCGTGAAATTTTTAACACTTACCGGCAAAAGCTGGGCGATATTAAAGGGCTGACGTTCAATCCCGAAAAAGAGGGAACGCATAATTCATACTGGATGACCACCGTTATCTTCGGGCCCGAACTGGATTTTAACCGCGATGATGTCCTGAAACTTTTTGCGCAGGCAAATATCGACGCCCGCGTTTTCTTCTACCCTCTCAGCCTGATGCCGCCTTTTGAACATCTGCCGAATAACCACAACAGCGTCAGCTATGGCTTGTATGAACGGGGGATGAACTTTCCGTCCTATCATGACCTCACCGAAAGCGACATTGACCGCGTATGCGGCGTGATACGGAAGTATCTGAAGAAAGAGGTTGCGGCTGCACGGGCGGGTACGGCGTGAAATCGAAATCAGGTTTTTGATTTCAGAGTTTCGCCTTCCAGAAATTCTTTCTCCATCTCCAGCATTTTCTGGCTGCGGTCACGCAGTTTTCGCGCCGGCGCACCGATATAAATCCCCCAAGGGGGCAAGGATTTATTAACGAGCGTCATTGCGCCAAGTGATGTGCCCGTTCCAAGCGTTACACCGGGCAACAGGACGCAGTTAGCGCCGATAATAACATGTTTCTGAAGCACAATGCGTCCGGCAGGCCCGCCAATAAACTGGCGGGGCATCGTAGAGTTAGTCAGTTTCTGGCCTGTGTAGTCGTCACTGGATGTAAAAATTTTTGTGCCTGCGCTGATACCCACAAAATCTTCAGCGATGAAACCATCGCTGGCGGAAACATAAACATGGGTGCCGATATGCACATGTTTTCCAAGCCGGACTTCTTCACGGCTAGCGACGATAATGGTAAAATCGTCAATTCTGGTGTAATCATCAATTATAATATTCTCAGTAAAAAATAGGCCAACATTGCGCTTAATTTTGACGCCGACGCCAAGACTTTTGAAGCCAGCCTTGTCTAGTTCTTCTTGCGTATAAAATCTTTCGCCAAAGTGCATTTTACCATCCTCACAATTCTCTGTACTGTGACTATATTCCAGAGTATATTTCCCGTCAAGACAAAGGCCTTCCTTGGCTTTAAGAGAGATGCGATGAACAGGACTTTTTTATATACGCGCAAGATCCTTGCCCACTACGGGTATGGAAAGGCTTTGCAGTTTTTCGCCTATGCGCAGCTGTACCCGCAGGCCTTTGCGAAGTGGTTTGATTTTGTGGAGACCGCCCCCCTGCCGGAGGGCGCCCCTGACGACTTCAAGCTCAGGCTGGTCATGCGGGCAGGCTTTCGCTTTGTCAATCCGGCGTTCAGCGTGCCTGAAGCGATAGAGGCCTTAACGAACCATTTCACGATCCTTAAAAACAGTTTTCCCCCCGCCGCCCTGTCTCAATTTATGGCCGGATGCCAGATAGCGGAGGTGATGGGCCAGAGCGGAAAAAAATATGCCTTCAAGGTCCTGCATGACATCTCGAAGGAAGGCGCTTTGACGATAGCGTTGCTGGATACTGAAATAGATGCATTTGCGCCTCTTGCAATATTGATCGGCATTCTCAGCCGTAACCGCGATGGCCAGCCGAACTTCATGGTCGGCATGCTGCGCGGCCCAGGGCTCAAGATACCCAACGGAAAACAAAGGGTCGTCGACGCCACCCGCGACCTGAAAGGCCTCAGGCCCAAACAGGCTGTCGTGCACGCGGCCAGCGCACTGGCGCAATGGTTCGGCGCCAAAGAAATCATCGCCCCCAGCACAGAGAACCAGATCGCGATCAGGAACTGGTTCAAAGGCCAGAAAATCCACGCCGACCACGACAGCTTCTGGCAGGAATTCGCGAAAGACGCAGCGCCGGACGGCAGCTACCACCTGCCCCTGCCCCTGCCCCGCCGCGATGTGGCCGATGTGCAGCAGAAGCGCCGGAAGGACTGGCTTTTAAGGTATGAGAAGATTGATGCCGCTGCGGCGGGAATTAAAGCCACACTTAGCGGGCTTGCTGAGCAGGAGAAAGATGCCGCAAAAGTCTGTAGCCTATGATGAGTTTCAGGAATAACCCTCCATGACAGACTTACTAACACAAGCCCGCGCCTTAATCCCGGTGGTCATCGCAGCGGGCGAGATCGAGCTGGAATATTTCCGCCACGGGGCGGAAGTGACGGACAAGCTCGACGGCTCGCCCGTCACGCTTGCCGATCAGGAGGCGGAAAAGCTGATTGCGGAAAAGCTGCATGCCCTCTTCCCCGGCATCCCGATGGTCGGCGAGGAATCTGTTGCATCCGGAACCATCCCCGATATCTCCGGCGGCACCTTCTGGCTGGTGGACCCACTGGACGGCACCAAGGAGTTTATCACCGGCAGCGGCGACTTCACCGTCAACATAGCGCTGCTTAAAAATTTCATACCGGTGATGGGCATCATCTATACACCTGTCGCAAACGAACTTTACTTTGGCGCGGACGGCGAGGCCTTTATGCGCCTGCAGGACAAGCCGGAACAGAAAATATCCGTGCGCGAGACGCCCGCCGGCGGCATGACCGTCATGGCCAGCAAACGGCATGGCGACACCGCGCGCCTCGAAGACCTCCTCCGGGGTAAAAAAGTGGCGCAGATGATCAACCGCGGCAGCTCGCTCAAATTCTGCAGCATCGCGGCGGGCCAGGCGGATTTCTACCCGCGCCTCGGTCCCACCTGCGAATGGGATACGGCGGCGGGCGACGCCATCCTGCGCGCCGCCGGAGGCCATGTCACCACGCTCGACGGGCAGCCCCTCGCCTACGGCAAGACAGGGCGCAAATTCCTCAATCCTGAATTTCTAGCCTTTTCAGGCAAGTAATGCCGTTTATGGAGAACCATTGAATACGCCTATATGATCTGTTACGCTCCGCCATATTATTAAACGGTCATGATATGCAAAATCATCTCGACGAACTCGAAGCGAAGACGATCTACATCCTGCGCGAGGCTTATAACCGCATAAAGCCCCTCGGCATGCTGTGGTCGATCGGCAAGGATTCAACGGCGCTGCTGTGGTGCATCCGCAAAGCGTTTTTTGGCCGCGTGCCGTTCCCGATGATCCAGCTCGATACCGGCATGGAAGAACCCGAGGTCTATGCCTTCCGCGACTGGCTGGTGAAGGAATGGGGCTTCGAGCTGAAGGTTGAGATGTGCCCGCCTGAAGAACAGATGGACCAGACCTTACCGCCCGCCACCCGTGCCGCCGCCCGCAAGACAGAAGGGCTTAAAAACCTTATGGCGCGCGAAAAATACAAAGGCATGATCGTCGGCATCCGCCGCGACGAGCAAAGCATGCGCGCCAAGGAACGTGTCTTCAGCCCCCGCAGCTTCGACGGCACATGGGATTACAAAGACCAGCCCGCCGAATTCTGGGACCAGTACAAGACTGAATTCCCCGAAGGCACCCATGTGCGCATCCACCCTATCCTGCACTGGCGCGAAATCGATATCTGGCGTTATACGCAGCGCGAGAATATCCCGATCGTGCCGCTTTATCTTGCGCGCAATGGTTATCGTTTCCGTTCGCTTGGCGAAAAGAACATCACCTTCCCGATCAAGAGCAACGCCTCGACAATCCAGGAAATCATTGACGAGCTGGAGACCACCAAAACTTCCGAGCGCGCCGGGCGCTCCATGGACAGCGAAACAGAAGATAGCTTCGAACGTTTGCGCCGCAGCGGGTATATGTGATTAAGAAATGGAACCGCGAATGAACGCGAATGAACGCGAATTAAAAAATGAGATATTGTTTAAGGATGAAGCTTACCAGATAGTGGGCTGCGCTCTTGAAGTATTGAATACTCTTGGTAACGGCTTTTTTGAGAAGATATACGAAAATGGCCTAACCGCTGAGTTTGATTTAAAAAAGATACCCTATACCCAGCAATCCAGATTTAATGTTTCTTACAAGGGGAAAACCCTAGGTGAATATATTCCTGACCTAGTTGTCTTTAATAAGATGATCGTGGAAATTACAACGATAGATAAAATCACCCATCAGGAACGAGGACAGGTGTTGAACTATCTCAGGGTGACTGAACTTAAACTTGGCATCATTTTGAACTTCAAAAACTCTAAATTGGAATGGGAAAGGGTGGTTTTGTCAGGTGCATAATCATTCGCGTTTATTCGCGTCCATTCACGGTTCAAATAAAAATGGGTGGCTTAAATGACCCAGACATCAGAAAACAAACTGGGCGTCGTCATCGTCGGTCATGTAGATCATGGGAAGTCGACGCTGATTGGCCGTCTGCTGCACGACACGGACAGCTTCATGGAAGGCAAATACGAGGAGCTCAAGGCCACCTGCGAGCGCCGCAACGTGCCTTTCGAGTGGTCTTTCCTGCTCGATGCCTTTCAGGCGGAGCGCGATCAGGCGATCACCATCGATACGACACAAATCTGGTTTAAAAGCGCAAAGCGCCCCTACGTCATTATCGACGCGCCCGGCCACCGCGAATTTTTGAAGAACATGATCAGCGGCGCCGCTTTTGCGGATGCGGCTATTCTCGTGGTGGATGCGCTGGAGGGTGTGCGCGAGCAGACAAAACGCCACGCTTATCTGTTGCACCTGCTGGGGCTGCAGCAGATCGTCGTCGTCATCAACAAGATGGACAGCGTCGATTATGCTGAAAAGCGTTTCAATGAAGTCAAAGTCGAAATCACCGCTTACCTCAAGGGCATCGGCGTAACGGCACAGGAGATTATCCCCGCCGCCGCGCGTCATGGCGAGAACCTCGCGCATAAATCAACCCATATGCAGTGGTATAAAGGCCCGACGCTGCTTGAGAAGCTCGACTCCTTCGAGCCGGTCGCCCTGCCGGTAGAAAGGCCGCTGCGCTTTCCGGTACAGGATGTTTACCGTTTTGACGAGCGCCGCATCATCGTTGGCCGCATTGAATCAGGCATCATCCGCAAGGGCGACAAGCTGGTCTTCTCGCCGTCCAACCGCACCGCCACAGTTGCTTCCATCGAGAAATGGAACGCGCCGCATGATACGCTTTCGGCGACGGCGGGAGAGTCCATCGGCATTACGCTCGACCAGCCTATCTTCGTGGCACGCGGTGATATCGCCAGCCATATGCAGAAAGCGCCCATGCTCACGCGCGACTTCCACGCCAATATTTTCTGGCTCGGCAAGACGCCGCTCCGCACCGGCAGCCATTATAAAATCAAGCTCTCCACCTACGAAGCGGTTGTGACGGTGCAATCGATCGACCGCGTTATCAATACGGATGACCTGTCGCGGGCTGAGAAAGAGTCCGTGGCAACGAATGAAATGGCCGAGGTGACTTTCCGCAGCCGCGAAATGCTGGCGCTCGACCCGTTTCAGGACAATCACAAAATGGGCCGCGCCGTCATCATCGAAAATCACGATGTCGTGGGCGGCGGCATTATCAGCATGGATGGCTTTGCCGACCTGCGCTCGCTTCAGCATGCCAACATCACAGCCGTCGATCACCTGCTGACGGCGGAGGCGCGTACGCTCCGCAACGGCCACAAGGGGGCGGTCATCTGGCTGACAGGGCTTTCCGGCGCGGGCAAGTCAACGCTGGCCATGCGCGTCGAGCATGCGCTGCATATCAAGGGTTTGCAAACCTACGTTCTGGACGGTGATAACGTCAGACGCGGGCTTTGTTCCGATCTCCGGTTCTCCGCCGAAGACCGCACGGAAAATATCCGCCGCGTCGGCGAAGTGGCGGCGCTGATGGCTGATGCGGGGCTGATCACGATCACGGCGTTTATTTCGCCTTTCCTGGCTGATCGCCAACAGGCGCGGCAAGCGGCGGGAGAAAACTTCCATGAAGTCTATATCAAGGCCGATCTCTCTACCTGCGAAAAGCGCGACCCTAAAGGACTCTACAAAAAGGCTCGCAAAGGCGAAATCTCCGAATTTACGGGAATCACCTCGCCTTACGAGCCGCCTGTTTCACCGGAGGTGGTTGTGGATACGGCCAAGTACACGGTCGATGAATGCGTCGGCGTGATTGTCGAATACATCCAGAAAAACGTGCGCGCGCAGGCGAAGCTTTACGAGCAAAGGCCGTAACAAAGCTTCAGCTTCTGGCTCCGGTCCAGCGACTTGATCTCAATTTCCCTTTTCAGCGCACGGCTTTTGGTGCGGTGCAGTTCGGTATAGGCAAGCTTCAGGGGTGAGCGGCCCCGCGTATACTTGGCGCCGGTGCCCTTTGAATGTTTCTCAAAGCGCGCCTGTATATCGTTTGTGATGCCGGTATACAGCGTTTTATCGGCGCATTCCAAAATGTAAACGGTCCAGGGCAGAATGGCTCTCCGTCTTGTGTCAGGGGGATGTCTTTATCATTTTACCAGGGCCGTTTAACGAGGCATAGGTTTTCTTTTGCGGCTGGCTTGCCAACTCTGCCGGAGGGGGAAGGCGTTCGGTAAGCTCCTGCCGCAGTTCTGCAATCTCCCGCCGCATCTCCTCCTGCGTTTGCTGCATAGCTTCCAGCACCTTTAGCAGGGCCTCTTCCGTTACAGGCGAAGATGGCGGCGCTTCCGCCGCAGCCGGCTTGCCCGCTATCTGTTCCTGAAAGATCTTCAGGCTTTTTATATTATTTGCGGTGCGGTTTTGGTGATCCATTGTTGTGAAGGCATCATCGAAACTGGCGCCATTGTCATGAAGCAGTTTTACAATAGATTTTGCAACGTATGTCGGGTGTCCGCTGCATACAGCCGTTACAAGCAGGGCTCCCGGCTGGCCGTCAATCCTGGCATTCGCATCGGCGCCTGATTGCAAAAGCAAAGAAAAGAAAGACTTCTCGCCGATGCCTTTATAAATAGCGGTGTTTAATGCCTTATTAAGCAGTCTTTCCCTGTCTTCCGCGGGAATTTTTGCGAGAGCAAGGGTGATGTCGGCAAGCTTGTCATCACTCTTTTCCGCTAATTTATACAGTGTGGACGTGATGAAATAAAAAGCGGGATCATCCCGATAAGAGCAGGAAATATCCCGATAAATTTTACTAAATGTAATGGTCTTAAAGTTCTGTAATGCCGTCTGGATATTTTCAGGGTGTCCTTCAAAAAACGCTTCGAGAGCCGCATCCATCAAGATGTTTACTTTGTCCTCGGGCTTACCATCCCAATAACTATTGCGGGCAGCTACTTTCTCAAGCGTTTCAAGGAACTGATCCGTTGTTCCGTCCTTGCCGAATTTTTTATATTTTGAATCTCTCATCGTTTTCCTCCATATAAACTATTAAGCATTTTTAAAATCATACGTAAATTAGCGGGCTATTTATAGTTATGCAATATAATTTTGAAAAACGTTTGTAAATAAACACTCGGATTCATTATTTATGTAAATATAAAAGAATAATAACAGCGCTCCAATACATCCCCATGCTCATTGTTGACAAGGAAAGTCAAATGCCATATCTCTAATACACCAACACGGGGAAGATTCTTTCGACTTCGTGTGTGTTTCGTGAAAAGTACGGAATGCGGGCGTAGCTCAGTGGTAGAGTGCAACCTTGCCAAGGTTGATGTCGAGAGTTCGAATCTCTTCGCCCGCTCCACTTTCTTTCTTAAATCTTTCAGTATTTTCAATGTAACGCTGGTAACGGCGTTATAGCTGTTATTAGCTAATACAGGCTTTTTTCCTCGTTACTGGTGTGTGTTTGGTGTGTGTGTATCTGACGGTTTTCAAACCGCTGATCTGCTAAGATAAACATGGGTAAAGTAGTATTCGCCTGCGATTGAAGATAACTAAACGAGTTAGCATCAGCGCCATCAAAAATATTTACATTGACGGTGACGTTGCTGAAATCCCCTCTGTATTCGACCGAATGGGGCGGTCTTATGAAGGTATGGACTAAATAAATGTGTGGAAGATTTGCAAACATAGAGAGGTTTGAGAAGCTGGCAGCCCGATACAACGCCAAGCCCTTCAAAGGAGAAGAATGGCAGGGCAGCTATAATGTAGCTCCTACCCAGATGATCCCTGTAATTGTAGAAGAACCGGAGGGACTAGAGATAAGGCTGATGAAATGGGGTCTAGTTCCTTTCTGGGCAAAAGATGCAAAGATAGGTAACTCCATGATTAATGCTCGTGCTGAAACCATTAAGGAGAAGCCCGGCTTCCGTGATTCATTTAAGAATAAACGCTGCATCATACCCGCCAATGGGTTCTTTGAATGGAGGAAATTGATAACGGCAAAGGAGCCTTATTATTTTTCTCCACAGGAAGGGCTGTTTTCATTCGCTGGTCTTTGGAGCGCATGGGTATCACCGGAGAGTACAGAGATTGAGACTTTCACCATCATAACCACAGGTGCCAACAAGGTTGTTAAGCCTATACATGACCGTATGCCAGTTATCATGGGGCATAACAGCATGGGAGCTTGGCTTTCACAGACAACGAAGGTGAACGAATTGCAGGAGCTACTTATTCCCTGCCCCGATGACCAGATGCAAGGCTATCCAGTATCAAAGCTGATCAATAGCCCGAAGAATAATGAGGCAAAGTGTATTGAGAGGGTATGAATCCAGTCGGGCGATAACCCTTCTTAGACGCAGCTCCCTTAAAGCGGCGAAATATTTAAACCTTTTAAACCTTCATTAACCCTTAGTTCATATAATACAGCTGTGTGAGCCCAACAAAGCGATTGGTTTTATGAGAAAATACTTTGTGTTCATCTTGACTATAGTCTTCCTCCTCTCGTTAGGATCAAAGAATTCGTGCGCAGAACAACTGGCCTCCGTCTATAACCTTGGCGATAACTATACGCTCAATTTTGGCAGCAAGGTGGCAGGTCTGTATCACAATCACAATATCATTGGATTAGAAATGGGCGATGTTGCAACTCAAGGTGATGCAATGTTTTTCGCGCTGACCCAGCCCAAGGTACGCTTCGACAATAATAGGCCAAGCCTCGGTTTCATTTATACCGCTCCACTGCAAGAAAATGAGACAAGCACCTTATCATTAACTGACGATCCCGCAGATGCGAAAGATGTCACCATAGGGTTTCACATCCATATCAAGCTGCAATAAAAAAGTGGTTGAGCGCATAGCCGGATAATCAAAGAAGTATGATGAAATATCTCATTCATTCTGCGAAGGTAAAACACCGGCGAAGGCGCCGAGTTTCCAGCGCTGATGTGTGCGGACGCGCCGGTTCTCGAATAGATTATCCGCCCTCCGCCAGAGCCCGCTGATAACACCCCTTAATCAAATGCCGGATAAACCCGGCTCCCCATGAATAGTGCATGACCGGAAACGCCAGCGCGGAAAGCAGCAGGCGGGCGTCCCTTGTTTTGAAAGCTTCGTAGCCCGCCAGGGATACAACCAGGCCGGCATAGGCCGCCAAAGGCAAAAGGAAATATGAAGAGAAAAGCGACGACAATACCAAAACCGGCGTTCCGGCAGTGATCGCCACCGGAGCCAGTTGCCGGAGTTTCATGCGCATTTTATGCTTGAGCACAGTCCCTGCCCGGCCATCGCCGTAAATAAAGTATTGCCGCGCCAGGCCCAGAATGGTCGAGCGCGGATAGTAAACTACGTTCAGGGACGCCTCCAGCCAGATCTTCCAGTTCGCCTGTATCAGGCGATGCGACAGTTCCGAGTCTTCATTGGCGCGAAAGGTTTCGTCATAGCCGCCAACTGCGGCCACGGCTTCGCGCCTGAACAGCCCCTGCCAGCCATGTTCAATATACCCCGACCCTGTGCCGCCGCGCCGATAGGTTGACCCGCCAACGCCCAGGGGCGACCTTTGCGTAAAGGCAATAGCGGACTGAACCCATTTCTGCCAGCCGGACAACCGGGATGAAGTAATGGTTTTTGCCAGCCAGACAATGGCCCCCGCTTCGGGATGGTCGTTCAATGTTCCGGCCGCCGCCGAAATAAATCCCGGCGGGTAGACGGCATGGGCATCGCAGCGGAGAAGATAGTCCGCATAGTCCGCGTTCTCCATGGCAAGGTTGAATCCGGCTGCCTGAAACCGTTTTGGATTATCCAGCACCCGGACATTCAGGGATGAAAAAGCTTCGTTGACGATAGCGACGGTCCTGTCCGTCGACCCCCCGTCCGCGACAATGATTTCAAACCTGTCAGCCGGATAGCGATCGTTCAGCAGCGAGTTGATGCAATCGGCGATATATTTTTCTTCGTTAAGGACGGGAATGATCACCGTCACGAAACGCTGCGTTCCAGATGTCATTTCTTCCATGTCCGCGACTCCTTCGAAAATATGGCGATAGAAAAACTATACGCATTTTTTTCCTCTTGACGCGTTGTGGCCGTTATTAACGACAGACGATCTTACTTATCCAATGTTTCCTGTATGCGGTGGTTCCAGCATTTTTTGCCGCTTTCCTCTGATGCCCGACATAAGCGGCAAAATCGCGGATTTTATACTTAGAATTGGTGCCGGGGTTCTCCAAAATCAGGAAGTACGTTTATTTTGCACCCCGAGAAATAGCCCTGGCAGTGATAAGGCGTAACTTTAAAGAGAGGCATCGACCATCAAAAAGTCTGCTGGCAGCTCAGGCATCAGGATGACCTTGTAACCTGCCCGAGATAAGCTTCTTGGGGTATTAAACATATAGTTGAAAAAATCGGGTTCGAGACTCGACTCTTCCGGCGCTGCCCGATACAGTGGCCAATCCTCAAAAATTAAATAAATACAGGTGGAGATTTTATTATGAGCCTCGGCAAGAAAGAAACCTATACAGGCACGCCCTATGATAAGCCCCACCCCATGGGCGGCATGTTCCATGAAGTCACGCAGGAACGGCTGGTTTTTAC
>Ga0206948_1211_pt2 | contig 12489 bp, 13 predicted proteins | sample Alteio_BWOrgHeat_FD_153236 | JGI IMG/M metagenome (GOLD analysis project Ga0206948, IMG submission 153236) | Enriched cells from forest soil in Barre Woods Harvard Forest LTER site, Petersham, Massachusetts, United States -... | ecosystem: Environmental > Terrestrial > Soil > Temperate forest > O... | reverse complement strand
TGGGAGTTGCCAGGTTTTAAAACCGCGCCCAGATTGAAGACATCACATGTCGGCGTAACGGAGTTGCCGACTGAACTGGCCAAATCCCAAACAGTCATGTACGAAGTTGGCTTCGCAATGCCCAAGAACGCACGCCACCCAACTGAGTCTTGGAGCCTCATCAAGTACCTCACCAGCCATCTGTATCAACAGGCCTACCAAGAAACTGGCATCGCGGTTTGTGCAAGAACGGATGTCTCCCAAGAACGAGCGAAAGACCCGCGCGAGCAGCAATTCCTATCGATTGTTCCTTCGGCAAGGGGTCCTTGGGGTGCAAAAGTAGTCGGTTACGATTTCGTTGAGCAGGAAGGGAAGAAGATGATGGAGCGGGTTCTCTCGGGAACCGACCCTAGGCAATCTCTCCGGGAAATGGCAGAAAGGATCGATAGTTACTTCAAAGTGCGATGATGAAGAAGGGCAAGCTCGGATATCTGTTTATCGCGCCCGCAACGTTCCACCTGATCGTGTTTGCGATCTTCCCGATGGTGTTCAGCGTGTTCCTAAGCTTCTTCAAGTGGAACCTGCTCACTTCCGAGCGCAGCTTCCTTGGACTGGCGAACTACTCCTATGCTTTCGGGGACGTGCTGTTTTGGAATGCCCTGTGGAACTCGACGAAGTATGCATTGCTCAGCGTCCCGCTCGGAATGGGGGCGGGATTGGCAGTAGCGCTCCTTGTCAACCAAAAACTACGAGGAGTCACGATCTTCCGAACCCTGTATTACATCCCGGCTATCTCGTCCGGCGTTGCAGTCTCGATCCTTTGGATTTACATCTACATGCCTGAGACAGGGCTAATCAATTCCGTACTTGGCTTGCTCCACATCAACAACAAAACCGATTTTCTGAAGAATGAATCGCTAGCGATGTATGCGCTTGTTTTTATGTCGATATGGGTTGGTCTAGGCCCAAGAATGGTTCTTTTCCTGTCAGGTCTGGTCGGAATTCCTCAGTCTCTCTACGAAGCAGCCGAACTTGATGGCGCGGGCAAGTTTCGAGCTTTTTGGAACGTCACGCTCCCAATGCTCGTGCCGACAACCTTCTTTGTGATGATCACTTCCACGATCGGGGCTCTACAGGTCTTTACGCCGGTATACATCATGACTCAGGGCGGACCGAACGAGAAAACCGATATGGTCGGTTACCACATCTATGTCGAGGCTTGGTCCAAGTTCTTGATCGGTATCGCAAGCGCTAAATCGTTCGTACTCCTTGCCGTCATCGTGATAGTGAGCATCTTCCAATTCCGCATCCTTAAAAGCCAATTGGAGGGCTACAGCACGACGTGAAGAAGCTGGCTAGCTATACGGCGATGATCGTTCTTGCGCTGTTTCTGATGGCCCCCTTCGTGTGGATGGTCTTGGTTTCGTTGCAGCCAAGCAAGGCGCCGATTCCGACGCTCGATAAACTTGTACCGGCCCAGCCGGCATGGAGCAACTATAAGTTAGTCCTATTTGATCAGCCGAACCTACCGGTCTTACGGTTTTTCACGAATTCGCTGATTGTGACGTTCTCTGTCGTTTTAGGCCAGTTGTTTGTGAGCTCGTTGGCGGCATACGGGTTTGCGCGCATGCGTTTCGCTGGTCGAGATCTGATTTTTTATGTGTTTCTGGGCTCCCTGATGTTCTCGGGGCCGGTCACTCAGTTGCCGGTTTATCTCCTCGTTCGGAGTCTGGGGTGGCTTGACACCTATGCCGCCCTGATCGTCCCCGGCATTAGTTCGGCTTTCTCGGTTTTTTTGCTGCGGCAAGCCTTCATGTCGATTCCGCACGAACTAGACGAGGCGGCTCGGATCGATGGGGCAGGCGAGTTTCGAATCTACGGCAGAGTCGTAATGCCACTGAGCGGTGCCGCCCTTGCAACTTGCGGAGCGTTTAGCTTCTTCGCGGTGTGGACCGATTTCTTTTGGCCGCTTCTCTCGACGAGTTCATCAAGCATGCGTACTTTGGAAGTTGGGCTATCTGTCTTTAAGACCTCCTACGGCAGCACGAATTGGCCACTTGAAATGACGGCGACAGTATTGGTCATGATTCCATTGCTGGTCGCATTCGTATTCAGCCAGCGATATTTCACAAAAGGCATCATGATTGGAAGCATCAAATGAATCTGTACGGGCAACGCGTACGTTGCTATTCAAAGCATGTAACGAAGGGGTGTACGGCGAATGTTGACTGACGAACAATTAAACAAATTCAGGACAGATGGTTACTTGCGAGGTGGGAAGGTTCTTGACGACGACGTTGTCGAAGTCTTGCGATCCGAAGTTCTGCGCGTCATCGATGAGCGGGAAGGATCGGGAAAGCAACCTGTCCTGTGTCGAAACTTTGGGAAACCTGAGGCTCCGGTCTGGCAAATCGTGAACATATGGGAAGCCAGCGCCTCGTTTTTTCAGCTGATTCACAATCCGACGATCATCGAGGAGATGGCCCAGCTCACCGGCGCCAAAACTTTGCGAATCTGGCACGATCAGATTCAATACAAACCTGCAACGACCGGCGGTGTCAACATGTGGCACCAGGATGCTCCACTTTGGCCAATCCTCGCGCCAATGACGGAGGTCACGGCTTGGGTCGCCCTTGACGATGTCGACGAAGAAAACGGATGCATGAGCATGGTGCCTGGTTCACACCTCTGGGGTAACCATATGGACGACCTCGCCAAGTTGACGTCGTTCGATGCGATGCCAAGCGAATACCATGGACACAAGGTTGAGGTTCGCACTTGCCCGGTTCGGAAGGGCGAGGTTCACTATCATCACGCATTAACTTGGCACGGAAGCAACAGCAATAACAGCGTTCGCCCTCGAAGGGCGATAGCGCTGCATTTCATGACCGATGCCACATGTTTTGTCGCATCGGGAGACCACGTGATGAAACCATTCGTACATGTAGCTGATGGGGAAGTAATGGAAGGAGACCATTTTCCCCTCGTGTATTCGGCGTAGCGCTTTACTCTCTGAAACATTGAATATGTGTAATTAGGGAACAATAGCTCTGCTGGAGTCTTAAAGATAACCATGATTACGACGGCAATCGCTTTGCTCGCCTTTCAGGGCGCGCGCCTTCCGGAAAACCCGAGCTTCGATTACTCGGGCTTACCACAGCTTCGGACTGCTGAAAAGGTCGACTTTCAAACTCACAGCGTGACGTTAGAAATTGGGGGCGTTAGGGAAGGGTACGTGGACGTCTCAACGACTACTGTTCTCAAGAACACTACCGACGCCACAATTCGGGCGACGCTCATCATTCCACGGCGCAGATTGGGTGATCCAAATTCCGGGCAGCCGACGTTCGACATTTCGGCCACGTGGGACAAGAAGCCGCTCAAGCTAACCCCGGCGTCCGATCACGGATATTCCGAAACGGTCGGCAAGGTCGTCAAATACTCCAGCGACTTAAGCACCAAGGTTATCCTGAGCGCAGGTTCGACATATGCCCTCAAGATCAATTATCAAGTTCTCCTCGGTAAAGGCGGCTACGAGCAGAAACAGCGTCTTGCCGGTTACCTATTTGACGGCGACAAGACGATCGCGCAACTCAATATCGTGTACCGATACACCAATAAAACCGTCTTCCGCCTGCCAGAGATGCATCCCAACCTAGGCTGGCAAATCGGGGAGAAAGGCGCGTTCGTGCGAGAGGAAAACTACTGGCCAGACAACCAGTTGACGTACCTGTCGTTCTATCCGGGCGGGTTCTAACGGCCTATTCCAAAAACTCCAATAAATGCTCGATGTGGTAGGTGTCGTGGGCGACTTCCATGGTGGCTAGGTCGTATAGACTGATGTCACCTCGCTCGGGGTGTCGGGCTACGAAGTCCCAGGATTCTAGGGTGACCGATTCCAAGTACCGAGTCGATTCGCCACGCGCTTCCGCCCATTTTTCAACGGCCGCAACCGGATCCATTGAGGCGTAGTCTTGATCGATTGCTCGCTGCCCTTCGTCGTAAACCGTCAAGGTGCTTCCCGGATGCTCTTTGATCTGTTTCATGCGATCCATCAAGATCGGCTCCCAATCCATAAGATGAACAACACCCTCTCGAAACGTAAACCGCTCTGGATCGGTCTTCGTGTCAAAAACCTCCGGCGATGCATGCGCGACAATCCAACGGACGATAATTGGACCCTTTCGCAAGCTAGAAAACAGATAAGCGTTGTTAGCCATCTCCAAATTATGGTTAGTCCTTAAAGGGGTCGATGACGTCTGAACCAGCCATGGCGACTCCGATGGGGCGCAGGGTGTGAAGGACTTTGACGGTGTTTCCTTGCTGGGGAAGTACATCTGCCAACCGTTTGTAGGCTTGCGGAGCTTCGTCCACATCGGCGCCTCGAAGCTCGACGTCTTTCTTCTTGATCCACTCGAACATTGAATCCTTCGAGATAAGCCCTTCGCCTTTCGTCTTGCCGTATCGGCTCTTGCCAGTCGCCTGCGTTCGACTCATAACTCGCCCTGCGCCATGAACGGTGCTGTAGAGCAGCATCTTTGATTCCCGTGAGTCTATGCCGGTCACAATCACCGAGTCATCGCCCATCGAGCCTCCGATAAAGCTCCGCTGTCCAGGAAACGCGGGCGTAGCACCCTTTCGGCAAACCCAATAGTCGATGTCGTCATGCCTCTCACGCCAAGCGAAGTTGTGGTGGTTATGTACTTCCTCGACGATCGTACCTCCTAAGATATCGGCCACCCGTGAGCACACCGCGTCTCGCCCTGCGTAGGCATATCGCCCAGCGATGTCCATACACTTGATGTATTCGCGACCGAGGTCGGAGTACATGTGCAGGTTCACAGGCGGCGCATCGTTGTTCTTCTCATCGGCGTTCGCGGCCTCCAAATAGTACTTAGCAATGTGATGTCCAAGCCCGCGTGAGCCGAAGTGAACACCGACCCAAACGCGGTCCTGCTCGTCGATGAAGACGTCGACGAAGTGGTTGCCCGATCCGACGGTTCCAAGCTGGTTCCTCGCGAACTCTATTAAGGGATAGGGTTTGCCTTGCTGAGTCTTTTTCATTGTCTGCAGCGAGTCGATGTCAGTCCAAGCCGAATCCTCGAAGAGGTCGGATTGAACGTCCCATCCACTCACCCTACCGATGCCGAACGACACCTTCGCGGCAATCTCGTCCATCAGCTTTTTGATGTTGCCGACGACTTTGCCAGTTGGCGCATCCAGCCGTACCGCCTTGTTACCGCAAGCGATATCGTATCCGACCGCCGTCGGACAGATCAGCTCCTGAGAAGCCATCACTCCGCCGATCGGGCAGCCGTAGCCGACGTGATGGTCCGCATTCATCACTGCGCGCTCGCACTGCGTGCGGCACGTCTGCATTTGTTTGAGAGCATTCTCGAGCACAGGCTCCCCGCACACGGGGATATCGCCAAACATTTTCATGGGACGAGCATTGTACTCGGGTGCGCTTCAGGCACACTCGACCATCGTAATCGTTTTGAGTAGCCTTAATTTGGATCGGTCGTTTGGATCGATAAGTGCTGTTGAGAATTCGCCTTCGTTGAATTTGAGGGCCACGCTTGAGTCAAGTCGATCCGCCCGTGTCTCGACAGAACCGTCCGGGAATCGGATTCTATACGATAATTCCCGTATAGGAGCCCTGTCGTTGCTCGGAGGGCCAATGCTGACAATGTGAACGGGAACTGCACGGTAATTGATCAGCATTTTTCCTTGGTCTATTCTTATCAACTCAACACATACAAGGATGAACACTAAGATCCCGAAGACGACCGTTGTTCCAAGGATCCAGTTGCCTTTGAGACCGTCTACTTGGTCGGCATCGACAGTTCCGATCCTATTGTTGGAAGGGCCATCTTGTAGGACGGTGACGGTGATCGGTCCGCCTATGTTGTAAAGCTGGGACTCTGAATTCGACACAGTGCCCGAACCTTCGACACTTTGATTGTTGATGGTGAAGGAGTAGGTGACCCTATACGTGGCGCCACTTTTCGAGCTTTGCTTGGTAAGGTCGTCGACCTGGCCTTGGATGACTTTTCCCGCCACCCTCAGTTTGTCGAGTCGTGTCACGGCCTGGTAGCCCGACATAGAACCAAAGATCAATGTTATTCCCATTAGGACGATAAGACAGATCCGGCCTAAAACGGCCGAGGTTGTTGTGCGGACCGCACGTGGACCCTCCTCAGGAATCGATGTGGATTCCCATTGAATCTCTGACGAGTCATCCATTGCCATAACAAGACGTAAACCAATGCTGACGGGATGCGCGACAGTAACTCGTTAAACATTGAACGATTTAATGCTGATATAATTCTGGCTGCTTGCTATGACCTCCGAACAGGGCCTCACCGAACCACAGGAATCCGAAAGAGGCGTCATCATTAGGTTTGTGGGGGCAGCACGATGAGCAGCGGGTATGACGCGATTGTGGTCGGCGGGGGGATCGTCGGTTGTGCCTGTGCTTACTACCTGTCTCAGAGTTTCAAGCGCGTGCTAGTGATCGAACCAGGGCCGATTGGCGGAGGAGCGACGGCAGCCGGGATGGGACACATCGTTGTGATGGACGACTCGCCGGCCCAGTTTGCGCTGACGCGTTACTCTCAACTGCTTTGGAATGAACTCTATTCCCAGATGCCAAGTACATGTGAGGTGCGCGAAACCGGCACGATGTGGGTGGCTGCCGATGACGAAGAGTTTTCTCACGTCGAAGGCAAACGTCGATTTTATGAAGCGAACGGCGTGAAGGCGGAGGTACTCGATGCCCAGTCGCTCCACTCTGCCGAACCCAATTTGAAGGAAGGGATGGTCGGCGGTTTACGGATTCCAGGGGACAGCGTGATCTACCCGATTGCGGCGGCTGGGTGGCTTCTAGACGAGGCTAAACGCAACGGAGCCGAGGTTCGACAAGGCAAAAGTGTTAGCAAGTTAGATGGGCATTCGGTTGAACTCCAAGATGGCTCGAGAATCGAATCCGACTACGTCGTAAACGCGGCTGGAGGTCATGCCCCCGATCTCAATCCTGGTCTTGCGATCGAGCCGCGCAAGGGGCATTTGGTGATCACAGACCGGTATCCGGGTTTTGTCCATCATCAACTTATTGAGTTGGGCTACCTTAAGAGCGCCCATGAGATGTCCAGCGAATCAGTCGCGTTCAACGCCCAGCCCCGAGCAACCGGCCAACTCCTTCTCGGTTCGTCGCGCCAATTTGTTGGCTGGAATTCCGAAATCGACCGAAAGCTTGTAGCGAAGATGGTTCAGCGAGCGGCGCTTTATATGCCTGGAATCACCGACCTCCAAGGGATTCGGATCTGGACTGGATTCAGGGCAACTACGCCAAACAAGCTGCCGATTATCGGACCGATGGCTACCGATCCGACCATCCTGATTGCTGCCGGTCACGAAGGACTTGGGATCACGACGTCAGTCGCGACGGGAAGGCTCATCGCAGATTTCGCAACTGGAGCAAAATCGCAAATCGACCACTCACCCTTCTTGCCAGGGAGTTCAAAGCATGCCTGACAAGCTGAAGGTTCAGATTAACGGTAAGGAAATCTCGATTGCCGAGGGAACTTCCGTAGCCGCCGCAATCCTCAACGACAACGTTGCTGCCCTCCGACGATCCGTCGACGGGAACCCTCGAGGGCCAGTTTGCGGAATGGGGATTTGTTATGAGTGTCGAGTCACCATAAACGGCGTGACACACCAAAGGTCGTGCATGATTGCCTGTTCGGATGGCATGGAGATTCACACCGATGCCTGACACGGCTAGCTTCGATGTCTTGGTCATTGGCGCCGGTCCGGCGGGACTTGCGGCAGCCTTAGCTGCCACGACGGCAGGAACAAGCATCGGAATCGTGGATGAGAACGGAACTCCCGGTGGTCAAATCTATCGTGCATCAGGTGGCAGTCCTCACCCGAAGGTTCGCGGCCAAATTGAAGAGCTTGAGTGCAAAGACGTCAATGTTATGGGGAACACCACGATCATCGACGCCCCTGAGCCTGGGGTCGTTTTGGGTCTTACAGGAAGCAGCGTTCGAAGAATTGGATACAAAAAGCTCATTCTAGCAACCGGGGCGAGGGAGCTTTTCATTCCGTTTCCCGGTTGGACTCTGCCAAATGTGATGGGCGTTGGTGGGCTGCAAGCGCTGGTGAAGGCCGGGCTGGATGTACGCGGTAAGCAAATCGTCGTCGCCGGATCGGGCCCTTTGCTTATTGCCGTTGGCGCATATCTGAAAGATCACGGCGCCAAGATCGTAACCGTTGCCGAGCAGGCAAGTTGGGCAAGCTTGGCACGATTCCTTCTCCACCTTTGCCCACTGCCACAAAAAGCGATGCAAGGCGCTACTCTCGCTGCGCAGGTTGGAGCGAGCTACAGACCCGGAACTTGGGTTGAGAAAGCCGAAGGAAAAGATAAGCTTGAGTCAGTAAAGTTGAACAAATTCAACGTTATGATTCCCTGCGACTACTTGGCTTGCGCTTATGGATTTGCTCCCAACATTGAACTGCCAATGTTGCTGGGATGCGACATCGAAGGTGGATGCGTCAAGGTCGATGAACTCCAGCGCACGTCGGTCCCCAACGTTTTTTGCGCGGGTGAACCCACAGGAATTGGGGGATTGGAACTCTCGACTGTGGAAGGGTTAATCGCTGGATTTACTGCCACCGATTGGAGTCGAGCGGCGAAAGGGCTGTCAAAGGATCGGCAAAAGTGGCAATCATTCGCCCAAACTCTGGATCGAACCTTTGAATTGCGCGATGAGATAAAGGTTCTTGCGAAGCCGGAAACAATCGTCTGCCGCTGTGAAGACGTCAAGTTGGAGCAGCTATCGGAATGCGATTCGGCAAAATCGGCCAAGATTCACACCCGATGCGGGATGGGGCCTTGCCAGGGACGGATCTGCGGATCCGCGACACGTTTTCTTTTTGGGTGGGAGCACGGAACCGTGCGACCGCCGCTTGTGCCCACGCCGCTTTCGGGGCTTGAGATCAAGGATTGAGCGGCAAGCAATCATCTGAACTGAGAGGAATATGAACTAATGGAATGGAGAGGAGTAATCCCCGCAATCACAACGAAATTCAACGACGACCTAACTGTCGATCATGAATTCACCGCTAAGTTTTGTAACTGGCAAGTCGACAACGGCTGCACCGGCATCATGGCGCTCGGATCGCTAGGCGAGGGGGCGACGCTGTCCCACGATGAAAAAGTCGCGATCCTCAAGACCTGCGTCGAAGCGGTCGGCAATCGTGTCCCCGTCGTCGCGGGCATCTCCGCACTTAGCACCGCCGAATCGATCCAACTTGCAAAGGACGCACAAGCTGTCGGATGCAGCGGGCTGATGGTCCTTCCCGCATACGTATACAAAGGCGATTGGCGGGAGACACGTGCCCATTTTGAAGCTGTGTTTCAGGCGACATCCCTGTCGTGCATGCTTTACAACAACCCGATCGCCTATGCCGTCGATGTGCTTCCCGAGCAGCTTGCCGAATTAGTAGATCGTAACTCGAACCTCCATTCCGTTAAGGAATCGAGCAGCGACGTTCGTCGCGTCACTGCAATCCGGCACCTCATCGGCGACCGGATCGCAATCTTCGTCGGCGTCGACGACGCCATCGTCGAAGCCATCCAAGCCGGCGCCGTCGGTTGGATTGCAGGGTTGGTTAACGCCTTCCCCAAAGAATCCGTGGACTTGTTCAACCTGTGTATGGAAGGAAAGTTCGACGAAGCCGACGCGATCTACAAATGGTTTCTCCCCCTTCTCAAGCTCGACGTCGTACCGAAGTTCGTCCAACTCATCAAGCTGACTCAGCAAGAAGTCGGAATGGGGACCGAGCGAGTTCGCCCTCCCCGCCTAGAGCTAGTAGGCGCCGAGCGCGAAGTCGCCCTAGCGACGATTCGAACCGGTATCGCGAGTCGCCCGCGATAACTCCGAGGACCCCTCTCCCTTTTGGTTCGTAATGCTTCCGAGTCCCGCCGCAGGGCAATGAGCGAAGCGAATCGGGAGGAGAGGGGGCAGGGGCTGAGGGAAAATACCACTACGGCATTAACGCATCAACCCGCCGGGCCAACTCCAGATCATACGACGACAACCCACCCACGGAATGTGTGTTCACTGCGATTTTCACCTTCGCATACCCGACCTCAAGGTCGGGATGATGGTCCAAATGGTCAGCCACATGCCCAACCGCGAGCGCAAAAACCAGCCCATCCTTGTAGCTCTTAAACGCGTACCTCTTCGTGAGCTTCCCGTCTTCCACAGTCCAACCCGCAAGACCTGCGATGCCGTCTCGCAGTTCGTCATCTGTTAGGATTCGATATTCAAGCTTCAGCATGTCACTAAGCATAACCCACCACCGATCCATCCGGATGTAGGGGCAAGGCGTGCCTTGCTAGGCAATTGGAAGGAGGCGAAATCGCTTGATCTCTAGCCGCGGCAAGATCAAAGAATGTTCGGCCCAGCAGGGCACGCCCTGCCCCTACATCGTTAGCCTCTTTTTCGAATCAGGATGAGCAGCGACGGGGCGCCGATAACGGCAGTCACGATGCCAACGGGGACGTCGGTGAGAGACATTTGAAACAGACCACCGATGCGTTGGGCGATCAGGTCGGCTGCGATCAGTAGCGACGCACCGATCAGGCCCGAACCGATTAGCGAATACCGCCAATCTACTCCCAGGAGTCGCCGGGAAATGTGAGGCGCCACGAGGCCAAGAAACCCGATAATTCCGACCGCGCCGACTGCCGCTGCCGTCATTGCGGTGCCTGTTATAAGCACAATCGCGCGCAGACGGCCGACATTGACTCCCATTCTTGCCGCCGTCTCCTCTCCGATAGCGAAAGCGTTGAGCAGCCGCGTTTGCCGCACAAGAACCACTGATCCGACAGCTAACGCAACCCCCAAAACCGCGTCCTTCTCGAACGTCGCGGTAGTCATGCTCCCTAGGAGCGCGGCGAGCACCCGATTCGAGTCCTGTCCGGCAAGAAGGATCGTCATTGAGAGTATCGATGACAGCAACGCCCCAATAACGACTCCGGCTAACAACAAGGTCGCTACATCGACAACCCCTCGCCGATTAGCAAGTCCGTAAACCAAAGCCAACGCAAGCATTCCCGTAACAAATCCGCATGCCGCCGCGCCTAGTCCGCCAAACCAAGCGTCAAAGCCGCATACCATCGCTACCGCGCTGCCAACAGCCGCGCCCGATGAGACGCCGACTACATACGGCTCCGCCAGAGGATTTCGTAATTGCGCCTGAAATGCCGAACCGACTGTACCAAGAATCCCTCCCACGCAGATGCATTCCAATGCACGCGGAAGGCGGATCGCCCAAACGATGTTGTTAACAGGATGGTCGGGATCATCGATGTGACCTTTCAGCAATTCGCCAATAACCTGCCAAGGCGCATACCACTCATGACTGCCGACGTTGACATGAATGAGAAACGCTAAAACCACACACCCAAACAGCATCCAAAGCACCCGAAAGGGCGCTCGCTTGATGGCCGTCGATTGTGTTTGGGATTGCACGGTCGTTCGTAATATACCGGCGAGGGGCAGGGTGAGCGTTTCGCTTCGCTAGTGTTCGAGCGTTGGAGCGTTCGAGGCAGATCGAGTGCTGTCAGTTTCCCTCGAACGCTCCAACGCTCAATGACTCTAACGCTGTATACCGGCGAGGGGCAAAGCCCCTCGCCGGTATACTGGGTCTGGTGACTACTCTAAGCCTTTCCGTGCGTGCGGGGCTTCTTAAGCCCTCCCCGACCCTTGCGATCACCTCAAAGACGAAGGCGATGCAGGCGGACGGAATCGATGTCGTGTCGTTCGGCGCGGGAGAACCTGATTTCAACACACCGGAGCCGATTTGCAAAGCGGCGATAGACGCCATCAACCAGGGCTTTACCAAATATACGCCGAGCGCGGGAATCCCCGAACTCAGAAAGGCCATTGCTGAAAAGCTAGAGCGAGAGAACGGCCTCAAGTACACGCCCGATCAAGTGATCGTAAGTTGCGGCGCCAAGCATTCGGTTTACAACACGATGCAGGTACTACTCGATCCTGGCGACGAAGTCATTCTGCTTGCCCCGTATTGGATGACGTACGCCGACCAGATCCGACTTGCCGGAGGAGTGCCGATGGTGGTCCACACGACCTCCGAGTCAGGCTTTATTCCCGACTTCGACTACCTGAGAGAGGCGATCACTCCTCGCACCAGGGCGATCGTAATCAACAGCCCGAGCAACCCATCTGGAGCCGTCCTGCCAAGGGAGACGCTCAAGCAAATCGCAGCCCTTGCGATTCGACATGACCTGTGGGTGATTTCCGACGAAATCTACGAGCACTTGATTTACGACGGTGAGAAGCACATTTCCATTGCCTCGCTTGGCTCTGAGATCTTAGAGCGGACAATCACCATAAACGGTTGCTCCAAAACAAACCATCGCGCGACTTCGAGGCCGGATTCCAGGTACACGCCGCCGATTACGGCTTCCAAAAC
>Ga0206948_1178_pt3 | contig 12528 bp, 17 predicted proteins | sample Alteio_BWOrgHeat_FD_153236 | JGI IMG/M metagenome (GOLD analysis project Ga0206948, IMG submission 153236) | Enriched cells from forest soil in Barre Woods Harvard Forest LTER site, Petersham, Massachusetts, United States -... | ecosystem: Environmental > Terrestrial > Soil > Temperate forest > O... | reverse complement strand
GCGCGGGTGATGAAGCCGGGAGCCGAGCTACGCCTGGCCACCGACGATGCCGATTATTGCGCCTGGATGCTGGAGCAAGCCCTGGCGCATCCGGCTTTTGTATGGACGGCCAAAACCTGCCGCGACTGGCTAACCCCGCCGGGGGACTGGCTTTCCACCCGCTACGAGCAGAAAGCGCTGGCGGCGGGGCGCATCCCGAGCTATGTGAATCTGATGCGGCAATAATTAATCGAAAGGAATCTTATGCATTCTGAAAAAGCGTCAGAAATCGAGAATACCCATAGAAACAAATACGCCCCGTTGCCAAAAGGAGATATAACAAACGTTATACAGGCGTTTTTAAATCGTACCGGCTTTGAATTCGGGGACGTAAAGGTAACCGTTGATAACAGCAATCCGGAAGCGGCGCGGATCATGTTGAATGGGGGAGATGATGTGGCAAAGGAAATGTCTAATTTCGGCCATATGCTGAAAAAACTTTTACAAGGCGCAAAGTCGTTTCTGGCAATGGAAAGCGAAAATAATAGCATCGCCATCACCGTTAATTCCACCCATCTTCAGCGCCATGTCAGAGATCAAGAACGCACGGAGCGAAGAGCGGCGCGATCATAGCCTATGCAAGGCAACAACCCCATCCGCCCGCCTGTAATCAGCGAAGGCGCCGTATTGGACATCCAGCATATTTTCCCGACCCTGCAGGGCGAGGGACCTTATGCCGGGCATCCGGCGGTGTTTGTGCGGCTGGGCGGCTGCAACCTGGCCTGCGATTTCTGCGACACTGAATTTGAGGATTTCGCCGGGATGACCATAGAGGCCATCGTGGAGACCATCATCCGGCAGGCGCAGAATAATCAGCAACAGCGCGTCCGCCCGTTGGTGGTCATCACCGGCGGCGAGCCGCTGCGGCAGAATATCGCGCCGTTATGCACCGCGCTGCTGAAAGAAGGATTCAAGCTGCAGATCGAAACCAATGGCACGCTCTACCGCCCCCTGCCGCCGCACGTCAATATCGTCTGCTCGCCGAAAAACAACGGCAACGGCTATTTCCCGATCCGCGAGGATTTGCTGCCGCAGATCACTGCGCTTAAATTTATCATTTCCAAGCACCGCGAGGCTTATCGGAGCGTAGCGGAAGTCGGGCAGACGGCCTATGCTATCCCGGTCTATATCCAACCGATGGATGAAGGCGACGCCGCGCGCAACGCCGAAAACACCGCCTACGCGCTGGAACTGGCCATGCGCCAGGGCTATAGATTATCGTTGCAGCTGCATAAATTATTGGAAATTGAGTGATCGATATGGGCAATAAAGCCGTTCTTCTCCTCTCCGGTGGCCTCGATTCCACCACCACCCTTGCGCTTGCCCGCGCGCAGGGCTTTGAGATTTATGCGCTTTCTTTCGCTTACGGGCAGCGGCACAGCCAGGAGTTGGCGGCGGCGCAAACCATCGCGGCGCGCATGGGGGTGAAAGAGCATCGCGTGATCACCATTGACTTAGGCGGCTTCGGCGGTTCGGCGCTGACGCAGGCGGGGCTGGACGTACCCAAAGACCGCACGCCGCACGATCTGGCGCAGGGCATTCCCATCACCTATGTCCCGGCGCGCAATACGGTGTTTCTGTCTTTCGCGCTGGCCTGGGCGGAGGTGCTGAAGGCATACGATATTTTCATCGGGGTTAATGCGCTTGACTATAGCGGCTATCCCGATTGCCGCCCGGCCTTCATCGCCGCGTACGAAGTCATGGCCAATCTCGCTACCGCGTACGGTGTGGAAGGCGGGCAACGCATTGCCATCCACACGCCGCTCATCCATCTGACGAAAGCGGAAATCATCCGTGAAGGGCTGCGGCTGGGCGTGGATTACGCTCTGACCGTCAGCTGCTACGATCCCGACAGCACCGGGCGCGCCTGCGGCCATTGCGACGCCTGCCAGCTGCGCCTCAAAGGGTTCCAAGAAAACGGGATCAGCGATCCGGGAATATACAGCGCATGAGCATCTGGGTTTTGCGTCAATTCTTGACGGAGCGGGAAGAGGCGCAAATACGGCAGCGCGATGCCTTGGCATTGCCTTTCGGCGATGTGCCGGATTTGTCGATGCTTGCCAATCCGGGGGAATGCCGCCGGTTATTGCAAGCGCTGCACCCGCACGACCCGCCGGAAGCCATCGCCCGTAAGGTCGAGCGCATCTGGAAACTTTACGGCGAAATCGCCCCGGAGGATATCATCGCCGTCCCGCTGCGTCATCGCCGGGAAATCGCCTTGGCGGAAATAGCGGGACGTTATCGCTACGAGGTGGATAACAATGGAGCGGACCGGCATCTTGTACCGGTGACATGGTATCCGAAACCCATCCCCTTCGGCAAGGCAAACAAATATACGGAATTGACGCAGGCGCAGGGCGAAGCGATGGCTGAAGTCATCCAACGGGAGACGCGGGTTTTTATTCTGGGAAAATTGCCGCACGCCTACAACCGCTTCGCGCGCTGGAAATGGCTGATCGTCGGCATGGCGTCCACGATGGGCGTAATCCGCCTGCTGGAATCGGTGTTGCGCCATTGAAGCGCACAGGCTGCCTGCCGCTTGAACGAAATTAATCATCTTTGGGTTTGAATCTCTTCAGGTGCGATTCCCCAAAGCTTGTTTCGCTTTTTTTGTCTTTCTCGCGAAAGCGGGAATCCAGTAAAACCGCGTCTACGGCGATAAAGTGCTTTTATCCTTGCTCCGCAAGTAAGGCTGGATGCCTGCGCTGGCATGACAAACGTAATGAAACGGAGCTTGCTGCGAAGATTCTTTACTAGTGAATCAGCACCGGCTCCAGATCATGCTGCTTGGCGGCGAAATAAGCGCCGTCCTGCGTGGCGAATAAGGCGAGCTGCGTGCCATCGGCGGTGCAGACGGCGTAATTAGTGCCATGGTCGGTGACGACCGGGCGGACATAGGCGACCGGCAAGGTGGGAATGATGATCGAGTAGGTTTCAAAAGCGCTCGTCTTATCGCTGGGGGTATTCATAGATGGCGTACCTCGCTGTGGATGGATGCGTTTGACCGTGTTTCAGTTATACCACAAAATATGGGGCGGTTGTGTGAAGTTTCAATGACAGGTAGCGGATAAATAATGTCGGTTCGCAATCAATAGGAAAGAATGGGCGAGCGAAGCGAGGATCAGCGCCATTGAGGGGCGTAGGCTGCGTGCCGCTTGAACGAAAATTGGTATAAATTACCGTCCCCTGCCTTTGCGCGGATCGCGGAATACGAATAAATCCGGGTCGATGGCCGCGCCGAAGCGGGGCATTGTTCAGCGAAACGGTGGTCACCTGATTGGCCGAATCGACCACGATCATATTACGGATTAACAGCGGGTTATCAGAAAATTCAAGCGTCAGGCGGCCTTCGTCGGGCTTATGGGTTTGCGCCACTTCGATGCGGATCGCGCCGGCATCTTCCGAAAAATGGACGATGCCGACATCGTTATCGAAACGGATGCGCGGCTGCGCCAGGAACCCGATCAGGGTGGAATCGAGCGGAATATGGCTTACCTGCTCCAGTTCGTAATCATAATAAACCAGCTCGCTGCCGTTGGAAACCATCAGGATCGGCGTCGGTGGGTTATATTGCCAGCGCATCCTGCCGGGGCGCTGCAGGTAGAATTTCCCGGTGGTCAGCGTGCCGTCCGGCGCGACTTGCGTAAAGTCGGACACGATGGTGGTCAGGCTGCTTAAATATTCCTCGATGCGGTGAATGGTTTTCTGATGCGGCGCGAGTTGGGAGGCGGGAAGAAAAAGCTGGTCCGGCTGCGCGCCGGAAATGGCGACAGGGGGAGCCGCCATCGCTGCGGACGCCATTATCGCTGCCGGAAGCCAGGCCAGCAATGTTAAAAGAGGCAGGGAATTTTTGGTCATGGCGCGAACATTTCAGTGAGGATGAGCAATAAGGTTTCTGACACAGCGCCGGATAATTGTCCCATATATTTTCCCAAGCGTGATTTGTCGATACAGCGCATTTGGTCAAGAGCGATTTCGCCACGTTTTTTATTAAAAGATAAAGGCAAACGGCAGGGAAAATCGCGTATCGTTGAGGTAAGGGGCGCAACGATAACGGTATTAAGGCGGCAATTGATGATATCCGGCGAAATAATCACGCAAGGATGCGTTTTTCTGATTTCATGGCCGGTGGTTGGATCAAGGTCGATCCAATAGACAGCAAAGCGTTCCGGGGTTTTTATCGGTGTTGCTGGGGACATGTCCAGTCTTTATCGAAATCATCCTGCATATTCTCTGGCCAAATAAGCTCCGGCGCGCCATGTTTCTGCATGCTGCGCTCCAGCGCTTCATCCCACCCTTCGCGCGGTTTGCGGCCTTTGCTGACGATGAGTCTTCCATTCTTGACTTCAAGATTCACCGTGCCATTAAAGCCGCACTCCTCCAGCACCGCCTTGGGAATGCGAATGCCTTTGGAATTGCCGATGGGGATGATCTCGGTTTTCATAGTAATTACATTGTAATTATTTTTTGCTCGGCGTCAAGTTCAATGAGAAAACACATGAATATTTATGGGAATGCGATAAGGTGATCTGTATCTGTCACTTCAGCACATGAAGATGCTATGAGGAAGATTTTACTGATAATAGCAGGCCTATTCGGGTTAGCATTATTGACTAACCTGATCTCACCCAACATGATTGTGAATGGCGACTTTGAAACCGGCGATTTTTCCAGCTGGACGCTGATCGGCAATCCTCAAAATAATGGCGTAGATACAGGCTTCCCACACAGTGGCCTTTATAATGCCGTGTTTGGAGAAAAGGATGCTTTGGGGTCGTTATCGCAAACTATTCATACCCAAGTAGGAGCAGCCTATGTGCTAAGTTTTTGGTTCGCTCCCGACAGTCCTAATCCCGAAGTGAATATGCCGCATAGATTTTCAGTCTCAATAGATAATCATGTTCTGCTCGATCTGACCAATCCTCAGGGGGGTGACTATCACCACTATAGCTATCGCTTCACCGCCGCCAGCAAGACTACCAAGCTCACATTCCAATTCCGGGATAAAACATTCTTCATGAAATTGGATGACGTGAGCGTGATTCCCGCTGCTACGGTTATTCAGCTACACTCATTATACTACGTTGGCACATGGCTGCTCGATTTGATTTTCAATACCAGCGAGATTAAAGAAAATAACCGATAGCTGGCTGCTATATCCGCCCTTCGCTAATCGCCTCACGCAGTACAACTTCCACGCGGGCATTGTAACCCGCACCGCTGCCACGGATAGCGGCTATAACGTCCGGTGACAGCTTGAAACTCTGCAACTGCTTGGGAGCGGCGGATTTCGGGCGTCCGGCCTTGCGTTTTTTTGCGTAGGCCGCAAGCTCGGGAAAACTGTCGCGCAACGGGGTGAATTTCGTTGTTTCGCCCTTGCGTAAAGGACGCACTTCGCCGTTTTCATTAATCAAAGGCTTCTGTTTCTTCCGCATAGCGTTTTTCCTCGCGTTTATTTGCTTTTCGTAAACTGATGATACGAATATGGTTCGGTGTTTCGGCTTATAACATAATACATGCAGCCTTTTACCGATCATGCCATAGGCGACGATGCGCGTTTCCTTATAATCACGCCGCAGGTCGTGCCTCTGCATGGCCGTTTCAAAATCGAATTCTTGCGCCTTGGCAAAAGGAAGCGAACGCTCCGTGGCATTCTTTGCGCTTTTGGCCGGATCGAATTCGATAATCAGCTTCATGATAACATTAGAAATGGCCGATTGCAATAATTTTAGTTATTACCAAAATTATGGCCGCCTACGAATCCTCCCTAACCAGCACCTCGCGTTTCCCCACATGATTCGCCGGGCCGACGATGCCTTCGCGCTCCATCTGCTCGATGATGCTGGCGGCGCGGTTATAGCCGACCTTCAGGCAGCGCTGGATGTAGCTGGTGGAGGCTTTGCGGTCGCGGCTGACGATCATCACCGCCTGGTCATACATCTCGTCTTTTTCGCCATCTTCATCGAACGCGCCTTCGCCGTCTTCATCGCGCGTCACGTCCTCGATATAGGCGGGCGCGCCTTGCGCTTTCAGGTGATCGACCACCTGCTCGACTTCCTTGTCGCTGACGAACGGACCGTGCACGCGCGTGATGCGCCCGCCGCCTGCCATGTAGAGCATATCGCCCTGGCCGAGCAGTTGCTCGGCGCCCTGTTCGCCGAGGATGGTGCGGCTGTCGATGCGGCTGGTGACCTGAAAGGAAATGCGCGTCGGGAAATTGGCCTTGATGACGCCGGTGATGACATCGACCGAGGGGCGCTGCGTCGCCATAATGATATGGATGCCGGCGGCGCGCGCCATCTGCGCCAGACGCTGAATCGAGCTTTCGATCTCCTTGCCTGCGACGATCATCAGATCGGCCATTTCATCGACCACCACGACGATGAACGGCAGATCGTTCATCTCCAGCGGCACTTCCTCGATGATCGGTTCGCCCGTATCGGGGTTGAAGCCGGTCTGCACGCTACGCGACAGCGTATTGCCGCGCGCTTTGGCCTCGCGGATTTTCTTATTATAACCGTCGATATTGCGCACGCCGAGATTGCTCATCAGACGGTAGCGGTTCTCCATCTCCTTCACCGTCCATTTAAGCGCCACCACGGCCTTGCCCGGCTCGGTGACGACCGGCGAGAGCAGGTGCGGAATATTATCATACACCGATAATTCGAGCATTTTAGGGTCGATCATGATGAATTTGCATTCCTCCGGCGTTAGCCGGTACACCAGCGACATGATCATGGTGTTGATCGCCACCGATTTGCCGGAGCCGGTCGTTCCCGCCACCAGCAGATGCGGCATGCGCGCCAGATCGACGATGATCGGCGCGCCGCCGATATCCTTGCCCAAGGCCAGCGGCAGCTTGGCGTCCGAGGCTTCGAAGCTTTCGCTTTCCAGCATTTCACGCAGGAACACCGTTTCGCGCGTGTTGTTGGGCAGTTCGATGCCGATGGCGTTGCGGCCGGGGATGACGGCGATGCGCGCCGAAATGGCGCTCATCGAGCGGGCGATATCGTCGGCCAGGCCGATGACGCGGGAGGATTTGGTGCCCGCCGCCGGTTCCAGCTCATAGAGCGTCACCACCGGACCGGGGCGTATCTCGATAATATCGCCATTGACGCCGAAATCCTGCAACACGCTTTCGAGCAGCTTGGCGTTCTGCGTCAGGGCGGTTTCGTTGACATTGCTTTTGCGCGCCTTGGGCGGCGAGGTCAGCAGCTTAAGCGGCGGAATTTCATAATCCCCCTGCGTCAGCGCCAGGCTGACCTGCGCTTTTGGCGCGGTGCGCACCGGCTTGGCGACGGATTTTTCGGCTTTCTTTCGCGGCGCGCGGGCAGGAGGGGCGTCATCCTCTTCCGGCTCGTCTTCCAATTCCTCCGCTTCGCCGCGCCGCCAGAAGCTGAGCTTTTCGCCCAGCGCCGGTCCAATGCGCCGATGCCAGGGTTCCTCAGCATCCTCGTCTTCCGCCACTTCTTCATATGCCTCGTCATCCATGGCGTGGCGGCGGGGAATCAGTGAGAACAGCACGCCGCTGGCAAAGAGTAGCGAATGCCTGACCCCGCGCGCCGCTATTTTCCATTCCGGCCAGCTCATGCCGAACGCCAGGGCGATGGCCGCTAGGGTGAACAGCGTCACCATGCCAGTAAAAACATGATTTTTAAATAAACGGTAGAACATCATATGCAGCACATTGCCGATGGAGCCGCCCAGGCCACTGGCGATCGGCCAGGCGATTGGCGGCTCGACCAGCGACAGCAACGACGCTGCTAGCACCATCGAGACGATCAGCAGCGAAAAGCGCAGCCATAAATAAGGGATGGATTGCCCGCGCGCCAGCTTCACCCCCCACGCCACCGGCACCAGCACCAGCAGCGCCCCGGCCAGCCCCAGCAATTGCAGCGTCAAATCGGCGATGAGCGCCCCGCTATATCCTCCGGCGTTAACGGCGCTGCCAGTGGCCGAACGGTTCAGGGACGGGTCGGCCTGATGATAGGTCAACAGGCATAGCAGCAGGTAAAAGGCAAGCAGGCACAGCGTCAGCCCGCCCAATGTTTTCAGCGGATGGCGCTCGGAATAAAAATGCTGCGGTTTGGCAAGGGCGCGGGCGGACATGACCTGTAGCGGATTTGATGATATTCCGCCAGTTATACCGCTTTTATTCCACCTCCGCCACTGGCAAATGCGCCCTTTATTCATCCTCCCGGCTTGCTGCGAAGTTTTTTTACTGGTAAGAAATACATAAAATCCAAGCAGCCAGGAGCATTTCCCCTTGAAACAGCACTTCACCCTCCCATCCCATAAAAACGATCCGAGCCATAAGGTCGCCTACATCAATGCCCGCCTGTTCGATGCCGAATCCGGGCTGGATGCCAAGGGCGGGCTGCTGACGATGGGCGACAGCATTGCCGAACTGGGACAAGGGCTGTTTAAGGATGGCGTGCCCGAAGGCGCGCAAGTGGTGGATTGCGGCGGGCATCTGCTCTCGCCGGGGCTGCTCGACATCCAGGTGCATTTCCGCGAGCCGGGACAGGAATATAAGGAAACCATCGCCACCGGCAGCAAATCGGCGGCGGCAGGTGGGGTGACGACCGTGGCCTGCATGCCCAACACCAAGCCGCCGATCGACCATGTGGCGCTGGTCGCCTTCATCCATAAGCGCGCTCGCGAATCGGCCTATGTCAATGTGCGCACCTATGCCGCGATCAGCAAGGCGATGAAAGGCGAGGAAATCACCGAGATGGGGCTGCTGGTCGAGGCGGGCGCCGTCGGCTTCACCGATGACGGCCTGCCGGTGATGAATGCCGGGGTGATGCGCAAGGCGCTGGCCTATTCGCGCGAGCTTGGCGTGCCTATCGCGCAGCATGCCGAGGATTTGCATCTTTCCTGCGGCGGCTGCATGAATGAGGGGAAAATCTCGGCGCAGCTGGGCGTAGCGGGCATTCCCAACGCCGCCGAGGCGGTGATGGTCGAGCGCGACATTATCCTCGCCGAGCTCACCGGCGGGCAGTATCACGTGCTGCATATCTCGACGGCGGAAGCCATCGACGCCGTGCGCCGCGCCAAGAAGAAAGGCCTGCGCGTGACCTGCGAAGCCGCGCCGCATCATTTCACCCTGACCGACGAAGCGGTGCTCGAATACCGTACCTTCAGTAAGATGAACCCGCCGTTGCGTGCTGAGAAAGACCGCATGGCCGTCATCGAAGGCTTGCGGGACGGCACCATCGACGCCATCGCCACCGACCACGCGCCGCACGACCAGGAAAGCAAGCGCGTGCCGCTCTCTTCCGCCGCGTTCGGCATCGTCGGGCTGGAAACCATGCTGCCGCTGTCCCTCTCGCTCTATCATAAAGGCATTATGCCCCTGCGCGACGTGATGGCGGCGATGACCTATAAACCCGCCGATATCATCCATCTGCCCGCCGGACGGCTGAAAAAAGGCGCGCGCGCCGACCTGACGCTGATCGACCTGGATACGGAATGGACGCTCGACCCCAAGCAGTTCCAGAGCAAATCGCTCAATTCGCCCTTCGACGACTGGTCGGTGAAAGGGCGGACGCTACGAACGGTGGTGGGCGGCGATACGGTGTTTTTATTGAGCGATGACAAATAATTGGCGTTTTTCAAAAAAACATGCTATCTTACTTTATGTAAAAAGGTAAGATATTATGCGTTCAGAGCCTCCTATTGCCGATGTCGGCGTCACGCGGCTGTCGTCCAAAGGGCAAATTGTCATTCCCAGCGATATGCGCGAGCGGGCGGGCATTGACGCGGGCACGGAGTTTACCATTACCTTGTGCCGCGACGGTACGTTCCAACTCGCTCCCAGGCGGCGGCGCTCCATCGCGGAACTGGCGGGAATTCTGCACAGGCCGGGAGTAAAGCCGATGTCGGCGCGGGATATGGATAAAGCCATCGGCGACTGGATCATGGCGGATTACGAACGTATTTCCGGGCGAAAAAAATCCGCTGCAAAAACTCGGAAAAAAGATGAGTCGCGCGAGTGATTTCGCTTGATACCAATATCGTCGCAAGATTATGGCTGGAAGATAATCCCCAGGAGTTGCAATTAGTGACATCCCTTATGGAATTGCGCGGCAATGCCGAACGGCTTTTTATCTCCCTGCTTGTATTCATCGAATTGGCTTGGGTCCTCAGCCGCAAGAATTTTCGCCGCACCGCCATTTATCGGGCTTTATGGCAATTGCTGGAAACCGACCATATCGTCGTCGGCCAGCATGATCTTATTAGGGAAGCTCTGACGCTCTACAAAACGGGCAAAGCCGATTTCGCGGATTATATCATCATGTGCGATAGCGCCCATAGCGGCGCGAGAACCTTGGCCAGTTTCGATCTGGCGCTGGTGAAAGAACGTCCTGATTATTGTAAACACCCTATCGCATTAGTGACATGACCCGAAACCCCATCATCTGCGCTATCGATACCACCGATGTTTCCCAAGCCAAAACGCTGGCCGACCAATTGGCCGGGCATGTCGGGGCGATCAAGCTCGGGCTGGAATTTTTCACCGCTAACGGCGCGGAGGGTGTGCATCTGCTGGCCAACCGCAACCTGCCGATTTTCCTCGATCTCAAATTTCACGACATTCCTAACACGGTGGCCAAAGCCATCAAGGCCACCGCCGGCATCGACACATTCATGATGACGGTGCATACGGCGGGCGGGCGGGCGATGCTGGATGCAGCCATCGACGCCTCAATGGAAGTGGCGGATATGACCGGTAAGGAGCGCCCGTTGGTGGTGGGGGTCACGGTGCTTACCAGCCTCGATCAAGAGGATTTGAGCATGCTCGGCATGCGGGATGCGTTGCAGGACCAGGTGAAGCGGCTGGCCGAACTGGCGCAAATCTCCGGACTGGACGGCGTTGTATGCTCGCCTTACGAAATTTCGTTGCTGCGCCGGCAATGCGGCCAGGATTTTACGCTGGTCGTTCCCGGCATTCGCCCGGAAGGCAGCGAAACCGGCGACCAAAAACGGGTGCTCACGCCGAAGGAAGCGCTGGATAAGGGCGCCGATTACCTGGTGATAGGCCGCCCGATCACCGGAGCGAAGCATCCGCAACAGGCGGTGACGGAGATTGCGAAGACACTGAAATTATAATGCTTCAGGGAGAGAGTGTCCCTGAAGCATTAATTGTCTATAGAAGTTCTTACCACCTACAGCCGAGATGACCTCCAAAAAGACCAATTTGTTGGTTAGGATCGGTTTGATAGTTAATAGTAGGAAACATACCGCCCGCCGCTAATAATGATGGCATGTTGCCTTCGAGAGTTTCCTTTACTGACCAATATTGCTCATAATTCCATGCATAAGTACAAGCGTTATTTAGTTCGTTGCTGCCATCTGTGGGAATTGCGGATATGGTAAATTTTTTTCTATAGAGGGATGGTCCTGGTCCAAATCCTGGATCATAGTTGATTTGCATGGTGCAACTAAGCGAAAATGTTTGACCACCGAAATCGGGTAGTAAATCACAATTAGTTGATGCACTCAATACCCTCTCTGTTCGATAGGCATAGGCATTTTCTGATAACCCAGCCATTGTAACTAATGTTATGGCTGCCCCAGCGATAATGGATTTATTTATCATAATATGTCCCTTTTGTTAATTGAATCTTGCTAAACCCGCAGCTTTGCTGAGGCAACTTCCGGCATTTTAATCATTTAAACCATAGCACGTGGGAATGCAAATACCACGTTGTCTTTATCCAAATATCGCAAACAATCTCTCTACGGGCAGATACGCCCAAGGTTAGGCGTGGTATTTCATGAGCTTGCGCGCCGTAAGGAATGCGTGATCGGGGAGGGGCATATCCTGCGCGGCCATGTGCATATGCTGATCTCGATCCCGCCGAAATATTCCGTAGCGCATGTTGTTGGCACTATCAAAGGCAAGAGTTCGATATGGATTGCCCAAAACATCGAGCGGAAGGTGAAGAATTTCACCGGAGCTAAATTCTGGGCAAGAGGCTATTTTGTTTCGACCGTCGGGCGAGATGAAGAGCTTATCCGGCTGTATATCCGCAATCAGGAATTGCATGACAAGCAACTGGATCAACTGACTCTTATCCCATAACCCTCATTTAAAACCGCTTTTAGCGGTTCACATGTAACACCCCCGTTCTACTGGGGGGTTATTGATTATATTTATAATCGCAGCTTTGCCATCCCTTCACAATGACCTTCAACGCCTTCTCAATGCGCCCCGCCACGTTTTCCACCGAATAGGTCATCTTCGCTTTGGCGAAGGCGTTGGCGGCAAGCTCATCGGCCAAGCCGGCATCGTCGAGCAGCTTAGCCATGGCGACGGCTAATTCGCCGGCATTGCCGACAGGCACGATCAGCGCATCGAAATTGGGCGTGATGATGTCGCGCGGACCCTCGCTGTCGGTGGCGACCACCGGCGTGCCATGGATGAAGGCTTCGAGCAGCACGATGCCGAACGGCTCATGCAACGAGGGCAGGCAGAATAGA
>Ga0206948_1215_pt1 | contig 12550 bp, 10 predicted proteins | sample Alteio_BWOrgHeat_FD_153236 | JGI IMG/M metagenome (GOLD analysis project Ga0206948, IMG submission 153236) | Enriched cells from forest soil in Barre Woods Harvard Forest LTER site, Petersham, Massachusetts, United States -... | ecosystem: Environmental > Terrestrial > Soil > Temperate forest > O... | reverse complement strand
CTTGCATACAAGTATGATATGGCATAGAGCACAAGTGGTAGTAGGGAAGAGAGGAGGATAATTCTCATAGCAAAGTACCGGGTTGTTTGGTTAAGGGATTATCACCTGATAAAATACTTTTGACCAGAGGAATAGTTATATTACGTTTAGCTGCTAGTGATAGTCTATCAATGCTATCTACAGTCCGCTTTATGGCTTTATAGCTTCGGTCGGAGCGGCTTAGTATATAATCAATAATTTCTTCTTTGACCGGTAATTGCCGGTCAGCAAAATGCTTGCTTAAAATTATGCGCAGCAGATAATCATCTGCTGGTTTTATAAGCACCTTATGGGTAGCGTTAATACGAGACTGCAAGTCTTTAAGCCGGAATCGGGGTAGGGTAGCTGCAGTTAACAAAAGTGAACAATTCATAGTTTTAGTGCTATTGATGAGGTGAAAGAGATACTCCTCATCTTTAATTGATTCGATATTCTCGCAGACTAGTGCATTGCTATATAAATACTGAAAAATACCAGCAAGATGGGTTTTACCACTGCCTTCTTCGCCTAGTATAAGCATCCGGTTTTCCGGCCAAAGGTGAGTGTTACTCAGGGAGCGAAAGGCTTCGATATTGGAGTTAGTAACAATGAAATCCTCACTGGTGTACTCGGGCTCTAGAAATATGCCTAATGTCTGCTGTAGCATTTGCTACTCTGGATGTTTATTATTTCGCCATGATTGTAGCATAGTGTTATAATAAGAGTACTGAAAACTTCCTTCGGCAAAAATTTTACCTTCACAATCCCGGAAAGTAGCATGAGGAACTTTGCCTGAATAGGTGATTCCTGCGCGTTCAAGGGCATCTAAAGCTTCCTTTCCATTTGAGAAAATAAGCCTGTACACAGGGAAATGTGGCTTAAATTTGATGACGAAATCATCGAGGTCTTCTGCCTCTTCATCCAATGAAATCGTAATAAATTCTACCATTCCTGGTTTGCCATACTGGTTTTGCAGTTTCATAAACTCACGAAAACTCTTGTCGCACACAGGGCACCATGAAGTGAAAATATAGATAAACTTAGTGCAGGTACCATTTTTGACTTTTTCTTCCAGGGCACGTGGAGTAAGTTCACGGTGATGCGCAGCGCTTACCGTAAGTGGTATCATTATAATTGCTAGCAATAAAATTAAATTTCGCATTCATATAATCTCGAGTTCAGGTTGAGTCTAACATAAAAACTCAAATAGAGAAGACAATTATATTGGCCTCTAAGATTAGATCGTGTGTATAATGGCTGTAGACCTTTGGTCAGCCAATTGTTTAGTATGTTCTCCAAATGACTTAACACCTGGTTTTATCTTAGTATCTGCAGCGGCAATAGCATTAGCTATCGCCTCATGGCCTGATTCTCGGGCAATCATTATAGCAGTCTTACCGTCATTGCTTTGAGCACTTATGTCAATTTTACCTGATTTTAATAGCGTTGTAACCAACTGATCATGTCCTCCCATGGCTGCCCACATTAATGCTGTGTAGCCTAAATTATCCCTTGCCCCTAAATCAATTTTACCAGAGGCTAACATAGCGGAGACTACCTTATCATGCCCTAGTACTGCAGCGCTCATTAAAGATTTGGTTCCCTGGTTGCCCGCTTCTATATCAATTCTACGCGATGCTAGTAGAGTTGAGACTGCGTCCTGATTATCTGTCACCGCAGCCAGGAATAATGCTGTGTATCCCTCGTTATTCGGTGTATTAATATCAATTTTACCTGATGTTAGTAGAATGGATATCACTTTATCATGGCCTCCTTTGGCGGCCCACATTAATGCTGTATCCCCATTACTATTACGTGAATTTACATCAATTTTACCTGATGCAAGCATGGTGGAGACTACCTGCTCGTGGCCTTGACCCGCAGCCAATATGAATGCTGTAGCAACTTGATTAGCCTCTTTTATACCAAAATTACCAAAGGCCAGCAGGGTGGATACTGCGCTATTATCCCCTCTGTAGGCAGCCAAAATTAGCGCTATACTATCAGGATACTCTGCATTCATATCAATTTTACCTGATTTTAACAGAGCGGCTACTACCCTAGTATGCCCTTTCTTGGCGGCATTCATTAATGCTCTAACTCCCTGCTCACCCTGATTGATATTAATTTTATCAGACTTTAACAGAACGGAGACTGCTTCAGCGTGCCCTTCCTTGGCAGCTATCGTTAATGCTGTGTGTTTACCATCATTTAAATTTATATCAAATTTATCCGATGCTAGCAGTGCGGAGACTACCTGCTCATTCCCTAAATGAGCAGCCAACATGAATGCTGTGTTTCCCACACTGTCATTTAAATTAATGTTAGGTTTATTCGATGTTAGTATGGCATAGGCTATCTCTGCATGCCCTCCTTTGACAGCCAGGATTAACGCTGTATTTCCCTCATCATCCTCTAAATTTATATCAATTTTCATCGATTTCAGCAGAGCTGAGGCTGCTCCAACACGGCCTTTCAGGGTAGCCATCATTAATGCTGTGTATCCCTGATACTTTGAATTTACATCAATTTTGACATATTTAAGCAGGGCGGAAATTTCCGCTGCCTTCCCATGAAAGGCAGCCAAGTGTAGGGCATTCATGCCGTCTTCATTGTGCTCAATTAACTCTTTAAATTTATCTGGCGTTTCATTTAGATCTTTTACAAACTCGTCTTTGCCTAATTGAGCCATATAAAGGAAACGGTCTTGGATCCACTCTTCAGCTTCTGACGTGGTAATAGCATTAGATGGGTCACTTTTAATTTTCGGAGTGCATTTTCGGTTATACGCTATTATGAACTCTTCTCGCTTGGCTTCTAAATGACGTATTACATCTTCTAGAGAAGTAATGATAGTACCAGGAGGACGGATAGTATGCTGAAATATGGAACCATCTGGTTTGTGAATAGATATTGTCGCTGTTTGCTTTACGTGCAGGGCGAATCTATGGAGAAAGTCCTGCACTGGATCTGTGTCGAAACCCTGGCTGGATTTAAAAATGGTTTTATTACCTAATAAGTTTAAAGTTGGGTCTTCTGGAGGGCCATGGGTCACAAGCACGGAGTTTTTAGGCAATACCTTAACAGCCGGTGCTGCGCTGCCAGCATAACAAGCATTAAGTTCAACATTAAGAGGGATAGTTGGAGGATCTTTGCTGCTACTGGCTTTCGCTAGTTTGCTGAGAAATTCACTGGTGGGTTTACCATCCATTAGATGCGTTTCGTCTTCGTCAACGATTCCATGAGCCGAAATCAATATTTTGGTATTCTTATCGATCTTATTTCGGAGCATATCAAGAGATTTGATTATCTCCGGCGAATTTAGGTTCTTTGCTCCATCACCTATTAATAAATAACCTGCCTGCTGATATTGTTCCCTAATATTATCAGGTATAGGTGAATTTGAGCCTACAATTAAGACTGCTTTATAGGGAGCCACGGCACTATTCTGCGAATCTTGTCCTTCGCTTGGAATTAGATTCAGGCCTTTCTTAATTCGATCAAACATAATATCCGCTTAATTTCATTAATACATCTATTATTGCGCTAAAAGGTTAAGTAATTATTAATTTTATGCTGAAATAATGAAATCAAGAATGGCGGGATTCACCAGTCCTTTGGCCAAATCACAAACAATTAAAAAGCCACGCAGTTCAAATTGCAAAAATAGCCTTTAAATAAATAATTATTAATAAAAAATCGAATTTTAACCTTTTATTAAGATTTATCAAGCAAACTTAAAAGATGAAGTTAATAGCAGAAGTTGAGCTATGAAAACAATAAATCCATTTACTGATCCAACTAAGCCTCTGGCTGAAACAACTATGGTGTTTGCTCATAACGCTTATAACTCCGCAGCATATGGCTCGATGTGGCCTAATCAGAATTTGAGCCTTACAGAACTACTCAATCTGGGTGTAAACGGTCTGGAATTAGATGTCTATTTTCACAAGGGAGAACTTAGATTATGCCACTTGGTCTGCGCGGATTATGGGTTAGGATCAAGTCTTAAAATGGAAGATGCCTTAAAGGAAATCAGTGCTTGGATGGCTAATAACCCAGGCAAGGTCGTTTTTCTTAAAATAGAGGATCACCTGGAAGAGAGTGGGAAAAAGCTTCTAAGCTCAATGGTTGAGAAAGTATTTGATATAGGGAAGATTTTTACACCTAATAACCTTGCGCAGGATTTCAATAATCAATGGCCGAGCCTGAATTCAATAAGCGAAGCCGGAAAGAACTTGGTGCTTATGCCGCAGAGTGATCTGCATGACCCGCTTATGTTCGCAGGCGGGTGGGGCGGTCAGTTTAGGCAGCCCGCTATTTCAGGAAATATCGCAAGAGTCCAAGACCTGGGTTTCCAAGTTGCAAAAACCAATAGTACGCAGCTTTCAGAAGTGATGGAGGATAGGTCTGCATTAGGGACAATGGGAGATCTAAAGCATAAATTTGGCGGAGAGCCTGTTGCCGATGGGCGCCTGAGTATGAAGGATATTGAGGAACTTAAAAAAAATGGAGTTAATATTATTAGTGCGGATCTGTTGCAGGAGAATGATCCCAGATTTAACAACCCTACTATAATTCCGAAACTTCTTGATGAGCTTCAAACTAACCCTTATATATTTATCCCTGCAAGCATTATAGCAGCTGCGGCAATGTCCAGGCTAGAGAAGGGTGGGGAGAGCCGAGGTAAGTTATCCAAGGCATTAACTGCAGGTCTGAATGCAGGTATTAATTTTGCTCTCCCTCTAGGTGGTCAAATCGTATTTGCAGCCACCAAAACTGGTGCTGTTGCTTATAATAAATATGTTGAAGATGTATTTAAAAATAAAGAACTATCCACTCAGGATAGATTAAGAGCTATCGGCGCAGCTGTGCCTTTAGCAACAGGTGCCGGCCTAGGAGTGTCATTGTGGCCTTTGTCACCTGTAACTTCATTGGAAGCTGTAGCCCCGGGGATGACAGAATATATGTCGAGCTGGATAGGAGCAAGTCCTGCATCATTCACGGCATTTGCGTACAAAGCGGCTGTTGAAGCTTTGCTTTACTCAATTTATCTAGGTCCGATTATAGAGACGGTACAGACTGCCTTTGATGTAACTTCTGATAAAACCTTCTTTGATCGAATTGAAGCTGGGTTTTTAAAGGGAATTGAAAATTCATTTTTTGGGCTTCTTTCTCGCGCTGATGCCCCTCAACCGGCACCTTCGGAAATCTTGGAAGTTACAGCCAAAAGGTGGAAAGCTACACTTGATGTATATCCAGGTGCATTTGTTATGTCTGTGCAAGAGCAAAAAAAGTTGTACGATGATTGCATTAATAGACTCAAGGAACATGCTCTTGAAAGGGGCGTGAATGCAAAGGATATACTGCCTCGCCCGAGTTTTGAGGAAGTTGCCTCTTATCTGAAGACTAAAGGGAGAGAAGATAGAATATTGGAGAATACTGCCAGAAGATGGAAATCGATTCTTGAAGAACGCATTGACGCATCCACAATGTCTAAAGAAGAACAACGGAGAATTTATGAGATTGAAATTAAAAGATGGGGGAAAGAGGAGGTTAAAGAAGAAAACGGTAGTCCATCGGTTTATGCAAGCAATATAGCGGTGGATTTGAATGATACTGAAACTGAGAAAGCTGGAAAAGAAAAGGCTATTGAAAGAAGCAGTAGTAAATTGACTTACCCGAGCTTTGAAGCTGTGGATTCCTACCTGGCTAAGCAGGCAGCAGCAGAGACAGCTGCAAAAGCAGCTCTAGAAAAAGCCGAGAAAGAAAAGATTGGTACGAAGAAGATGCATCAGATTACCCAGGAAGCAAATGAGATTACCAAAGGGGTTGCAGAAATTATTTGGGGAAAGGATGCTGAACACACCAAGCCTGGTGACTATGTAAAACTGAGGGAATTCCTGACTAAGGAACTAAAGGACATCGTAGTTGCGGAGAAGGGTAATATGAAGATGGGCAGAACTATTAAGAGTATTAGCTCTCATAGAAGTGAAATTATCGGTTCTAGCAAACATTCAGGCCTATGCGAAAAGATTTACGGTGCTACAGCAATGTCAATTATGGGTGGTGGTTTAAAGTCAGAACTCCTTCAGGACAAAGCCTTCGAAAGCAGTGTTAAGAAAGTAATTCTGCAAGCTGCTGAGATTGAGGGCTCTAAGCCACAAGCCGGGAAAACGTCTACTCAAAGCATTTCAAGAAGTGGGTAGGAATGCAAGGAGATCATGAGGCGCGTATTCTTCATACGTAACGAAATGCGAATTCCGAAGCATGCATGTCATGCCGTAGCTCGAAGAGCGAAGGCTGAACGCCCCCAATTTTTGAAAGGCGAAGAGTAGATCAAGACTTCTGTTTTATAACTGTGTTGATAACATCATCGTAAACTTCAACATTATGCTTCTTCCGAAGATGTGCAAGGTATTGCAATATAATTTCATTTGGGATCTGCTGTTGAAGTTGTGAGGTAAGTTTATCAGTTTGCTCTGGTTGAGGTCTGGCAGGCGCTTTGCTAATTGAGGTGACATATGCAATATAATAATTCTTTTTGTCATCAGATATAGGTCGAGTAGCCTTATTGCTGTCCTCTGCAAGCAGAGCTTCAATCACATTATCAGGGTAGTCAGCTGCCTTAGGGTTTAAGTAAGAGACTGCAACAGTTTGCGGCGTGGTAAGCTTGAATTCCTTGACAACATCACCAATTTTCTCGCCACTAACCAATTTGCTATAGACGTTGTTAGCTGTAGTTGAAGCAATCTGATCCTGTTTGAGAGCTTGCCACATGGCTTGAACTTTATCCTTAACATCAGCAAAATCTTGCGGAGGCTGTTTGGCAACTTCATCAACTGAGACCACAATGAATTGATCTTGTCCAGAGAGCGGAGTTACCAGAGAAGCATGGCGATCCTCTGTAGTGACAGCAAGTTGTCTAAATACAGGATTTTGCGCAATCTTTTCCTTCTGTTCTCCGGTGTCAGTAAACTCTTTAACAGATCCAACAGTTAGGCCATGTTTCTCACCAATGCTGGTTAAGTCAGAACCTGCAGCTATCATGGCATCTATATCCTGAGCCATCTTCGATAGTGCCTCAAATCTAGCATCTTCCAGATATTGCTTTTTAACAGTGTCCCTTACTTCAGCAAATGTTTTGGTCTTAGTAGGTGTATTAGATTCAATCATAAAAATGTGGTATCCGAGCGGGCTCTGAATAATCCTACTGTTCTTGCCGACTGCAGTCGAGAAAATACCATCAGCAATTTCTTTATCAAATCCCTGAGCGGAAACTTCTCCCATAGAAAAATTCTTCTGATTAGGGAAAAACTTTTTTGCAACTGTGGCAAAAGTGCTCCCTTCCTGTAACATTCTGAGGGCATCTTGAGCTTGTGATTCCTCTTTAAAAACCATTTGCTGCACCTTGCGTTTTTCAGGCTCAGTAAATATGGCTTTTTTAGACTCATATTGTTCTTGCAGGATCTGGTCACTAACGTTTTCATCAGTCTTTATATCGTTAAGGCCGAACTGAATATAAGAGAGATTGCGCTTTTCTGGGAAAGAAAATTTAGCAATATTCTGTTGATATATTTGTTGCAAATCTTCTTCCTTTGGGGTTTCTGAAACCTTGATATCATTGAAGGCAATTTTCACAATTTGTGCATTATGCAAGCTGTTGCTTGCTTCCAAAAGAGTATTGACCAGCGACTTAGAGACTTCTCGGTTAAGTGTCAGGCTCATGATAAGGTTTTGCTGGGCGATATCATTCTTGAAGTTCTTAATAAATTCGTCCTCAGTCTGACCAGATGATCTTAGCATGTATTGGAATTTCTCTCGGTCAAATGTTCCATTGGTTTGCAGCTCTGGAATGGTTGCAAGCTCATATTTAACCATATCATCGCTGACTATAATTCCTAGATCACGGGATTCTTCCTGAATTAAAAAGGAATTGATAAGCTGATTTAAAATAACGATATGCAGGTTGTTTTCTCTGATTTCATCAGGAGTGATATGCTTTTGAAATTGGGCGCTCATGCGCTGCACATACTGTTGAAAGGCCTTATGCCAATCCAAATCGGTATATTCAATATTTCCAACCTTGAAAGCCAGCACTTTATTGTGCTTTCTTATAATGTCTCCGACACCCCAAAGTACGAAAGTTAACACGAGCAGGAGCATTAAGCCCTTTACAATGCGGTTTTGCGCACTTCTTCTAAATACATCTAGCATATGAAATCTATCAAGTTTGTTGTATACTTAAGGCATAGTATAGCCTTATAAATTTTTTTCAATGGCTTTTTTATAGGAACGTTTTCAGGCGGCACAAGGCTTGCTGCTTATTTTTTTGATATGGGTGAGTAACTGTTGGCGGGCAGTGGGCTCTTTCTGATGGCCTGGTTCCCAGATGTGTTTGGTCAGAAAATAGCCAAGGGCGGTTAGCGAGCAGGCAATGTCGTGTAAAGATGCATATGCAGTCTCGTCGCACATGAAAGCCGGTAGATGAAAAAGCTTATCCCTATAAGGTTCTCCTGCGGCTTGTGAGACTGCTCGTCCACTTTTGGGAGAGATGAAAACCAGGTTTTGCAGGCTGTTGGTAGCAGCACAGCTTCTTAAATCCAGGCCAAAGCCACTTTTGGTTAGAAACTCTGCTTCGAGTAGGGCGTAAGCAGTTAAATAATCATAGTTATCATCCTCTAGCCTGCTTAGAAATTCAATAAAGCGCTTGTATATCTCAGGTTGATGTTCAAGTTCGTGTAGCAGCAATATGGCTATAGAGGTAATTGAGCTCAGCGCCATAGTTTTAAGACTGTCAAAACCTATGATGCCGGATAAACATTTTTCATTTTCGCAGGTCATGCTGCCCAGATGTGAATCAAGTCTAGCCTTCCAGACCACCTTAACTATATTTCCAGGGTTTAAGAGGATGCCTTTTTTCCGGCTTATGCGTACATAGCCGCGGATGAGCCCGTGATTTTCCAGGAGGCAATCAGCAATACATGCCGATTCTTGAAATTTGCGTGTTCCGAGCAAAATTCCTCGGTCTTCTATGATCATTATATTGCTCTTTATGCTTAAAGGTGTTACTATGGTATAATTTAATTTTTGCAAAGTGAATATTTATTTTTATAGATCAGTGGTTATTAGTAAGTAAATGAATGATATCTTCAGTATTGTATTGTTTTTAGTAAGTCCCGAATTTATTATTTTATTTTTAGTTTTGGGAATTTACTTTGGGGAAAGAAGAGTAGTTTTGAATACTCTGATAATAGCATTGTTTGGAATGGTGTTTAATGCTTACCTGAAGTCAGTATTTCAGGTGCCACTCAATCCAGAAATTGGAAAGATTGGGTGGGCTTACCCCAGTGGCCACGCTATGTTTGATGTGGTATTTTGGGGAGCTCTATTTATTCAAACCCGTAAGCCATGGGTACTTGTGCTCGGGTTGGCAATATCCATCTCAGGGTTTTTTGGCATGGTTTATAAGCGCTACCATAATTGGCCAGAAATATTAGGTGGGGTTTGCTCAGGTGGGTTGGTTCTCACGGCATTTTACTGTTGGATTAGATATAACTCTTCTAAGATTATTGTTTTTGCTCTGGCGACTTTGGCTATTGAGTTGGCTCTATATATTATTTTCTTACAGCATGCTGTGCTCGATTATAAGTGGATGAGAATAACCATTGGAATAAAGATGGGGCTTTGTCTGGCATTGCCTTATCTTGAAAGGCTGATGCCCCAACATCTCTATGCGAGAGCCGTGACGTTTATACTCTCTGTAGCTAGCGTCTATTTATTGCAGACTTTCCTCCATATGAATGATTTTGTTGTCGGCGCTACTATATCTTTATTCGTTCTTATGCTGATTCCTGGAACGGTTAGATTTATTGAAAGAGTTAGATTCCGTAGTGTTTAAGCCACCTGATATCTCCGGCGTAGAAGGTGCGTAAATCCGGGATATTATATTTGAGCATGGTTAGGCGCTCGATGCCGCAGCCAAAGGCGAATCCCTGGTAAACTTCCGGATCAACTCCAACATTTTTTAAGACATTGGGATGCACCATGCCAGAGCCTAAAATCTCTACCCAGTCATTGCCTTCACCAATCTTAATTTCGGCTTTATTGCTGCGGTCGCAGCGTATATCAACCTCAGCCGAAGGTTCGGTAAAAGGAAAGAAGCTGGGGCGGAACCTAACAGGCAGTTCTTTTAGACCAAAAAACATGCTGAGGAAAGACTCCAGGCAACCTTTTAAATGCGCCATTGTAATATCTTTATCGATATACAAGCCTTCGAGCTGGTGAAACATAGGGGTATGGGTGGCATCGTCATCTGCACGATAGGTTTTGCCTAAAGTGATGATTCTAAATGGCGGCTTGTTTGCCATCATGTGGCGGATTTGCATATTAGAAGTATGGGTGCGCAGCAAATTCCCACCCTCAATATAGAATGTATCGTGGTTTTGGCGCGCAGGATGGTGTTCTGGGATATTCAAAGCAGTAAAATTATGCCAGTCATCATCGATCTCTGGGCCATCTACCGAAAGAAACCCAAGGCGAGAGAAGATATCCTTAAGCTCAAGTATACTTTGACTAAGTGGGTGTATCTTGCCGGCCTGGTAATTGTATGGAGGCAAAGTGATATCGATGGTTTCGCTATCGAGCTTTTGCTGTAAAACTAGGGTTTGTAGAAGCTTAGTCTTATTCTCTAAAGCAGTGCTAATAAACTCTTTAGCTTCATTGATTTCGGCGCCAAAAGCCTTGCGTTCATCTGGTGCAAGCTCACCGATCTTCTTCATTTGTTCTTGGATATGGCCATTCTTGCCCAGAAACTCTATCCTTAAAGCATCAAGGTCTTTAAGATTAGACGCCGATTCCAGCTTTTCAGAAAAGGATTCCTTTAATGTCGCAAGATTGGCCATACCAATAACTCTATTTGTTGTTAGCTAATATGCTTTTTTGCAGTCTCAACAAGCTTCACGAAGCTATCAGGCTCGTGAATAGCAAGTTCTGATAGCATTTTACGGTTAAGCTCGATGCCAGCCTTCTTCATGCCACTCATAAATTGAGAATATATAAGGCCATGCGACCTTACTGCAGCATTGATACGCTGGATCCATAGCCCTCTGAATGTACGCTTCTTAGCCTTACGGTCGCGATATGCATATTGCAAGCCTTTTTCAACTTTCTCAATTGCGACTCTGAAACAGGTTTTTGACCGGCCTCTATAACCTTTCGCTAATTTAAGTACTTTTTTGTGGCGTGCTTTAACTTGGACGCCTCTTTTAACTCTAGCCATTTTTTCTCTCCCTTAATTATTTATGATTATAAGGCATGAACTGCATAATGCGCGTTGCTTCCATTTCAGGAAGCACAGTGGTTCCCCTCTGGTTGCGGATTTGTCTCTTGCTGCGCTTACGCATATTATGGCTTTTATTGGCTTGGGTGGCGATCACTTTGCCGGTGGCTGTGACCTTGAAGCGCTTCTTAGCGCTACTTTTGGTTTTCATTTTTGGCATTTTTGACTCCTAAAAAAATCATTATAACTGCGCCTGAAGGCATGCCATTTCTAGCCTTTTTGGCAATAAAGTAAACCGAGTATACAAGATTAGCCTGATTTTGCAACGATTAACTTCCCCTCCTTATATGAAAAAGTTTGCCTGGTCATAAATGCAGTAAAATTAACTTTTTATTAATATATGAATAGTACTCTATGAAAATAGGATATTTATTGGGTTTATTCGTATGGCGACGATAAATAAGCAAAGTATAGTGCAAGCTATGTCTAACTTAGTTCCACTTATGACTTATGCTATTATGTCGGAAGATCAAGATAAAGATGAGGCATTTAAAAAGGCTAGAGCTGAGCTTATTTCGACATTAGGCATTGAAGACAAGCCTGCTTTTAAAGTAATAGTAAAAGAAGGCAATAATGAAACTTCTTATGAAATTCCTGCCAATAGCTTACCAAACTTGCCAGCAAACTTCCCTGAGAGCTTTAATTTATCAGCGCAAGAAGTGAGTATAGAAATGCCTTATGGAAAAAGTGAAGACCTTGCTTTTAATAAGAGAGAGGCTAGAAGGTTAGCTGACGCTTTAGGTGAAAATAAAAAAATTAATTCACAGCAGGTCGGATTGGAAGATGATCCAGTTAAAATGAAATTGATAGGAAATAAATCAATTATTAATTTAGCTGCTTTTGACATAGATAAAGTTAAAGGGGTACCAGTTCAGCCCAAGAAAAGAGCTGATTATGATACTGTTCCACCTCCTTCAAAACCTAGTGTAGTAAGCAGTGCACCTCCACCTCTTCCTACTGTAAGTTCAGCACCACCGCCACCTTCATCGCAGCCACCATCCACAAAGAGATTTGTTGATGTTGTTCCTCCTCCTCATAAACCTTATACTTCTGATCTTAGGCCACCACTTCCATCTGTGCCACCACCTTCGAAAAATCCACCACCACCTCCGCCGCCTGGGAAGCCTCCAGCACATGAACATGCTGAAAAAGTGACGCAAGAGCGAGATGAATCCCCGAAAGAACCAGTTA
>Ga0206948_1214_pt1 | contig 12557 bp, 12 predicted proteins | sample Alteio_BWOrgHeat_FD_153236 | JGI IMG/M metagenome (GOLD analysis project Ga0206948, IMG submission 153236) | Enriched cells from forest soil in Barre Woods Harvard Forest LTER site, Petersham, Massachusetts, United States -... | ecosystem: Environmental > Terrestrial > Soil > Temperate forest > O... | reverse complement strand
TTAAATGGTCCCCTGAAGACCTTGTCTTCGGCCTCGTAAGTTCCACCGTTGATGCGAGGTTCGAAATACTGCTTGGCGAATTCTGCTCCAAACGCATTCGGGCCGGCATCACGCATCCACTCTGATTCAATCTGGATGTCGGGGACGATGGATACGGCGCCATTAAACGTGGCTAGGACCTCTGCATTGAAGCGGTCGAGCGCTTGCCTCACTTGGGCCAACTGGACCGACTCAATTGTTGCACGCCTTTCGCGAAGGACACCTAAAGCATCACGCCCATCAGACTCGATCCGGGTAAAGATGACGACCTTCATTCGCCAAGCAGCGGGCTTCCCTGGTTTGAGCGATTCATAATGCGCCTGGATGTCGCTCCAGTCCCCTGCGGTCTCGTACATCGCCGGCAACTTGCCAGGCGCGCCGTTGAGGTAAGTCCATCCGTGCCAACTGTTGAAGGCATCGTCAACGACTGGGGCTTGAGGCTTAGGTGGAAATAGGCTTTGCCCTTGAGTTCCTGCCTGAAGGTTTAACAACACCAATGCCAAGAGCGTCTGTTGGAGAATCATCTCGCTGTCTCCCGTCCGTTAGTCAAGAATGCGAAACAACCGAATATCGTCCGCTGCGGCCGCGTGGCCGTCGCCTCGAGTGAATTCCAAGCCTGCAACGCTGCTGACCGTCGAAAGGTCGGCGGGAATCCTTCCGATAAGGTCTTCAACGACTTTCTTGATCTTCTCGGCATTAGAACTAAATACTTCAAGAACATCGTGCGCCGTTACCGCCTCCGAGTCGGCATGAACTCCACTGTCGTAATCCGTTATGAGCGAGATGTTGACCACACCCATTCCAAGCTCTCTGCACAGGTAAGCCTCCGGATACTGAGTCATGTTGATGACTTCCCATCCCGCATCGTGAAACCACTTGCTTTCGGCCTTTGTCGAGAACCTTGGACCTTGAATTACAACAACTGTTCCGCTGTCGTGGCAAGGAATGCCATGATCGCGAATTGTTTCGGCGGCAAGCTGTCGCAGGATAGGATCGTAAGTATCCGCCGGAGAAACATGGGTCACGATCGGCCCGTCGTAGAATGTATCTGCTCTGCCGCTCGTCCGATCGACAAACTGATCGCAAACCACAAAATCTCCCGGTTGTACGTGCTTCTGTAACGAACCAGCCGCGCACGGACTAATGATGCATTGGCATCCCAAGGAGCGCATGGCCCACACGTTTGCTCGGTAATTTATCTTATGGGGTGGGATCGTGTGTCGACGGCCATGCCTGGGGAGAAAGGCAACTTTCCGCCCACTAAAGGTCGCTAAAAAAATTGAGTCGCTAGGTGGACCATACGGCGTATCGACCTTAACCTCACGTACTTTATCAAGCAGGCTATAAAAGCCAGAACCGCCAAAAACTCCGATCTCCGCAGAATTCATTTGCTTTAGTTCAACCGGTTAAAACGGCAGTTATTTCGTATCCGGCGCCATTAGCGCATGGAGCGCTTTAATTAGCTCGTCAACCCGCTGGCCCCGCCGAAGGAGAACATCCGATTTCATCGCTTTTACACGGCCTTGTTTGACGGCAGTTATTGTCTTGAACCGCGGGTCCGCCATTACCAGGCCTGGCTGGTTTCTATCCGTTTTGGAGCCTCCAACTATGATCACGTCGGGGTTCAATGCGACAAACGCTTCGGCATTTAGAGGCACAAACTGCTTGCCCTTTGGCCCCACGATCACTCCGCTGCAGATCTTAACAATGTCGCCAAGAAATCCGTCGGTGCCGCATATTAAGTCGTCTCCATTCGATCCGGGTAGGACGATTGCGACTTTTGGAGCAGGGGAATAGGGAGCCGCCGCCGCCGTCGATCTCTCGCTGTCTATTCGAGCGATGTAGTCGTTGAACCGAGTCTCCCACGCCAGCTTGCTGCCCAGTACGTACAGCTCCTTGACGTAATCGGCAAGTGTTACTGCGTCAATGAAGAAGAAATCCGCTCCAGTCGATTTAAGCTTTTCAATATCCTGATCGCTGTAAAGATCTTTGTCGTAGACGATGAGATCCGGATGGATCTTTTGAATCGCCTCGTAATCCGGCTTGACTGATGCAACGATCGGGATCGGTTTCATCATGTTGTCCGGGAAATTGCAGGCAGCGGTCCTGCCTTTCAACGTTTGAATATCGCCGCACGATGCGATGACTTCAGACGTGCTAGGGCTAAGGCTGACGATAGACCTGTAAAACTTGGGACGTCGTGGAAGCTGGACTTGCTTATCGCTACAGCCCGAAACAGCCATCAAAATGAGTAGAAATAGGAAAGGAAGCGCCCGGCGCATAGGGGCATTGTGGCCTATGGCGTGAAAGCTTTGCCACGAGATGCGGGAAGATGTTGTCATAGGCTTAGCCGAATCAAGTAAAATCGATATCCCAAGCAGGGGTGTAGCTCAGTTGGTAGAGCGAAGGTCTCCAAAACCTTAGGTCGCGGGTTCGAGCCCTGTCGCCCCTGCCATTTACCGAAGGGCAATGTGCCCCGCCACCTCGGCAAGATCCTTGAACGAACGATCGGATTTGATAATAATCGTATTTTCCTTTTGGACGCGAACGACACAGTTCGTTCCCTGCATACTTCCGATCTTCAAATCGCTTCCTGAACTTAAGGACTCCATACCGTCGATCGCCAGTGGCGCACCGATCTGAATAATCGCCACATCGCCGTTTTGGTCCCGAGCGGAGTATTCCTTTACGGGCACGCCGTTGAACGTTCCGGACCTCATTTCACGGATTGTTAGATCCTTTGGTGTGGAGATCTCAGATTGGCGGAGAAGCTCTTTCTCCCAAGCACGCTTGTCGAATGGAAGTGAGCTTGCCTTTGGAGATCGCACGAGAGTGAGGTCGCTAAGCATTTGTGCAATGTCGCTACTTCCGACATTGCCCTTGTGCCCGTGCCGGGTGAATTGGCCTGCAGCCAGAATACAAACGACCAAACCAAAGCATAAACCAGGGGCAAAACGCCCAATGACGCGTTCGGTACGCCTAGTTTTGTCTATGTCGTTAAGCCGCTTGACGCAGGATTTCCACTGCTCCTGAGACGCCGGGGCTTCGGTCTTGCTACGCAACATCGATTTGAGCGATTGAATTGCTTCCACTTCGCGCGCATAAACCGGAGAAGTATCGAGACTGCTTCGCATCGCGGTCATTTGCTCGGGGGACAACTCCCCATCTACATAAGCATGGAGGTCAGTGGGTTCAATCATTCGCCTGCACCTTGTTTCAAATACCCTTCCTTAATTGCGTAATTCTCAAGCGCCTTTCGCAAGATCGAGCGTCCGCGCGCCAACCGGGAGCGAACCGTTCCGATCGGAACGTTTGTTGTATCCGCTATTTCTTGATAGCTCAAGCCTTCGATGTCGCTCAAAATCACTGCCATTCGAAAATCTTCCGGCACTTTTGCAAGCGCCTGTTCAATCTCGGAGCCAACAGTGTTGTCGAACAGCAGCCTATCAGGCAGCTCGGTGTCCGAAGAAACCGGTTCGATCGCCCCTTCGTCCTCCAAAGAACCTAGCTGAGGTCCGCGCTGTCGCTGTCTGTACTTGTTGATGTACAGATTCGTGACTATGCGCAGCATCCAGGCTTTGAAATTCGTGCCGTCGAAACGCTCAAAAGCGTCGTAAGCGCGAACAATCGCTTCCTGTGCCAGGTCCTCGGCATCCTCGCGAGATCGAGTGAGTCTCAACGCCGTACCCAAGACCGAGGGGAAAACTTTCTCGGCCTGTCTTTCGAAGGACTCGCGCAAATCGCGCTTCCCAAAGAGCATCGGTCGAGGGAGTCTACCCACCTGGTTTTAACAACACTTGCCAGAGTTCGATGCGTTCCCGGTCCTAGGACCTTTTTATATGGTCAGTGGCAACTAAGCAAGCCGGGTTGAAGAATGCCCTCCAGTTCTAAGAGCCGGCGCTTCATCGGAAGGCCGCCGGCATAGCCGGTGAGTGCGCCGGAACTGCCAATCACTCGGTGGCATGGCACTACTATCCCTATTGGATTGGTAGCGTTCGCCCGTCCGACGGCGCGGGATGCATTCGGTGCGCCAAGTTTGGCAGCCAACTCTCCGTATGTCCGAGTCTCCCCGTAAGGAATTTGGTTCAACAGATCCCAGACCTGGTGCTGGAACGGCGTACCTTCAGGCGCCAGTTCCAATTCAAATAGCGTCCTTTTTCCCTCGGAGTACTCCTGAAGTTGGCTTCTTACCATCGCGATCGCAACTGCATCGCGATGGTAATTGGCTCGTGACGCCAGTCGTAGCGTGGCGTCAGATGTCCAAAGTTCGGTCAAGGCGCCATTTGCATTGACGACTGCCGTCAATGGGCCGACTCCCGTGTCGAACACGTCAAAGTAGCAGGTTGTTATCATGATTCGAATTTGAGGCTTTGCCATAGGTGCAGGCAAGCGAGAGATCGATGGGGTGAAAACGGCGCCATAAGTTCGAGGGTTTGAGCTACGTCCGGCCTTGTTTCCAGTTCAAAACTGCGTTGCAACCCAGAAGTAAGGCCGGTATCTCCGACGGGTAGGCAGTCGGCAAAGCCAAAAGCTCTCATCATCATGTAGTGCACCGACCAAGGGCCGAGTCCACGAACTTCAAGAAGTGTCTTTTCGGCACGAGTAGCCGAGCCGGAGGCTAGAGTTTCAAGCGAAATATGGCCGGCAACGATTTGGCGCGAAGAATCGATGAGGTATTCCGCCTTTCGTCGTGAGAACTGAAGGGGTAACAAATCATCCACCGAAAGCTTTGCGACCTTTTCGGCAGTAGGTGGCGAGATCAAACCATCGCCCAACCTGACACCTACCAATTCGGTCAGACGACGACGTAGTGCATAGGCGAAAGCCAGGTTAACCTGCTGTCCCAAAATCGACCATACAATGCCATCGTAAAGCGCCAGGGTCTGCGGCACGCGTAAGCCAATCCGGCCTTCGATAAGGTCGGCTCTGCCTAGTTTCAGCGCTAGCGCTTCGAACGACTTCGGATCTTGTCTGATGCCCAGCATTCGCGAAACGCCCCGATGCCCAGCCAACGTTGTTCCGCCCGCAACCCGGCATTCGACTTGATCGGATCCAAATGTGAGCTGAATCGTTCCCGGCTCTCCCTCCACGTCGAAGGAAACCAAAAGCTCATTTCCGGACATCCTTTCGCTTAAACTTAGTGGGTCACGACCAAAATAGCCGAGAACGGCGCCCTGACGAAAACCTTGTGGCAACATGATCGCAAATGAGTTCGAAGCCGGTAGCTTGCGGTAGGCCAACGGCGGCATGCCTGTAAGCCTTCCAAAATGTTCGTAGAATGTTGAAAGCGTCTCAAACCCAACCTGAAACGCTATCTCAGATACACTCGCCTCGGACTCGAGCAAGAGCCTGCACGATGCATCGACCCGGCTTCGCGCGATGAGTTCACCCGGCGTCGTGTGGTAATGCTTGCGGCAGCTGTCAAATAGCTTTGAATTTCCGATGCCTGCAGACTCACAAAGATCGCCAATTCCGGCAAAGTCCCAAGGACTCTCTTGAAGCTGAGTAACGACTGCCTCGATCCGCTCCAGATCAAGATCGACTCCTTGGTAAAAATCGTCGGGGCGGCATTTCTTGCATGCCCTTAGGCCGGCAGCTTGGGCCTCTCCGATGGTTTCAAAGAAACGAATGTTTTCCGGCTTTGGCTTTCTAGCCCGGCATGAAGGAAGGCAGTAAATGCCTGTGCTCAAAACGCCGGTGATAAACAGGCGATCATATTCGCCGTCCGAAACCATTGCCCGCTCCAACATCTCTTCGCGCGTCAACACCACACTTTGAGTATGGGAAATAAACTCGGAAAGATCTTCCGGATCTTTCCGATGCAATCAGAATTCGGGAGAACAGCCTACGGCTTTCCTACAGCACACAGTCTCGCATTGTTGACTGCGAAGCTGACGCCGAACCTGCCTATCACCGTGGACGTGTATGCTTCCCCTAAGCCCCCGGACAACGAAAGTGTCTGCGATAGCTTGTTCGTAAGGAAATCCCAGCGGTAGCAATTCCCATCTTCGCTATTGAGGATGGCACATCGGCCTCTCACGTCGATCGCCGCCGAATTAATACACCACTCATGAACGGCGTTCGGATATGTAGTTAAATTGGCGCCCTGATCAGGCGTCGGACCTAGCACGGAAATGATGGGAGTCATCGTGTTTACAGGTAGACCGGTCGTAGCACTGGGGCCATTTTGAGGCGCAGGCGACGACCCGTTCGGATCCAATATGGCAACCCGATTCGTACCATCCCCCATCGGACCGAGTCCTACATAATTGTTGTACTTGGCCAAAAGCAGGTACGTCGATTTGCCTGTGTAGGTTGGTACGCATTGAGAAGGAACCACAGACGGGGTGTCGTCCCACCCAAATGCGCCCGGAATCTTCGTTTGGGTCAGGGTGGCATCGAAGTGAAGCAGCCAACCGTGATCGTTGTAGTATCCGGTCTCAAAGATTCCGAAATACACGTCGCCATCCGGACCAACCATCGGTGTTGCCGTTGAATCGTCGAGGAGAGCGCCTGGCTGGCCTGTTCTCGGATCCATGCATCGTGCCGAATACTTTGGCTGCATGGTCGCCGTGTCGATTCCAACGAGGTATCCGGCCGTCCACCCGCCGCTATTCACGCCGACGTACAAAGTTCGCTGATCGTTGCTAAGGGCCGGAGCGCAATTCATTTGGGGCGTCGTTATGCTTGCATCGGCACACGCGGCCGTCGCCGATACCCAACTGCCGACGCCTGCAGGCGTTACCTTCGCAACTCCGCTGACCACATTTGTCGGTGTGCTGCCTGTCGTTCGAAAGCCGAAGTATGTGTTTCCCGCGTTATCCACGGTCAGCGGTGTACAGATATATAAATTCGAGTTATACGTCGCTTTGTTCGCGTTGTAAGAATCCAAACCGTAAAAAGCCCATTGCTGGATAGTCACTCTAGGGTCGCTCGTTGGTAGGTCGGTTCTGTTTCGATAGTAAATCGTTCCACCAATGCCTGGAGTAACCATTCCATAGAGACCGTTCAACGATGACGTGCAGGTTGGCGTCCACCCGTGCGGCGGCAGAACGTAATCCGTTGGCTGGGTGAACAAAAGGCCGCCTGTCAGACAATTTCGGGCTTCTACTTGGAAATCGCCACCCGCGCTAGTCTTAACCGTTACCATTACTTGCCCCGAATAAGTGACTAGGGGTGGCGCGTAGTGGATGAGTAGTTCGGATCCAGAATATTGGGGATTCAAGTCAACCGGAGTAGACCAAAGAATCTTTGTCATTGCAGACGCAGACAACGACTGACTAATTGCAGTGTGCTGAGCGTTGCCGGCGTACCCAGACCACTCCTGCGACCTCCAAATCTGTCCTGCAGCAGGAGTGAGGAGTGCCAAGGCCAACCCGGCGGAAGCGATCGGTGTCATCGATTTCATGGAAAGCACAAGCATAAGGGAGCAGACTCCAGATGAATACCCAATTTGACAGGATTACGGGTACATAAACAAGCCTAAAGGCCGGTTCGAGCCGAGTTCTCAGGAATCTGGTCAGAATAGCCTTTGCTTGCTACACCGAGGCCATGTGGAGTGGAGTGAGTTTGGGCTGAATCGTGCCTTGCAGATCTTCGACAGTAATCTCGCTGTACAGGCTGTCCCTCTCAACCGGAGTGCGTCCGGCCTCTTTAATCATGCGGACCATGTTTTCGTAGGTCAGCGCTTGGCTCTTGTTGCCCCAATCTCCGGACTTGTATGTGATCTCGTACTCGTGTACAAGCCCATCGGCATCGTCGGCGCCATACCAAAGGGACATCTGCGTCACGGGCACAGTATTCATGATCCAGAAACTTTTGATGTGCTCAAAGTTATCGAGCATGAGCCGGGAGAGGGCGATATTTCTCAAATCGTCGTCGGCAGTAGGACCGGCTATTTCTTCCAACTCAGTCGATTCCGGATGGAAGCTTAATGGCGTCATCGTCAGGAAATGGCCTGTCTCGTCTTGTAGTTCTCGAAGCTGGATCAGATGGTCGACTCGCTCCTCGACGGTTTCAATATGGCCGTACAGCATGGTCGCGTACTGACGAAGTCCAAGCTTGGCAGCGGCACGCGCCACCATCTTCCATTCTTCGCCATTGAGCTTTTTGCCGAATAATTCGCCATGGACCCTATCGCTTAGGATCTCGATTCCACCACCGGGAAGTGAGTCTAAACCCGCTTCGATGAGGTCCGCCAGAGCTTGGTCGACGGTGACTTTTCCTTGACGGGCGATTTCAACAATCTCGACGGCGGTAAATGCCTTAACATGGACGCCGGGTCTTGCTTCCTTAACAATGCGCACGAGGTCCATGTAATAGCTGTATGGCAGGCGGGGGTTAATTCCTCCAACCATATGGATCTCGGTTAAAGGCACGTCTCGATGCCATTCCAGACGATGTTTTACTTCCTCAAGCGTCATCTGGTAAGGCGCGGGTCCTCCTTTCTTGGCATAGAAACTGCAGAATTTACAGAATTTGTTGCAGATATTCGTATAGTTGATATGCTGGTTGCGCACAAAGTAGGTCTTGCCTCCGTGCAGCCGTTCGCGAACGATATTGGCAAGGTATCCAACGCCCGTGAGATTGGGCGTCGTATACAGGAGGATCCCATCTTCACGGTTCAGCCGCTCCCCTCGTTGAACTTTTTCAAGGACCAAAAGGAGTTCGTCTCCAACGATCTGCCGCGGATTTAATGCCATGAGCCTTGTCAAAGAATACCAGGAACTTTCACCAATTATTGAAAGTGGACGCCACTCACATCAAGCTATAGGCGGAAGCAATCGTGGCTATATTCCAGACGGGGTCGGCGCCCATTCTGCCTACAGCCTGCGCAGTACTTATGCGGTTGGCAGCCTCTCGGATTCTAGGGCCCATTTCGGCGTCCGCCATGATGCATTCTTCAATAAACCTAACAGCTTCGACCGGGCCGAACTCGGCAAGCAGCAACTCAAGCGACCGGTCCATGTTCAATCCCGAAACCATCCTTAAATACAGCATCCGCCTTAATTCGAGCTCATCCTCGAACAGATCGAACCAAGGAAGCGCCAGCCGCTTCACCCAATCGAGGAGTTCGACTAGTGCCTGATTGTCGTGACCGATATTCCAAACGACGTAGCAAGGAGGAATTTCAAGTTGTCCTAGGTCTAAACAGGCAACGTAAGATGGCGCACGGCTCGCGGGTTTCCAATACCTTGTCCTAACATCTTGCAATCCAGAGTGGCTAAGGTGGAGATAAACCCGAACTGGTAAAAATGACTCCTCACAAATGTGAGGGCTTGCGCGCAAAACGATTTCTTCAATTAGCGGTCCGGTTCTACGTTCAAGAAGTGGAACCCCGCCGTTTCTGAACACCCTAAAGCCATCTGCAAGGAGAGCTCCACCTAGAAAAAACCCTGCTTCGGTGAGTGCCTCACGAGGTGCGGTCGTGTTTCGCCGGAACCGTGTAAAGATCCCCCGTGACCCAGGCAAGCCTTCCCAAGCAAGCTGGAAATCTTGTTGCTTGAAGAAGACTCGTTTCCGTGCAAATTCCTCCACAGTCCTTAGACTCCTTTTCAGTTAGCTTCGGTGCCGGGCTGAGGTAGCCGAGGGATGGGATTTGTCATCGGCAGCGTCTGTTTTGGCGTCCAAACAAAAGCGCCGACATCCATCGCTGACACACGTTCTCTACCCACCGATACGGCCCCCCCCGTTATTTGGGCAACAGCGGCGTCCGAAATTGCGATTCCACCTGGTGGCGCCGCTTTTTGGAGGTGGGACGCAATATCGATCACGTGCGCAAAGTTCACAGACTTTACATCGCCGCCTTGGGGCGTCATGACAGGTCCAACATGAATGCCGCATCGGAGAACAAGCGGGATGCCGATCCTGTTACGAAGCGCGTTTAATTCGATGATCCCGGCCTGGATATTCTTTGCGGCGGCGAAGGCGTGTTGAGGGTGCTCAAATGCGCAAGTCAAGCCGTCTCCTGCCGTCGAATGTAACCGGCCACCGTATTTCTGCACCACGCGGGTCACGAACTCGTAGTACTCGTTAAAGGTGTATTCGATCGAAAGCGGATCCGCGGTTTCCTTCATACGCGTCGAACCGACGATATCCACGCTCAGAAACGTCATAAACTGCAGCCCGGAGCTAAGCTTATCTTGAAGATGATTGAGCTGCTTCAGTAGATCCTGACGCTCCTTGGCAGGATCCTTCATCCCTAACCTTGCTCTGTACTTGTCGCCAAACTTAAACAGCGCCATCCCGCCTAATGCGCCACCGATGATTGCAATTGGGAACCAGAAAGAGTCGGCTTGGGCTGGGACCTTCATGATGAGTTCGAAGACCGCCCCCATTAAGAATAGCCCTCCGGACAAGAGCGCACCGGACATACCAGCAGTCCTAAGATCTCGCGATAGAAAGACGTTGTAGATCCCAAGACATACGCACAGTGTCCCAAGCATCGAGTAAATGCCGTAGTCGGCGCCCCTTTGAGATCGTATGAACAAGGACACTCGCTCGTCGGCCGTCCATAGGAGGGCGGTTGACGCTGCCGAAGCGCCTGAGAGCAAATAACGCCGGGTCTGAGGATCTAGGGTCCGATACTGGGAACGGATACTGGCCAGGAAGCTCTTTTTCTCTTTTTCTGAGCGAAGTTTGACCGCAAGCCGCACGTACTCAACCGGTGCACCGGTAGCTTCCGCAACTGCCTGTATGGCGTTTTCGTCAAGTTCTCCGCCGTTAGCTTCGCGCAACCGCTCGGCGAGGATCAGCATCTGCTCGACACTGTCATCAGTCATCCCGTGTCCTAGCTCCGTGCGCTCAATCTCTAGATCCAATCAGAAACTCCCAACCCGATTGTACATCCGCCCCAGCGAAAGCGTTTCATCCAAATGGAAACCCCCTCTCTCATTTGGCTCGTAATGGGAGAGGGGGCACGGGGTGAGGGCGTAACCCTCCAACGCTAGCGCAGCGTAACGCTTTAACGTTTATGGATGATGTGCGCAACTCCACCCGAATCGGAGCAGCCGGTTGAGGGTGGCGTACCTTGATTCGCAACTCTCGGAGAAACGAAGATCGTCCCTGCGAGAGATGTCGTGCCTGTCACCAATCCTGTCGGAAGCGGTGCAAAGCAAGTTACGACACCGGCATCGTATTGCAAGCCCAGATAGTTGAACGAGTGGTAGAACGAGTCAGGGATCGTGTCTGCGAGAATCGTAAAGCTAGTTGCTACAACTGGCACGGACGCTCGGAACGAGCCATCGAACTGTACCGTCGTAGAATCCACCAGTGCTCCGGCGGAGTTAAAGAACTGAACCTTCGTTCCTACCAGTTGGTCCGCGTTTGTACCTTGAGCCAAAACCGTTCCTAGAACTCTCACCTGATCGATTTTGAGTTGATAGAGGGCTGAATACTGAGTGCCGTTATACATTGCACTCAACGTAAGCGGCGTCGCGATCATGGTGTTTCCGGGAGGCGGAGGCGTCGCGGCATTTCCGGCAAGATAGTCGCCCGTATTGCCTGCCAAGTTCCCATAAACACCGGTAGCGTCACTCGAAACAAACGTCACGCCTGGCAGGATATTTCTAGTTCCATCGGAGGCATAAGAAACCAATTGAAAAGTGATTTGCTCGTTGCACTCGATATCGTTGGGATCTTGGACACCGAAAACCGTTGGGTTAATCAAATCGGCTTTTACAGCCATATTTGTAGGATCAGCTAACTGAGCATCCGTCCAAAGGCTGGGATGCATAAGGTTCGTCCGAAGTACCTTGACGATCGCTTCAACACGAGGCGTACCGTTCAAGATGCCGCCTGGGACATGGACGCTGCCATTCCCGCCACCACCGCAACCGATGGCCAGCATGGCCAGCAAGGCAACCGAAAACTTCTGAACTTGCTTCATTGGACTCTATTATGCCGATTGAGGCATCCTTTGTGAAGACAGTTGAATCCGAACAGCATAAGATCAATCTCCATAATTCACTAAGACGTGCATACCAAGCGAAAAAACTCCCTACGATTACAACTTATCCGATACAACCAGTCGGCGGGGGAGGAGGTCCGTCCGTCTTGAGATTCGCGACGATCGGATTCGGCAAAGCCGTAGGTGTTGATGCCGAAAGAGGGGTTGGAAGCTTAGCCAAACACGTTGTGCCTGCCAAATACTCTAATGACCCGTAAGCATATTCAGTGTAGTAAAACTGTCCGGATGGATCCGCCAAGGACAGATCTACCGTAAAACCAGTTGCGGTCGAAGGAACGGAGCCTCGGAAGGTTCCATCGCGCGCACTGTATGCCTTGCCGACTAGCTGGCTTGAACTATCGTAAAACTCGATAACGGCATCCTCGATCGGATTCGTTGAGTTTCTCACAAGACCCGTAATAAGATCTTGAGCTGCGGACACTATCAAATTGGCCGTGTAAGTAGTTCCTGCGTGGGTCACGCTGATTTGATAGACCGTAGTTGAGGCGCCGACGGCCGTCAAGAGACCACCAGACGTAATCGTGGCAACGCTCGAAGGCGCATTTGTCGA
>Ga0206948_1164_pt2 | contig 12603 bp, 10 predicted proteins | sample Alteio_BWOrgHeat_FD_153236 | JGI IMG/M metagenome (GOLD analysis project Ga0206948, IMG submission 153236) | Enriched cells from forest soil in Barre Woods Harvard Forest LTER site, Petersham, Massachusetts, United States -... | ecosystem: Environmental > Terrestrial > Soil > Temperate forest > O... | reverse complement strand
GACCACCCCCACCAATTGTACTAGTTTAGTAGTACAAGATTTAACTAGCACATATGTCACCCACCACTTTTGACGGCTGGCTCATCGAATACAACTCCGGCATCCCCGTCTATCGTCAGATCATCAATCAGGTCACCGCCGCCGTGGCCGCCGGCTCCTTCCAAAGCGGCGATCAATTACCCACCATCCGCCTCCTTTCCGAACGCCTGAACGTGAACCCCAACACCGTCGCCAAAGCCTACCGCGAATTGGAATTGAAAGGCATCATCCTCAGCGAACGCGGCAGCGGCTCCTTCATCCAGCCGCAAACCGCGGCGGCGATCCCCGCACCGGCGGAAAAAAAAGCCCGGTTGAAAAAGATTTACCAGCGGCTTCTGGCTGAAGCCGCCAGCAACGGCCTCACCGAGGAAGAACTCCTCGCCTTCATGAAGAAACAAAACCTATCAACCCTATGACCACAAAACTCCAGCATAGTTGGCAGATATTCAAAGCCTCCATTGCCCTCACCCTCCGTCATCGCAAGCTGCTCTGGTTCCCCTTCCTCACCACCTTGTTCACCTTGGTGATTGCGCTGTTCTTTATCTCGGCCATCGCGCTCCCCTTGGTCATGACCCATACCGGCTATCGCTGGAACCAGAAGGAACATTGGAAAACCTTGATGCAGGATTACAATATCGCCACCCAGCATCAACCTGCCTCCAATCACACCGTCAATACCACTGGCGCCCCGGCAACCGTTCCCCCCCAAACGGCGACAGCCTCCGCGATGGCTTTCTTTCTGCCTGCCAACGTGGTTTATCTGATTCCCCTCTATTTTCTCTCCATGTTCCTGGCCACTTTTTTCAATGTGGCCTATTACAGCGAGATCATCGCCGCGCTCAATGGCCGGGGCGTTTCCATCCGTCGCGGTCTTGGCGTGGCGCGCAGCCGTCTGCCCTCCATCTTGGCCTGGAGCCTCCTGGCCGGCCTCGTCGGCTGGCTCATCCAGACCATCCAAGATCGTCTCCCGTTCATCGGCAAGCTCGTGACCGGCCTGATCGGCATCGTCTGGAGCGTGGCCACCATCTTCGCGATCCCCGTCATCATCCAGGAACAATCCATCCGTAACCCCGTCAAGATCCTCCAGCAATCCGCCGGCACCTTGAAGCGCACCTGGGGCGAAGGCCTGCTCGGCTACATCGGATTTTCCGCCGGCAATTGGGCCGTCTTTCTCGTTTCCCTGATCCCCTTGCTGCTGGTCAGCGGACTGGCCTATCTCACCCATGCCAAATGGATTTTCGGCATCGCTTTGGTGCTCTGGATCGTCTGCCTGCTGGCCGTGGCCTACGTCGCCAGCGTCGCCAGTCACATCTACCGTTGCTCCCTCTACCTCTACGCCGCCGAAGGCGTCATCCCCGAACCCTACAATCAGGAATTGATGGACACCGCCTGGCGCATCAAAAAAAGCTGATCGCTCCCCCGTCCCTGACCTCCCCTTCCACCATCCATCCAGTGCGAAGGGGAGGAAATTTTTCCCGTCCTGGACGTAGAAAGCGGGAAGCCCTCTAAAATCGCCCATCGGCGTATAATGATCCAACGCCATTCCCAAAGCTACGGAGTAGCGCCAGATAGTAGCCCATAGCGTTAGCTGTGGGATAAAGCCACCAAATCATCAAGCCCCGGATGGGGCGCAAGAGGTATCCTATCCGCCAAACCGCACCGCCAATCTTCCTCCGCAATCCACATCCGCCCACAAGTCACGCCATTCCTGTTTTAGGTTTGGAGCTTGCAGTTTGTTTGGCTGTTGGATCTTGGTCCTTGAAGCTTTCATTCCTCTCTTGACAATTACTTAAAGGTGTTATACAATATTAATAGTAGCTGCCGGCATTGGCTGGCCAGCTTGGTTCTTTGACATCTTGAATCCGTGGTTGATGACCTCCATGGCCCGGCGCCCCACGCCGGGCCACCGCCCGCCATTGCTACAATCCGCACCTCAATCGCAAGTTCCGCCAACGAGTTTAGGTTAATTTAACTTAATTTAGGTAGGGGGAGGTATGGGCGCAAAGCCTAAATTCTAGCTTCTAAATCCCGGCTCCCGACTGGGATTTGTCATCCCGAAGGGATGCTCCGACAATAGCCCGGCGTTTCAACGCCGGGTCATACGCCCAACCGGCTCAGTCCCGCAGGGACGGCTGACGCACCCACCCCAATCCGCGTAATCCGTGATTACCCAAGTGCCGAGTACGGAAGTGTTCGGAAGCCTACGGAAGTGTTCGGAAGCATTTCATTTTTTCCGGCGCAGGCTTCCAGCTCCTAAAATTCTGCCATCGGTTCCGGAGTTGCCGATTCCAAGTACGGTAGACTTCGGTAGAGTTCGGTAAACTTCGGAAGGGTTCATTTTTTCCGACAGCCGCAAAGCGGATGAAATGTCTGCGACCCATACGCCTCGAACTTGCCCAAACACGTAAACGCTCATCCCCCTCGCCCATCGGATGGGAGAGGGAGGGGTGAGGGCCATCGTTGAACTAACTAATCCTTTCGCCCAGTCATCAAAGTCGTGCCAAAATCCAATCAAATCCAACCTGCAAAAAACCCCGCAAATCGCGATTTATCCAACCAAATCCGACCAAATCAAACCACTTTTTTAATGAGATTTCTTATACCCTCACGCAGCACGCAGCACGCAGCAGACCGTAACAATTCAACCGTGCCATGCCCCGAACCTGGCGTAAGAAGGTTTTATTTGGAGCTTGGACGTTGGTGCTTGGAGCTTTCTCCCCTCTCACATCGTCAACACCACCCGGAACCGCGCCTTGCCGCTTTCCATTCGTTCGTAGGCCTCATTCACCTTGGCCAGCGGATACGTCTCGTTCATGGACCGCACACCGGACAGCACACTGAACTTCAGCGTATCTTGGGAATCCATCGCCGTGCCGGAGTACCAGCCCTTGACCGCGCGGCGCCCCATCAACATGAACATCGGCTGCACCGCCAGCGATTGCACCGCGCCGATCACCAGCATGGTGCCGTTGACACCCAACCCGCCCTGCACCGCGCCCATCGCATCGCCATTCGTCACCGTGGCGATGATCACCTTCGCCCCGCCGAGCTTTTGCAATTCCGCCGCCGGATCCTGCGTCTGGCTGTCAATGTAATGAGCCGCACCCAGCTTCTTCGCCAGCGCTGCCTTGTCCTGGCCACGTGCGATCGCCACCGTGTTAAAACCCATCTTCACCGCGTACTGCACGCCCAGGTGTCCAAGCCCGCCCAGCCCGAGCACACCCACGAGATCGCCACCGCGCGCCCCGCTGTTACGCAGCGCGTTATAAGTCGTGATGCCCGCGCACATGAGCGGCGCCGCTTCCACCGGGTTCAATTCGTCCGGCACCAAGGCCACGGCCACCGCCGGAGCCACCATATATTCCGCGTAGCCACCGTCAAAATGGAGGCCGGTGAACTGAAGATTGACCGTGCAGCCAAAAAAATCGCCGCTGCGACAATTATTGCACGACCCGCAATGATAACCGTGCCAGCCCACGCCGACCCGTTGCCCGGGCTTCCATTGCGTGACTCCCGCGCCCACCGCTTCCACCACGCCGACCGCCTCGTGACCGGGCACACGCGGATATTGGATGCCGGGAAAATGCCCCTCCTTCACCAGCGAATCACTGTGGCAGATGCCGCACGCCTGCACCTTGATCAAAACCTGGCCGGCCCCCGGCGAAGGAATCTCACGTTCCACGATTTCAAAAGGTCCGCCGGGTTTGGTGACTTGAGCAGCGCGCATCTTGGGCATAAAAAAATTTGGTTGATGGTTTGTTGATGAGTCCTCTACCGCAAAACGAATCTGACATAGAATTCCCGTCTGACAAACGGAATTTTGTTACAGCTCGGTGCCGGTCACGGACAGGATCGAAGATTGAACCGAAGTCGGACCAAATACTCCCAGCGATGTCACTGCCGCTGACGAGTCGCTTCGTACAAAAAAATCCCCGTCGCCGTGGCCACGTTCAACGAATTCATGTACGAAGGCATCGGTATCTCCACCGCGTCCGAACAGGCTGCCAGCACCGGCGGCGTGAGCCCCGGCCCTTCCGTACCAAACACCAGGCAACAGTCGCCGCGCAGATCCATCGCCGACAACCGCTTCGCGCCCGGCTGCGGATGCGCCGCCACACATTGCACACCCCGCGCCCGGAGAGCCGTCAGCGTTTCCAACAAACTGTCCACCCGCACCACCGGCTGCTCAAAGATCGTGCCCATGGAAGCCGCCACCGCGCGACGTTGAAACGGACTCCCGCACGTCTCACCCACGATCAAAAAATGCGCTCCGAACGCCGCGCAATTTCGCACCACCGCCCCCAGATTTTCCGCGCTGGCCAATCCCTCCACCACCGCCAGCAACAGCGGACGCGAGGACTGCTTCAGCAGCGTTTCCAGATCCGGCAGCGGCGGAATTTTTGCCACTGCCAGCGCCCCTTGATGCATCTTGTATCCGGTGATGGACTCCAGAAGTTTTTGCTCCGCCACATACACCGGCAGTTCTGCCTCCACCCGATCGCGCAACTGCGGCTCCAGTTTCGCGAGCCATTCCGGCGTGAGCAACGCGGAGATCACGGTATGACGGCTGGCCAGAAGGCGCTTCACCGTCTTGCTGTTCGCGGCCACTACCACACCCGCCTGTTCATGCTCCTCCACCCGTTTAAGGGTCAGGTACAAGGCCAGCTCCGGCATATCGAGCGACTGCACCGGCTGGATTTTCAGGATCGCCATGTCGGGATTAAAACCCACGGCAGCCAGTTTGAAAAGCAAACCCGCCACCCAACGCCGCCGCTCAAGTCCGTCGCTTTGAATAACACTTTGAATAACTCATCGACAAAACCCGTTGCCAAAATTTCCTCCGCCCTCAATCATCTGCTCATCATGAAAACTTGGTCCCTGCTCACACTGTTGTCCGCCGTTTGCCTGATACTCTCGACCGGCTGCGCTTCCAACCTCGCGCCCACGGTCAGCACCTGGCGCAACCCCGGCTTTTCGCCCTCACGCACCAGCCCCATCACGTTTAAAACCAATGTGAATGCCTTCAGCGAAGATGTCGCCGCCGGCCACATCCTCGCGGATGAACTGCAACAGGAAGGTTTCAAACTGGTATCCGAAGATCAATCTGACTATCTGCTCTCCTTTGTCATCAGCCAGAATCTCGAAGAACATACCTACACGGTCTACCACACCGTCCAGAACAGCACCCAACCTACCCGAGAAACCGGCGGCATTGTTACCACGCCAACCTATTCCTACGACACCCAGCAAAATTCCTACGCGTTCCCCACCCGCGACATCCGCCTATTCCTGTACACGAATCCCAAAACCAATCCGGCTGGTTTGCAACTCGCCTGGCAGGGAACTCTGACGCTTTACAAAAAAACCACCCCCGAAACCCAGCAGGAACTGTTCAAAACGTTGCTGCAATCCTTCGGCGCCGACAAAAAATAACCGGAAAGTAACCGGAATTTAGATTAGTCCCAATTCCCGCAAAGCCGCACCGGCACCGGACAGATTCTCCGCCTTCATCTCCGTGTAATTGCGCGACAGGATAATCCCCTTCGCGCCCCCGGCAAAAGCCGCCTTCACCGCGCGACCCACACTTTCCGGTGTGCAATGGCTCTCGCCCTTTTCCACCGGCACATCAATATCCAGCCCCGGCCAGATCTGCACGCGAGAGCCAGTGACAGCCTCCACGGAACGTCGCGTTTCGCTCTGAACGTAATCAGCAGAGAAGCCGGTGACAGCCAGCTTATCCAGCGGCGCTTCATTAGTGTAATTCAATTGGTGATACAGAGCGTCGAGAGTGGCTTCCGGCGTGAGATCGCCATACACAGCGCTGCGGGAACCTTTCACATAACCGACGAATCGTCCGCCGGCGACGTTGTTATAAACCGCCGGCCGGATGAAATCTGAAAACGTGACGAGATCGGAAAGATTTTCCTCGGCGCGCTGGAAAGGGCTGAAAGAGACATTTTGCCAGACATGCCAGCCGACCTGAATCAATGGATTCACGGATTTTACTTTGCGATAGATCGCGGTCTGAAATTCGTGGCGGCTGGTCACCCAGAGATTTTCCCAGGCGAGCACTTCGGGATATTTCATCAAAAGCCGCCAGAATTCAGAGAAGTAACCGTCGCGCGGTTTCTGACCGCTACGGTTGGCCCGAACAAAGATTTCAATCTCATCATACCCATGGCGGGCGCGCTCGGCATCAATGCCGCGGCCAGCACCTTTCTTCAGACAAAATTCGCAGAAGCAGGTGGTGCGACCGGGATCAGCGACGTTGCTTTGGGAAAGACCGAGCGTATTGAGCAAGCCGCTCTGGCGTTCCGAGCCCCACATGAGTCCGCCGATGTCATAAGAACTCGCATAGTCCTCAACCAGTCCTAGGGTAAAATTCTGATAGCCAGGATTATTGAAGCACGGACCGCCGGGATGACCCGTAGTGCGGCGACCGTGATGATCCACTTCGTAAAGATTCGCCCAATCAGCCTTGACGGCTTCGGGCAACGAGTTGTCTTCGAGTAAAAAAGGAAACACGCGAATGCCGTGTTTGCGGGCGATGGGAATAACGCGGGCAAGGATGTCCACATTCCCGAATTCAGGCGGCGTCATGTCCGCGAGCGTGATCGGCGTATCCTTATAATACCGCATGTGAGGCTGCGCATAATTGCCGCCATGAAAACCCGCCGCCTCCACTCCTGCACGATGTGCTTCATGGGAATACATGAAAGGGAACAAGGCATTGACGCCCGCACGATCGCGCATGTCCGCGAACATCACATCCAGATCACCATAGGCCAGTGGTGCGATACTGATGGGCATCGCCACCATCGCTACCGACTTGGATGCTGCCGCAACGGGTTCACTTCGTCCCGGTTTCACTCCGGCCAAGGCAGCGCTTGCCCCCACAATTCCAAGCTGGATAAATTTTCGGCGGTTCATGCGCTGAGTATCCCGCGCCGTTAAGGAGATTCAAGAGCCAAAGCTTTTTAAAAAGGGTGAAGTTGAAGGGCTGAAAGCCCGCAATGTTACAGCCCAGTCCGAAGGGCTGGATATGCTATCCAACCGATTTTCTCCCGGCCTATAAGACCGGAACCCAATTCATTGGCAATTTTTTATGCGCGATCAAAAAACGATCACGGAACCTTCTTATCCGGCTCCCCCAAAATCGGACGCATAATTTTCACCCGCAACAGATAACCGGCGTGATTGGGATGAATCCCATCGGCAACCCACAAATCGGAACGAGGTTTACCGTCGGCGGTGAGCATGGCGTCCCAGAGATCAATGAAGAGGAGATTGGGCTGGGTGGCGATATACTCTTTGAGAACGCGATTGGTTTCTTTGCGGCGATCGAATTCGGCCAGGCGCGCAGGGCCGGGAGTAAGGCTGGAGAAGGCGATGGGCACAGTGGGTTGTACGGCGCGGATTTTGGCCACCAACGCTTTAAAGTCTGCCAATGCTTGTTCGGGCGTTTTGCCGGCATGCACGTCATTGCCGTCGATGTGCAGAATGATCAAACGGGCGTGATAAGGCAGGACGAGGCGATCCGCAAAATAGAGCAGATCGGAAGTTTGAAAGGCATCGATGCCGCGATTGATGACGGTGTAACCAGCCAAATCTTCGTTGACGGTTTTCCAACGATAGAATTGGGAATCGCCCGCTAGCAGAATGGCGTTGGTGGGCGGAGCGTTTGATATGTCCGCCGCCTCGTAGAGGCGGACATTCACCTCGAAACGGTGCGGCGGCGTGTTGGTTTGCGCGGTAACTAGACCGGTGAAAGCGACAATGATCAAAGTTCCCAGGACGCATTTGATTTTCATTTTATTTTTTCACAAACACCAGCTCCCCATCCTCCGCCGAAACCTTGATCTTATCCCCCGGTTTGAATTCCCCACCCAGCAGCTTTGTAGCCAGCGGGTCAAGCAGATGTTCCTGGATGGCGCGTTTTAGGGGACGGGCGCCGAATTGGGGGTCATAGCCTTCACTGGCCAGTAATTTCTTCGCGGCGTCATCGAGTTCCAGTGACAGGTTCTGCTGTGTGAGACGTCCGGAGAGTTGGCCCAATTGAATATCCACGATGCGGGCGAGTTCGCTTTCATCCAGGCTCTGGAAGATAATCACGTCATCGATGCGGTTGAGGAATTCGGGACGAAAATGGCGTTTCAACTCAGCCATGACCTTGTCCTCCATGTCGGCGCGGGCGGACTTGGTATTCTTCGCATCCAGGAAATATTCCTGGATGATGGGCGAGCCGAGGTTGCTGGTCATGATGACGATGGTGTTCTTGAAATCCACCGTTCTCCCCTGCCCGTCCGTGAGGCGACCGTCATCGAGCACTTGCAGGAGCACATTGAAGACGTCGGAGTGAGCCTTCTCGATCTCATCAAACAGGATCACGGAATACGGCTTCCGGCGCACCGCTTCGCTTAATTGCCCGCCTTCCTCGTAGCCCACATAGCCGGGCGGCGCGCCGATCAAGCGGGCAACGGTATGTTTTTCCATGTATTCGCTCATGTCGATGCGCACCATGGATTGCTCGTCATCAAACAAAAATTCCGCCAAGGCGCGGGCGGTCTCGGTCTTCCCCACGCCAGTGGGGCCGAGGAAGATGAAGGAACCAATGGGCCGGTTGGGATCTTGCAGGCCACTGCGGGAACGGCGCACGGCATTGGCCACGGCTTTGACCGCCGCCGACTGGCCGATGACGCGCTGCTGCAAACGCTCTTCCATTTTTAACAATTTCTCGCGCTCGCCCTCCAGCATCCTCGAAATGGGGATATGCGTCCACGCGGCGACGACCTGGGCGATGTCTTCATCCGTGACCTCTTCGGAGAGCAAGCGATTGCCTGCCGGTTTTTCGCGCAGGGCTTTTTCCGTGGCCGCGAGTTTCTTCTGCAGTTCAGGCAGCTTGCCGTACTGGATCTGCGAGGCGAGGTTCAGGTCGCCCTGCCGTTGCGCCTGTTCAAGTTCGATCTTGGCCTGTTCAATCTGGCTGTTGACGATGCTGACGGCATTGATGGCGGCTTTTTCGTTCTGCCACTGGGCTTTCAGCCCGGAAGATTTTTCCTTCAAATTGGCGAGATCCTTCTCGATCTTTTTCAACCGCTCGCGCGAAGCCGCATCTTTTTCGCGCTTCATGGCGTTCTGCTCGATCTCCAACTGCATCGTCTGGCGTTCAAGCACATCAATTTCCACCGGCATGGAATCCAGCTCCATGCGCAGGCGCGAGGCGGCCTCATCCACGAGGTCGATGGCCTTGTCCGGCAGAAAACGGTCCGTGATGTAGCGATTGGAAAGCGTGGCGGCGGCGACGAGCGCAGAATCCTGGATGCGCACACCGTGATGCACTTCATAGCGTTCCTTCAATCCACGCAGAATCGCGATAGTGGCCTCGACCGTTGGCTCGGCCACTTGAACAGGTTGAAAACGGCGCTCCAGCGCGGGGTCTTTCTCAATGTACTTGCGGTATTCGTCCAGCGTGGTGGCGCCGACGCAACGCAATTCGCCGCGCGCAAGCTGCGGTTTCATGATGTTCGCCGCATCGCTCGCACCCTCGGCGGCGCCGGCACCAACGAGCGTGTGCAATTCATCGATGAACAAGATGATTTTGCCTTCGCTGGCGGTGATCTCCTTGAGAAACGCTTTGAGACGCTCCTCGAACTCGCCGCGAAATTTTGCGCCAGCAATCATGGCGCTCAGATCCATCGCCACGAGCCGTTTGTTCTTCAAGGATTCCGGAACATCGCCGCTGACAATGCGCCGCGCAAGCCCTTCAGCGATCGCGGTCTTGCCCACGCCGGGCTCACCGATGAGCACGGGATTATTCTTTGTCCGGCGCGTCAAGACTTGCATCACGCGGCGAATCTCTTCATCCCGACCGATGACGGGATCAATCTTTCCTTGCCGCGCCAGCGACGTAAGGTCGCGGCCATATTTTTCCAACGCCTGAAATTTTCCCTCGGGCGCCTGATCGGTGACGCGCTGGTTTCCGCGCAGTTCCACCAGAGCTTTCAGCACGGCCTCCCGCTTGAGCGCGTGGGCAGTGATGATCTTCTTCAAGGAGGCACTGGCATGATCGATCAAACCGAGCAACAAATGCTCGGTGCTCACGTAATCGTCCTTGAGTTTGGCGGCTTCGGATTGCGCGGCATCCAGCGCTTTTTGCAGATCGCGCCCGGCATAAGGCTCGGTTCCGCCCTGGACTTTGTGCCGCCGCGCAAGTTCCTTTTCCAAATCCGGTTGCAGCTTCGCCGGTGGCACGCCAATCTTTTGCAGAAGTTCCGGCACCAGGCTTTCATTCTGGCCGAGCAGGGCGAGCAACAGGTGTTCGTCATCGATCTCCTGATGCGAACGTTCACGCGCCAGCCGTTGCGCCTCCTGCAAGGCTTCCTGCGATTTGACTGTCAGCTTGTCGAGTTGCATATCTAATCAATTAAACCGAATCAGCGGCCCGTCAAGTCTGAGAGTTCGCCCGGAAGTCTGTGTAAGAGAGCCTGCTTAAGAGTTTCATAATGCTAGAATCTCATTTGGCTAGCGTCCCGGAGACTGGTAAATTGCATCTGATGCCGGACATTATCCTCACCACGCTGAACGCAAAGTATATCCACGCTGCGTTCGGGCTGCGCTATCTGTTTGCCAACCTGGGCGAACTGCAACCGCGGGCCGTCATCGCGGAATTCGACATCAATCTGCGTCCCCTCGATATTGCCGAAGCCCTGCTGGCGCGTGAACCCAAGATCATCGGATTGGGCATCTATATCTGGAACGTGGCGGAATCGCTCGAAGTCATTACCGCCATCAAACGCGTGCGCCCGGAGGTCAAAATCATTCTCGGCGGCCCGGAAGTGAGTTATGAAACCGAAGGGCAACCCATCGTGGCCTTGGCGGCTTATGTGATCACCGGCGAAGCCGATTTAAAATTTGCGGAGGTGTGTCGCGCGTTGTTGGAGTCCAATCCGCAATCCACTATCAGCCATCCGCAATTCCCCAAAATCATCCTCGCGGAATTGCCCGATTTTTCACGCATCGCCCTGCCCTACGATTATTACACGACGGCAGATCTGGCGCATCGTATCGTGTACGTGGAAGCATCGCGCGGATGTCCGTTCACCTGCGAGTTTTGCCTGTCATCGCTGGATATTCCCGTGCGCCAGGTGCCATTGGATAAATTCCTCGAAGCGATGCAACAGCTCATCGACCGCGGCTTGAAGCAATTTAAGTTCGTCGATCGCACGTTCAATCTCAACATCGCCGTCAGCAAACGCCTGCTGGAATTTTTCCTGGCCCGACATCAGCCAGGGATGTTTTTTCATTTTGAGATGATTCCCGACCGTTTGCCCGCCGAATTGCGCGAGGTCATCGCGAAATTTCCGCCAGGGGCGCTGCAATTTGAGGTTGGTATCCAAACGTTCAATCCCGAAGTGGGCTCGCACATCAGCCGGCGACAAAATTATGACCGGCTCGCGGATAATTTCCAATTTCTGCGCCGGGAAACCAGTGTTCATATTCATGCCGATCTCATCGTCGGTTTGCCGGGCGAAACGCTGGAAAGTTTTGCCGCGGGATTTGACCGGCTTATCGCGCTCGGCCCGCAGGAAATTCAAGTGGGCATCCTAAAACGGTTGCGCGGCACGCCCATCATCCGGCATGACGCCGAGTGGCAGATGGTTTACAACGCTCATCCGCCGTACGAAATCCTGCAAAACAAGCTGCTGGATTTCGCCACGATGCAACGATTACGGCGCTTTGCGCGTTATTGGGATTTGGCCGGCAACAGCGGCAACTTCACCGCCACCACCCCGTTGATCTGGAGCCAGGGCAAACCCTTCACGAACTTCCTGCGCTTCAGCGACTGGCTCTATGCGAAGATCCATCGGACCGACAGCATCGCTTTGGTCCGCCTTGCGGAATTGCTGTACGAATTTCTGACCGATGAATTGAAATTAGAAAAGCTCGGCACAGCAGAAATCTTATGGCAGGACTGGCAATCGGGCGGTCGGCGCGATCCGCCGGAATTTTTGCGCGAATTCCTCCCGGACGCCAGGGTGTCGCGTCCTGCGTCTGATAAAAATCTTCTGCCTAAACGGCAGGCCCGCCATTTGCAGACTCAGACCACTTCCCGGTAGACATCGGGATGCGGTCGGGAGATGACCACCGCATTCACCAGCACACCCGCATCAGCCAGCACCGCCCGGCCCGCCGCCACACCCGACTGTACGGAAGACACATCGCCGGTCATGGAACAAAACGCCTTGCCGCCCATGGCCATGGCAAGACGCACTTCCAGCAATTGCACATCTGAAGTCTTGGCCACGGCATCGGCAGCCTGGATCAGTGTAGCCACGTTAAAAGATTCGATGATACCCAGCGCACCCGTCGTCTCCGCCGGTTGTGTCCGGCCAAGGGCAACAAAAACATCGGGATGAAGATTGGCGATGACGAAGCTGTCGATCAGACAACCGCCCGCTTCCACGCAGCCTGCCTCCACACCCGCTGTGACCGCCGCAGTATCGCCGCCGATGAGCACCATGTACTTGCCCGAGCAAATCGAGCGCGAAAGGATCAACCTGACAT
>Ga0206948_1213_pt1 | contig 12640 bp, 3 predicted proteins | sample Alteio_BWOrgHeat_FD_153236 | JGI IMG/M metagenome (GOLD analysis project Ga0206948, IMG submission 153236) | Enriched cells from forest soil in Barre Woods Harvard Forest LTER site, Petersham, Massachusetts, United States -... | ecosystem: Environmental > Terrestrial > Soil > Temperate forest > O... | reverse complement strand
ATCGTCGATGGCGAGGTCGCCGAGCGTCTGACGATAATCAAACAGGAAACGATCACTGGCTTCGCGCGAATCGACGATGCGACCGGCGAGGACAGGCAGCCACGGAGTCATATCGTAGTGGTGACGCTTTTGGAATTCGGCGCGCAGCGCGGGTGTCCAATTGGCCAGTTCGATCTCCCAGCTATCCGTGTGCAAATATTTCAGGCTCTTGCCGGCGAGCGGACCGGCGTCATCGATGAGCGGGCCGACGATGGTTTTCCAGTAATCTTGAAAGGCGGTGGCGCTGTAGACATCGATGGAGTAACCGCCCCCACCCTCGCTGGCGGTGGAAACGTAGGAATGATCGCCGATGGTGTAGCCGAAGCGCAGCACCTGCCATTCGCCAGCGGGCGCATCCCATTTCAAAGTGCCATCGGGAGTGAGCTTGCCAGTGAGATCGATGACATCGGTGAGATTGGCATCCTGTTCACCGGGAGTGCCGGGAAATTCGGCGAAGAGTGGGGAGGAATCGGGCGTGGAAAAAGGCTGAAGCGATTCCTGGAGGGCTTTTTGTTTCCAATTTTCGAGATGAGGACGCGGGGCGCTGGCGTTGATCCCGTTCTTGATACGATAGGCGACGACGGCATCATCACGGTAGTAGCCATCGCGCGCCTTGGGGTCGGGCAATTTGATTTCGACGTGAGCGCCACCGGTGACTTTCATTTCCGACCAGGCGTATTGCTTGCCAGCGTCATCGGGCGTGACGGTGGGACCGCCGAGATTCCAACCGCTCTGCATGTTGAGACTGATCTCCAGACCGAGGCGATCGGCTTCCGACAAGGTGAACTTGAACAGCTCGCGCCATTGAGGAGAGAAGAACGTCGCGCCGTGAGGAACTTCATCGTTGCCATCCTGACTGGAGCCATCGGCATCCACGAGCACAGCACCAGCGAAGCCCTTGGCTTTCATCTGTTCGAGGTCGCGGGTGATGGAAGCCTTGGTGACATTGCCGTTGAGCCACCACCAATAAGCGCGCAGCCGTGATTCCTGCGGCGGATTTTTCCAGCCGTCTTCGAGTGACGGGGCGGCGATAACGGGCCAGGCGGCCAGCATCGCGCCCAGAAGCACCGAGCGGAGAATGGCCGCGCTCAAGATTGGGAGTTTCAATTTCATTGATAGATCAACCGGTAGAAAATGGAGCCGTCGGTAAAATCAAAAGGTGCGGCGTAGGAAGTGGCGGAGGTGGTGCCGGGAATGGAATACCAGTTGGTGCCAAGACCGGTGGATAAATCATTGGTTTGAGTCTGGAGCGTCCAACCGAGGTGATCCGCCGGCCAGGTCAACGACAGTGTACCACCGGAAATGGAGGCACCGAGACTCGGCGGCACGGTAGAAAAGATAGTCAGCACGCCGGTGGCGGCGTTGAATTTCCAATCCAAGCCCGGGCCCGGTGAACCGGCGATGGCAGTAAACGCACCGGAAGTGGAAGCGGCGTTGATCAGGTGGAAGGTATCGCCACCGACGAGCGTTCCGAAAAGATTAGTGATCGATAAAATACCTGCGCAGGTCAAGGTGCCGTTCACCTGCAAGACGTCGTTGGTGTGCAAGTCGCGGTTCAGTTCAAAGAATGTGGTGCTACTGGCGGATAAGGTCACGTTATTATTGGCAGTCAAGGTTTTGAGACCGCCGCCGGGGGCGAGCGTGCCGGCGAGAGAAAGATTGCCCAAGATCGTGCCGCTGCCGGTCAAAGTTTGACCTGCGCCCAAGGCCAGACCGCCAGCCGAGGCATCGAGAGTGCCGCCGGAGTTGATGGTGATGGAGGGAGTGTTTGGCAAACTCATGCCAGCGCCGAGAGCGAGCGTACCGCTATTGATAATAGTTGGGCCGGTGTAGGTGTAGAGGCCATTGAGATTGGAGATACCGGATTTGGTCAGAGTTTGCGAGCCGCCGTTCAGGGTCAAAGCAACGGGGCCGACGATGCTGCCACCGAAAGAAAAATTGGTGGTGCCGGTGTTGATTGTGAGAGTGTTGATATTATTGACGCTGTTGGTGACCCAACCGGCCTCGGCGGAGTTCACACTGTTCTTCAGACCGGCGAGCGTTTGATTGAAACCGTTCAGATCGAGTGCGGTGGGAACGATGGTGCTGCCGTTGCCGGCGAGATCGATCGAAGCCGTCGTGGACAAACCATTGTTCGCGCCGAGACTGAGCGTGTTCACGCGCTGCTGGAGTTCCTTGTAATTTCCGCCACCGGAAAAGCGGACATTGCCGGCGCGCACGATGAGCACGTTCGTGGTGTTGGCGGTGACGGGGCCGGAAATCGTCAACAACCCAGTGGTGGGTGGTCCACAAAAATGGCCGCCGGTGGTGGCGTTGCCCGAGATGGCGATCGGCCCGGAATACGTGGCGCTGGTGTTGTCATTCACCATGACCAGACCGAGATTGCCGCTGCCGGAATTGACGGAGGTTGCGTTCAGGATGTTGGTGATCGTGATGCCATTCGCAAGAACGATGCGAGCGGTGTTGTTGCTGGGATTCGCCGTGATGGCACCCGGGCCGAAGGCGGCGGAGGTATTGGCTTGAATGACGCCTTGTTGCAAGAGTGTGCCGCCGGTGTAAGTGCTGGCGTTGTTGATCGTGAGCGTGCCGGTGCCGGATTTAGAAACCACGACGGTGCCGCCGCCGGAGCCATTGGTGAGCGCACCAGAAATGAGGATATTGGCGCTGCCCATGAAGGTGAGCGTGCGGGTACCGCCGGGAGTGCTGGAGGGTACTGCGCCGGAGAAATTCAACGTGCCGCTGTCGGAATTGAGCCAATAATTTCCGCCGCCGCTGACGAGAATCAGGTTACCGGCGAGCGTGTTGCTGCCCGCGACATTGGCGATGGCGATGGCGTTCGTGTTGCGTCCCGCGAGGCTGATATTTTGGGCGAGATTCACGCTGCCGAGGGTGCCATCCAGTTGCAACGTAGAGCTGCCGCTGTTGTTATTGCGGATGGAAATGGGCGACACCGCATTGGCCACGGCGGCGCTGCTGGCGATGCGCAACGCTCCATCATTCGCGCTGGTGCTACCCGTATCTACATTCAAAATGCCGGAGAAAGTATTCGTGCCGGTCAAGATCGCGGTGCCATAGCTGCCCTTGCTGAGCGTGGCGACGCCAGAGAGGTTACCGTTTTCCGTCAGCGTATTTCCGGGATTGTTCGGGCCGACGAGCCAGGTTTGGTTCGCGCCGAGATTGATGGGGCAGTTGAGGGAGACCGAATGATTGGCGGCGACCATGTCGATGCCGCCGGCACCAATCGTGAGCGTGTTGGTGCCGTTGATGGTGGCGCCATTGTTCATGTTCAGGAACACGAGACTATCCACGGAAGAATCCTGATCGATCTGGCTGTTCAAGTTTTCGCTGAGATAAGAGAAGGTCAGGTCCTTGATGGAACTGGGGACCATGTTGGAAACCCAGTTAGCGGAGTTGGTCCAGTCCACGGAACTGGCACCGGTCCAGAACAGCGTATTAGTGGGCGCGTAGTAACGGACGTAGTCGATCTTTGTCTGTGTGGTGCTGACACCGAGATTACCGTAACCGGCGGAAGGAATCGTGCCGGCCCAGGTGGTGGAAGTGTCATCGACTTCACTGCTCAAGATAGTCCACTCGGAACTTTGCGAAACGGGCACGGCATTGTTGGCGAAGCTCCAGGCGCGAAGATTGGAGCCATCGACAAAGATGGTGTAGTTGGAAGGTGTCCAAAGCAGGCCGTAGGTGTGATAGCCAGTGCCAAGGCCGCTGCCAATGTTACCGCTGCCGGCGCTGGCGGCGGCGGAGCCGTAACCGTTCCAATGGATGTTATTCTGAACGATGTTATTGATATCGCCCACGCTGACGCCATCGGTCCAGCGATGTTCCACAATATCGATCTCGGAACCGGAGACGAAGGCGTCGTTCAGATACGTGCCCATGGTGGGTGATTGCATCCAGAAGGCGGACCACATGCCATTGGTATCGCCCCAGGCGATGCTGGATTCCCAGTAGCCGTAGCGCGAACGGAAGGTGTTATCCGTGGCGACCATGGCGGTGTAATGGGTGCCGTTGGTGGTGTAAGTGGTGATGATGAGATTGCCGCCGCTGACGGAGACGGCGTTGGTGACATTGACGGCATCGCGGCGCGGACCGAGCAGCCAGTAATCCCATTTGGTCAGATCCAAGGATGTGCCATTGAACTCATCGCCCCATACTTGATAGTAACCGGCAGGCGGCGCGGCGTGGGCGCGAGGGACGAAAAATGAAAACAGGCAGGCCAGTGACAACACGAGCGAGCGTTGCCGGAAATTTTTAAGCAAAATGATCACGCTCAAAAGCCCCCTTCCTTCGTTTGCAGCCGCCAGAACCGCAGCGGTCCGACAGCACCATTGGTATGGGTATACTGGTACGGTGAAAAACCGGCAAGACCATTGAGCGTAGCAACGGTGGTCCAATTGACGAAATTGGTGCTCCATTGCACTTGATAGCCCCAGCCGGGCTGCGGCGTCCAGGTGAGCGCGACATTTTGGTTCTGATTCGTCAGGGCCAGTTGCAGCGACGGAGAATATTTAAAATACGCGGAGGCGTTCCATTCCAACACGCCGATGGGCGAAGCGGTGTTGGCGTTGGGAGTGTAGCCTTCGCCGCTGCTGGCCTGATAGACGATGTCCATGACGTTATCGCGATTCCAGCGGGCGAGATCGATGACGGGTTCATAGACGCCGAGGTTGTCCGTGGTCAAGGTGAACGCGGTCCAGTTGGTGCGCTGCGGATCCACGGCGTAGGGCAACGAGGAGACGATGGTGAGGCCGTTGCTGGTGGAATTATCGCGATACAAAACAATGACGCGATTTTGCCGGTCGCAAACGACGACAGGCCGGCCGAGATCGCGCACGACGCCATCCTGTTCGAGCGTGCCGGGCGGATCGTTGGTGCGATTGGAAACCTGGCGGACCTGCCAGACGCCATTGGCATCCGGAAACACGACCATGTATTGGCGTCGGAAATTATTGGTGGCCGTGCCGGGCGCCCACCAGGTGGCGATGACGGGATGGTTGGAACTGTCGAGGCACATGCCGGCCTGATTGATGAGGCTGGAATTTTGAGGAATGGGGCAAATGTTTTCCGCGTTCTCGGCGGCATCGGTAGTCTGGCCGATCTCGGAGATGGGCAGATCGTAGGGCGTGCCTTCGTAGTTCAGCCACGTGACGCCGCCATTGAGGGATTTGGCGAAATTCAAATCGTGATTGGATTGATACGCGGGTGTCTCGCGCCAGGTCCAGGCCATGTAAAAATTCCCGGCAGCATCGACGCACGGCATGTTGGGATAGGCATTGTAACTGGCATTCGACCACAAGCCCTGGATGAACGGCTCAGCCACACCGCCGCTGAGATCGATGTTACTCCACGTTTGCGATGCGAGGGACCAGCGGTTGAGGAAAGTATTGCCGCCGCCGGAAGCGCCGACGCGGTACAGGAAATAAAGATCGCCGTTGGGGAGGTTTAAAAATTGCGGGTAAGTGACGCTGGTTTCATTGCCCGTCATATCGCCGAGATCAGGGCCGAAGGTGATCGGCTGGGTGCCGGTCACCGGCGTCATGCTGCGGGCGTAGTGCAGGTTCTGATCGTGCATGCCCCAGGACATGTGCATGTAACCGCCGCCATCGATGCCGAAGGCGACGACATCGTGACCATCAGTGATGTCATCGGCGGTGAAGGTGGTCTTGAAAACCGACCAGTCGTTGGTGCCGACCGTCCGGCGCGCGATCCAGATGGTATTGTTGAAGGCGTAGGCGGGATTGGTCTGGTGACGACCGTAGTAGGCGAAGAACTGCTGATTGCCGAGGGTCAGCAAACCGGAACAGATGAAGGCGATGGTGTTGATGCCGGAATTGCCGGCGTAAGCGTAGCCACTGGAGGCGGTGTCGCCATCGGAGACCGGAAACAAAGTCAGGGCCGGACCAGAGATGGTGAGCGTGGCCACGGTGCTGGCGAGCGAGGCAAGGCTGTTCGACACGAGCACATCGTAGGCGGCGGCATCGCCGACGGCGAGCGAGGTGAAGGCCAGGGTGCTATTGGTGGCACCGGAAATCGGGCTGCCATTTTTTCGCCATTGATAGAACAACGGCTGGGCACCGGTGACGACGACATTGAAAGCGGCGCTGCTGCCGTAGGTGGCGGACACGCTGGACGGCTGGGTGACGATGAGCAGGTTGGTGACGGCGACCGTCACGATGGTGCTGGTGGCGGTGTAAGAATTATTCGTGATGACGACATCGTAGTTACCAGAATCCGAAGGCTGCGCGGAAGCGATGGTGAACGTGCTGTTGACGGCACCATTCACGGGCGCACCGTCGTGACGCCATTGATAATTTAGAGACGCGCCGCTGGCGTTGACGCTGTAACTGAGCGGCTGGCCGGTGCCGATGATCTGGCTGGTTGGAGTCGGTTGCGAGGTGATGAAGAGGCCGACGGGTACAAATACCATCTGTTGCGGGCCGCGCGCCACGCTGCTGATGCGGACTTCATCGAGGCGGCCGAGAAAATTGGCCGTGTCGGCACCCACACCACCGCTAGGATTGCGCGCGCTGTTGCCGATGCTGAAAACGGTCGAGGACGTGCTGACGCCGGGCAGGCCGGTCGCCATGGCGGCACCGTAGATGCAATCGGCGTTGGTGCGGGCGGGGTCGAGCAGGGTCCAATAGAAAAGCAGATTGCTGGCGGTGTTGGCGTTGCCGTTGTAGGTGACGGCGACGTGATACCATGCGTTGGAGACGATGGTGTCCGGGCCGTTGGTGGGAATGGGCGCGACGGCGACGGTGGTGGTGCCGTTGATGAATTCGATGCCGACAAAATTGGTGTCGCGGCCACCGGCGGCGAAACCGACGGGATCGAGCCGGAACTGGAAAACGCGGGCGCCGGTATTATCCGCATCGCAATTCATGATCTGACAGGGTTGATTGCGGAAGAAGTGGAGCGGATCAAATTCCACATGGACGAGGGCTTCGTAGGTGAAGGCACCATTGGCACCGGCGTAAGTGAACGGCGTGACGGCACCGACATTGCCGGAGCCGGCGGGAAAGAGGACTGCGCCGGGTGTGGTCAGAGTGCCAAAGCTAAGGCTATTGGTGAAATTGGCGGTGCCACCGGAAAAGGAAGGATTGCCGAGTGTGGCACCATTGATCAACTGCGTGAGGTTGGTGCCACCGGCGACGGCATCCAGGCAAGGCGTGGCGGTTTCATCGAAATGCCAGAGGTGCAACGTGCCGGGGTCAGGGCTATAAACCTGCAAGACAGCCGAGGCGGGACGGGCCATCAAGCAAACCCACATCAGCACCAAGCTGGCGGTGTAAAACCGGAAGCCAGCCGTGCGGGGTACTGAAAGCTTGCGTCTCACGGCACTAAAATCACTGAAAAATCACTTAACAGGGCGAACTCCGGTTCAAATCATTCCGCATTCCATCGATCAATTCGGGAAATGGCTAAAGACGGCGGCCAAGGGTGCGTCCTGCCCCAAATCCGACTGATAGAAATAGAAGAAACGTCCGCCGGCACCGGCGTAGGTGTAATAATTATACATCTGCGAGGCCTTGATCCAAGCGACCGAGCCATCGGCAAAGACTTCGTTGCCACCCGCTGGAACACTACCGGCGCGATGGGCGGGGAGATTGGCGAATCCGGAATTGGGCAGAGCCTGGGAATCGCCCCAGGCGATGGGACCGGCGGTGGTGGCAAGCCGGAGCACCAGATCCGAGGCGAGCATCCAGACGGGCCGGGCGCTGGAAGTCTTGATGGGGCTGGCGGAAGGAATCTTGGTGCCGCTGGAAAGGAACCAGTTGGTGACACCGCCGAAGTAAGCGTAACCCATGGCCCACGTGCCACCACTCAAAGCCGGCAGGCTGGGACGATTGGGGCAGGTCCAGATGGTGGGCGACTGGGAACCGGTGGAGGAACTGGCGGCGTTGGTGTTGAAGCCCAATTGCTGGGCGGTGCTGACGAGGTTGGCATCCATCTGGATGGGGCTTTGCTGACCCCAGCCGCCGTTGAAGGCGGCGGATTCAAAGAAGTCGTTGAAGTCGTTCGCGTACATGAAGCTGGCGACGCCGATCTGCTTGAGATTGCTGATGCACAGGGCGCGCTTGCCCTTTTCCTTGGCCTTGGCGAGCGCGGGCAGCAACATGGCGGCGAGGATGGCAATGATGGCGATGACGACGAGCAATTCAATCAACGTGAATGCGCCAGAGCGGCGGCTGGTCGCCGAGCCCGGCTGACATTCCCGTTTGTGACAATTTTTCATTATAAATAATTTCTTTAATTAAACAGCAGGCTCAGAGGCGCATGCGGTAGAACACGGACGGATTGCCGGGCGTGAGCGTGAACACCTCCTGGGTGACGGCGCTGCTGCCGGGGACATCCACCCAGTTGGTGCTCAAACCGGTGGTCAAGCCATTGGTCTGGGACTGGAGGGTCCAGCCTTGATGATCGACCGGCCAGGAAAGGGTCAACTGATTGCCGCTGACACTGGCGACGATGTTTGTCGGGTTGGTGGCGGGGCCGTGCACCACGGTCAAGACGCCGTTGGTGAAACTGAAGCCGAGACCGGCACCCGCCGAACCGGCGATGCTGGAAAAGTTGCTGGCGCTGGCGCCGGGGTTGAACAAGGTGAAGCTATCACCCAAGGTCAGGCTGCCACCGAGATTCGTGACGGTGAGAACGCCACCGTACGTGACGGCGGTCTGGCCGACGAACTGATCGCTAGAGGGAGAGCCGCCTTTCTTGATCTTGGCGATGGTGTTACCACCGAGAGTCAAACTGCTGGCGAAGGTCAGAGTACCGATGGTATTGGTGGCGCCAGCTTCGAGGCCGCCCGTGGTACGGGTGAGGACCGGGCCGGTGATGGAGCCGCTGCCGACGAGGAGACCACCGGAGACGGTGACACCGCCGAGGCTGTTCAAGCTGCCGGTGAGATTGAGGACTCCATTGCTGACGCCGGTGAAACCGCTGTAACTATTGGCGACGGGGAGATTCAAGATGCCGGGACCGGCGACGATGACGTTATCCCACACATTGGAAGCACCGTTATTGCTGCCATCGATGATTGCACTGGTGACCGTGACAGCACCCGCGCCCTGGAAGGTCAGCGAACGGCCGCTGCTGGTGGGCGTGGTTTCGGGCAAGCTGGCCGAGAGCGTGAGAGTGCCGCTATCTGATTGGAACGCATACGTGCCGCCGCCGACGCCGAGGTTGATGCCGCCGCTGACGGTGTTATTGCCCGCGAGATTGCGAATGGCAGCGACGGTATTATTGCGACCGTTCAAAGTGATGTCCGGGCTGATGGTGATGCTGCCGAGGGTGCCATCGATACCGAGAGTGGAAGTGGCGGCGTTCTCATCGCGAATGTTGATGAACGGCAGACCGGGGAAAGCGATGATGTTCTGGATGGCGGCGTTGTTGGCGATGACGAGCATGCCGTCGTTGCCGGTGGCGGTCGCGCCGGAATCCACATCCAAGGTGCCGTTGAACGGATTATTGCCGCTCAAGATCACAGTGCCGGGACCGGTCTTGGTGAGGACGACCGAGCCGCTGACGCTGCTGATGGGATTCGCGATGGTGAAGGTGGCATTGGTATCCGCGGTGAGCGTGCCGTTCGCGCCGAGGAAGATGCCGATATTGCCATCGCTCAAGGTCACGTTGTTGGCGGCTTCGAGCGCGCCACCATTGATGGTGACCTGACTGGCATTGGCCGAGGCGGGCACAGGTCCGAGCGACAGCGCGGCGGTGATGCGAAGCGCGCCGGCGTTGATGGTGCTCAAGCCGGAGAAATTATTGCTGGGAGCGACGGTCCAGGTGCCACCGCCGACGGTCAAACTGCCAGAACCGAGGGCGAGCGGTCCGACGACGTTGCCCGCGCCGCTGCCACCGAGCGTGAGATTGGCATTGGCCGCAGCGCCGTTGATACCGGCGGCATTGGTGAGAGTCAGCGTCGCACCGGAATCCACGGCGAGCGTGGTGTTGGCAGTCAGCGTGACGGGACCGTACATGGCCGTGAGACCGGCACCACCTTTGCGCAAGGCACCGGCGCTGGAAACACCGGTACCGGCGAGCGTCAGGGGTTTGGCACCGACATCCACATTGGCCGTGACGTACAGTTCGCCGTTGTTATTCACGACGACACCGCCGTTGGTGGCACCGAGGCCGTTGGCATTCGCGAGGAAGGTGACGCCGCTGTTGATGGTGCTGGCACCGGTGTAAGAATTGGAAGCGGAGAGCGTGACGTTGCCGGAGTTCATGGTGAGCGAGCCAGTGCCGGAGATGGGCGAGGACAGCGTGATGGAATCGCTACGATCCAACACGAGGCTGGCATTGTTGGTGACGGAGCCGGGGAGACCGCCCAGTGTGTCGTTGTTACCGACCTGCAAGGTGCCGCCGGAGATGAGCACGGGGCCGGACATGTTGTTGGTGACATCAATGACGAGCGTGCCGGTGTTGGCCTTGGTCAAGGAACCGCTGCCGGTGAGCGCGCCGTTTTGCGCGGAGGAAGTGAAGGTGTAATTCGCGGTGGAATTCACGGTCAAGGAGAGCGGGTTCACACCCTGTTTGAGATCGACGGTGGATTGCGCGCTGCCGAGGTCATTGAAGATGGCGGAGTCCAGCAAGGCGTAGGGCACGAGCGAGGTGGTGCTGGTATTCGTCCAGTTCAAGGTGCTGGTATCCCAGGCGTTGCCATTGGCACCGAGCCAGATCAGGGTCGGCGGCGTGATGACGGTGAGAACGGCGTTGGTGCTGATAACGGCGTAGTTGGTGCCGGTGATGCTGTTGGAAGCGAAGAGCTGGAACGAATGACCATTCTGACCGGCGTTGGCGACGAACGAATAGGTGGTATTGGTCGCGCCGGCGATCGGGGTGTTGTTCTCAAACCATTGGTAGCTGATCGGGAAATGGCCGATGGCGAGACCGGAGAGATTCACAGTCAGCGTAGCGGCGGTGGTGGTGCTGGCGGGCTGGCTGGTGAGCTGCACGGGGCCGTCGTTCAACACGGTGTTCACGCCCTGAAGCTGACTTTGCAGGACGCTGTTGGCATTGAGCGCGCCGTTATAGATGCGGAATTCATCGATGCTGCCGGTGAGATAGGCATCGCCATTCAAAGCGGAGAACATGGAGCGACCGACGTAGGAGACGAGATCGTTCACGGAGGCGAGCGAGACAGTGAGGTTGGTGTTGACCGCTTCGAGCACGCCGTTGGTGTAGATCTGCATGAGATTATCCGGCGGATCAACGACGCAGGTGACGTGGACGCTCTGCGAATCCAGGATGCCGGGCGTGGCGAGATTTTGCTGGAAGGTGGTATCACCGGAAGAGATGCCGAGGTTTTGATTCGCACCGGTGTGCGGAGAAAAGTAGACGTAGTTCTGCGGCTGTCCGGGGACGCCGAGCAGAACGCCGTTGGTATTGCCGAAATCGAAGATGCGGTTGTTGTTGCCGTTGACGCCCATGGTGAGCCAGGTGTCGAAGGTCACGGCGGTGACGTTATTCAACAGGCCGCCGGGCAATTGCATGTACGTGCCGGTAGTGCCATCGAGGACGAGCGCGCCGCCGCTGACAGTGGCGTTGCCGAAATTGGTACCGTTCGCGCCCGCGATGCTATCGGTGTCATCCGTGGTGAAACTGTAACGGTGCGAGAGGAAGTTGCCGGCGCCGACGACGAGCATGGCCGGCGCGCTGGTGGAGGAACTGCCGGTGCTGTTGGTCACGACGACATCGTAGTTACCGGCGTTCAAAGCGGAGACCGCGGGGATGTTATAGCTGGTATTGGTCGCGCCGGTGATGGGAGTGAGGTTATAACGCCATTGATAACCGAGCGCGGTCAAGCTGGTGGCGCTGGCACCGAAGGTGACGGGCTGGCCGTCATCGATGTTCTGGCTGAGCGGGTTCACGGTGATGGTGACGGTGGGCGAGAAGAATTGCATCTGGCCGGCACCGCGCGCGACGCTGCTGATGCGGACTTCATCGATCTGGCCGCTGAACAATTCGCCGGCGTTGTTGCGGTTTTCATTGCCGATGATCAAGGGGCTGGAGATGGCGCCGAAGGCGGTGCCGATGGCGGCGCTGGCGCTGCCGATCTGATTGGCGGCGGTGACGGAGGGATCGAGTTTCGTCCAGTAAATGCGGAGCGTGGTGCCATCATAGGTGACGGCGACGTGATACCAGTTGTTGGCCACGAAGGCGTGCGGGCCGGAGGTGGGGATGTTGGCGGAGACGCTCTGGCCGGAAGGGTTGATGGTGGAAAATTGCAACTGGCCGGCGGTGGTGATGCGGAACTGGAAGCCGCGCGCGCTGCCGCTGGAATTGTCGGTGCAGATGATCTCCTGGTTCACACCGGAGACGATGGCTTGCGGGGCGACGAGGGCCTCGAGCGTGAAAGGCGACTGGCCGCCGTTGCCGATGTTCAAATTGGTGAGCAGGAGGGCGTCGGGACTGAGGCTGCTGCTGCTGACATCACCTTGATACGCGCCGGAGTTATTGGCGTCGTAACCGAACTCGTAGCCGGTGGTGGAATTGCTCATGCAATTGCCAAAGCTAATGACGTTGGTGGCGTAGGCGGGGTAGCCCAAAAGATTGTTCACGGTGGGCGGCGTGGCGGAGG
>Ga0206948_1196_pt1 | contig 12728 bp, 9 predicted proteins | sample Alteio_BWOrgHeat_FD_153236 | JGI IMG/M metagenome (GOLD analysis project Ga0206948, IMG submission 153236) | Enriched cells from forest soil in Barre Woods Harvard Forest LTER site, Petersham, Massachusetts, United States -... | ecosystem: Environmental > Terrestrial > Soil > Temperate forest > O... | reverse complement strand
CCTTATTACTCTGGCCAAGTCGTTAGCTGGGCCGAAAAAGGCTCGGCACTTATCGAGCTATTGGATGAAAACACGGAATCTAGGCGACTGCTGCATTGGGATTCGAACAGGCGAGCAGTGAGACTCATTCTCGAAACCAAATTCAAGTACTACAAGTTACAGAAACAAGACGACCATATAGGACTTGCCTCAACTCTCGTTGGAAACGAGGTTCAAACCTATAGCGCATCGACAGGGAACCTCACATCTTCAATTCCCTCGGAGCAGAGTGGATCTGCTGAACAAATCGGGACATGCCTAATTGAATACAACGGCGAGTATCGCTACTACGACTTGCTAACTGGCAAGAAAGTCCTTCCTCCAAAAACGGACAAATCATACGATTTGAAACTGCTGTACGCCTCGCCAAAAGGTTGGCTGTGGAGGAAGCGACTTATTTCGATGAAGACCTGGATGTTCTTTGCAGATCCCGAAACTGGAGACATTACAAATCGGTTGCCTCAAAACGAAGAGTTGGGCAACTTTGTCACTGGGGCCAAGGGCGGCGGACAACTTCCGATCGTCCTGAGCTCCCAATCGGCACGTGAAAGTTGGGATACCATCATCCGGCGAAACGGCAATGCCTCCCTTGCGAATTCTGTTTACGATGTGGGACCCCACGGCGTTCTTCGGGATGACCTAAAACCATTTTCCATACGAACTCCAGGGCACTTGGTCTGCGAAGACTCGGAAACGGGAAAAGTCCTTTGGAAGAGTCAAATCGAGACTCAAGATTCTCCCGACGCAAAGTGGTGCGGTCCCTTTGTGGAGGTCGAATATCGAAATGAGGTCACCTATCTCAATGGGAACACCGGTGCTATTATATATCGAAAGAAGTTTGACCCAAAGGATCGAGTTTTTGACGTGAGTCCTTCGGGCACGATCGGAGTTAAGTTTGACAAAAGCGGTCTATCCGTCTTAACTCGAACGGTTAGCGACCAATAGTCCGTTCTTGCCGCTTCTTTCTAAATCAGCCCTACTGTTGATTCCTCCACCGCAGGAGCAGTGAAGGGATCGGTATGCCCAAGGTCTCAATCGACCTAAAGCCTCCATTAATATTTTCATGGTTGATGTCAATCCCCATACGATTTTCATGAAAATCTCAACGAATTGCCTACTCTGATAACGTTTTCAAGTGAGATAAGCCAGAATACAAAGATCTCATGCGCAGCGCAAAGAATTCAAGCGGCAATGATGAGCGACTTGTTGGTGGGACCTGGCTGTGTCGCGAGTATGCCATCGAACCAGTTCAGCCCCTCAGATACACATCGACCATTGGACGTGCAAACGTTCGACGCGAGGCAAACGGAAGGCACCAAAACACATTCCAGCAGACTTACTCGCCCGACGATTCCTTTGCGGGCCATCTTGAGTTTATGCTCAAACACGAGCGAATCCACTTGGAGATGTTATCCCGGCTATTTCAAGTAGCTGGAGGGCGTGAAATCGCAGAATGGGTAGCAGTGCAACCGACCGGACAGTTTTCTCGCCGAGCTGGGTGGTTGTACGAGTGGCTCACAGGCAACAAACTGGACGTTGCCGATGTAATCAACGCACCGTACATAAACGCCCTCGATCCCGCCAAATACTGGGCGGCCACCGAGCAGCACAAGAACACCAGATGGCACGTGTGGGACAACACACCGGGTACGCGTGCCTTTTGCCCTCAAGTGCTACTTTCTGATTCTGTCAAGAGTGCCATTCTAGCTGCTGATGTCGAAGGATCGTTGAAGAACCTTGAGGACAGATTCGGCGCAAACCTCCTTAGAAGAGCCGCAATGTGGCTAACCAGAAAAGAGACGCGATCGAGTTTTCAGATCGAGCGCGAACATGACGAAACTCGAGAGGAGCGATTCGCCTTAGCGATGGAAATTCACGTCGGACACCTCCGCAATCTATTCGGTGATGATCTAGGGTTCTTACAACAGGAAGTGCTCGGCCCTAAAGCGCTGCACTTCGGGCTTAGGCGCTCGCCCGTGTTTGTGGGTCAGACCGTGCGATATAGAGACGTCGCGCATTACTTAGCCCCCGGCCCTGATCAGGTGCAAGAGATGATGCAGGCACTGGCGGATGCTTCGGTGTGGACGATGGGAAGCGATCCCCTAATCCGTGCGGCTGCCTTATCGTTCGCATTTGTGTATATTCACCCTCTCAGCGACGGGAACGGAAGGATTAGTAGGTTCGTTATCAACGATGTTTTACGCAGGGACGGCGTGATTGACGAGCCGCTCATCATTCCTGTGTCAGCCACGATCTGCAATGACATGGCTTCGTATGATCGGATACTTGATGTGTTATCGGCGCCGTTTCGGCGACGATATGGCAGATCCATACGCTTCGGAAGCGATGTTCGTTACCCCGACGGTATCATCTCGAATCTTGAATTCGACGAGTACGAAGACGCTCTGCACACATGGCGGTATATCGACCTGACAGATCAAACGGTGTACATGGCCAACGTGATCGGTGAAACGCTAAGACACGAGATGTTTGACGAGGCTGAGTTCCTTCGAAAGCACTATTTGGCCCGCGAGCGACTGAACGCGGTATTCGAGGCCGGAGATAACACGTTAGATCGCATAATTGGCTCCGTAAGCGAAAACAAACGCATTACCGGAAAGCTGGTTGCCGATTACCCTCAGCTTGAGGATCCCGAAACGGCGGCGAGAGTTGTGGACGCCATACTGTCCGCAATTACCGATTAGTTCGCGAACGGATTAAGCTAGCGGCATTTCGCCCGGGTTTAGCTTGCCTTTAAGATCAAACAATTCCTTCGTCCTTTTCATCAGCCGCAAAACCGTCGGGTCCTTGAACTCCAGATTCTGTGGACCACAGCCGGATCGCATCACCCAGTCACCGTCGAAACGGATCAACGTCTCACCGGGCGGGACGAAGGCCCAGAGGGTGGAGGATCGGGGGTCGAAGGCGGTTAGGTGGGCCTCGCTGGCTTTCACGGCGGATTTGAAATCGGCGGGTTTAACCCGTTGAATCCAGTTCGCTGGGCGCCCGGATGAGGATATCGCGTACTCGACTTCGGGCTTTGGTAGTGCCTTCAGCGGGAAGGTTTTAAGAATCACCTCGGCAATCAACCCAAGAGTACCGCGTGCGCCGATCATGAGCTTTTGCACGTCGTAGCCGGCAACATTCTTTACAGCTTTACTGCCGCATTTGGCGATCGTGCCGTCGGCTTGAACGACGGTCATTCCGAGCACCCAGTCTCGCCAGGAGCCGCATTGGGCTGAGAGCGGATGCGGCAAGCTGAACCCGATCTCGTCGATTAACGGGCCGAATATCGAAGCCGTCAGCATCGCGGATGGCGGCTCAACCATCGGCAACGGCAAACATTGCCCAACCGTTGCGAGGTTCTCTTGCAATTCGAGAATCGACGTGCCTGCCCGTACAACCACCACTTGGTCTTCAACGTCGTGCTCAATAATGCCGTCGTAGAGATCAAGTGAAATCGCAGTTGTATCTGCCAATTCCGAAACATCTGAATCTGTAAGTTGAATGCCCTGCAACTCCGGTGGAGTTGGAAAACCCTTCGATGCCATGTCGTCGGCAAAGGCTTTCATCCATGACCGACGATACGGTGTCGGCATTCCAAATGGATGAAGCGCAGGTCCTGCATTGAAAACTACTGGGCCCCTAGCTGAACGAATCGCTTCCGATATCTCCTGCAGAGATTCCGGCTCAATGGTGATGTCGCCGGGGTTCACCATGCCGTCCCTCGCCAACGCTTCTTGCTCTCCACGCAACTCTTTTGGTTCGGAAGGACCTTGCATGGATTGCAAAGCATCGCGTCATTGAAGATCCGCTTCGCAGTTGCTTGGAGTTCGAGGTCCTGCGGCGTGAACATCAGCGACATCAAATCCATCTTTTCGACCCCGATGCCGTGCTCACCGGTAACGCTGCCTCCAAGTTCGATACACCTCGCGATGATTTCCTCGCCGGCCTCCACAACCCGTCTCACCTGGTCAGGATCGCGATCGTCGAAATAGAAGCACGGGTGAAGATTGCCGTCGCCGGCATGAAAGATGTTCGCCACTCCAATCTTGTGACGTTCCGAAACCGCGTACACAAAATCAAGCATTTCCGGCAGCTTCGAGCGAGGAATGACACCATCGTGAGTGACAATGCTGGGGGCGATGCGTCCCATTGCACCGATGCCTTTCTTTCGGATCATCCATAGTCGCGTCCGCTCTTCCTCATCGGCGGCGATTCGAATATCCAACGCATTATTCCGGGTGCAGATCTGCTTAACCACTTCCATCTCGTGAGCGACGGCTTCGGGTTCGCCGTCGCATTCGATCAGCAGCATCGAATCTGTTCCTACGGGGTATGTGAAACCAAAAGCCAGATTAACGGCATGCAAGATTCCGCGATCCATCATTTCAAGTGCAGCAGGGATCGTCCCTTCCGCGATGATATCGGCAACCGTTCTTGTGGCATCACCGATATTTGAGTAAGCGATTAGGGCGGTCGACACCGCGGTCGGAATGGGCACAAGCTTTACCCACGCTTCCGTCACAACCCCAAGGGTGCCTTCTCCCCCAACAATCAATCCGATGAAATCGTAGCCCGGTGCGCCTTCTACCTTTCCACCCAGCTTGAGGATCTCTCCCGAGGGGTCCACCATGGTCACTCCGAGCACATGCTGGACGGTCACGCCGTACTTCAAAGTGTGAGGACCACCTGAGTTTTCCCCAATGTTTCCACCAATGGTGGAAACCGTCTGGGATGACGGATCGGGAGCAAAATGAAGTCCGTACTGCTTCACCGCGTCGGATAATCGCTTGTTTGCGATGCCGGCCTGAGCAAGCAAACAGCGGTTTTCCACATCGATATCCAAAATGCGGGTCATCTTTTTGGAGGAGATCACCACTCCGCCCATCGCAGGCAGAACGCCTCCACTCAGCCCAGTTCCCGCCCCACGAGCCGTGAATGGAACGTTGTTTGCACAACACCAGCGAACGACCTTCGCGACGTCTTCGGTCGTCTCCGGCAAAACAACGGCCGTCGGGTTATTCCGGTCGACTGTATAGGCGTCGCAATCGTAAGCCCGCTCCGCCGCCGCGCCCTTCAATACCGCCTCCGGCGAAAGGACTTTCTCTAGCTGCCTCGCTAGTTCTTCATGCGTCGAAGGCATTCCGCCATCGTACCGCGATTGCGCCTTCGTTCAATCGCGGGTGGAGTAATGGAGTGATGGAGTATTGGGGAATGAACCAAGCAATAAGCAGAGGTTCCGGATCCGGACCCAATACTCCATCACTCCGCCACTCCATTACTCCTCTCTCATTATCGGTTCCCCCAGTAAACTTGGCCCTCGATGAAACGCTCGCTTGGGTTTTGGCAACTCCTGGCTGCAATTTACTTTTGCGTCAGCGGGGGAGCGTTTGGGTTGGAGCCGGTGGTTCAGCTGGGACCAGGGCTGGCGATCCTGTTGATTCTTGTGACGCCAATCATTTGGAGCGCCCCCGCCGCACTGATGACCGCCGAATTGGCATGTGCCATCCCCGAGGAAGGCGGTTACTACGTCTGGGTGAAGCGTGCCCTTGGACAGCCTTGGGGATTTCTCTGCGGTTGGTGGAGTTGGGTATTTACCTGGGTGGATGTCGCGATTTACCCAACCTTGTTTGCCGTTTATGTCGGTCGTTTTCTTGAGGTTCTTGGCTACGCTCCCGCGATAGCTGATCACCCGAACCTGAAGTGGGGCATCGGGCTTGTAATCATCGTTCCTCTCACACTTCTCAACCTGCTGGGCACCAAGTTGGCCGGTGAGAGTTCGCTGGCATTTTTTGTGATTCTGCTGGCGCCGTTTGTAGCCCTTGTCGCTCTCGGAATGTCGCGGGTCCTCATGAGTCCCTCCGCGACGATCCACCCGTTTGTTGCCACGGGCGATGGAGCCAAAAACGCTTTCGGCGTCGGCCTGTTTGCGCTCATGTGGAACTACCTTGGCTGGGACTCCATTTCGACCGTCGCCGGCGAAGTGCGCGATCCCCAGAAAACGTTTTCGAGGGCACTCGCAATTGGAGTTCCATTGGTTGCGGCTTCCTATCTGTTGCCCGTGTTAGTTGGGGTCGTCGTCCTTCGCGATTCCAAGCTTTGGGATGATGGAGCCTGGGTTCAAGTTGCTTCTTTGGTCGGCGGTAAATGGCTCGCAATATCGATCGCCGCAGCTGGAATCGTGTCCAGCGCCGGCCTGTTTGGGGCGACGTTGCTTACCGGCTCGCGAATTCCCTTTGTGCTTGCGGAAGATGGATTTCTTCCGAAGTCAGTCGCCAAACTGCATCCGAGGTTTGGAACGCCGTGGGTTGCGATTCTGACTAGCGCCGTGTTCTACACCGCCTTCAGCTATGGCAGCTTCAAGGATCTCGCCGTCATCGACGTTGTTTTGTACTCGGCGGCACTGATCTTGGAATTCATAGCCTTGGCTGTTCTTCGCCGCAAAGAGCCAAACATGCCTCGCCCCTTTCGGATCCCTGGCGGCTCTTTCGGTATTGCATGCGTTTGCTTGGCTCCTACTGCTTTGATCGTGTTTGCGTGCGTCAGTCGTTTCCAAGAAAAAGGCGAAGTGGCTCTTGGTTTCGGTCACGTCATGGAACGGGGCCAGGTAGCTATGTGGACATCAGCGATCGCCCTTGCCTCCGGGCCAGTAGTGTGGTTATTGGGGCGGTGGTGGCAAAATCGCACGTCGACGCAGTCGCCTCCGGAAAGAAGAAGATAATCCCAGTTCCTCCTGCGTCCATGAGCTCTGCAGCTCGCAGGGCCTGGGCTCAGTGGAGCGACATTGTTTGAGTCTCGATGTTTGCGCGAGTCGAGCTCTACCGCGACGCATGGGTCGGAGAACGCATCGCAAAGGTCGAGTGCGCAGGAGGAACTGACCTGTGCAGGGAGCACACCCCTATGCGCTTTCGTTGAAAACGGAAGAGAGACCGATCAGGGAAATACAGGTCAAAGCCACTCAACGCGAATAGGTACGCTTCTCAAATGCCGGCGATTGAAACCAGGGACCTTAAGAAGACCTATGTGTCGAATAAGAAGTCTCCCGGCATCGGTGGAGGCATCAAATCTCTCTTTAGCCGGGAGAAGGCTTATGTCGAGGCCGTCAAAGGCGTCAACCTGAGCATCGAACGTGGAGAAATGGTCGGGTTTCTTGGACCTAACGGAGCGGGTAAGACCACTACCCTCAAGATGCTTAGTGGCATTCTTTACCCAACATCCGGATACGCGAGCGTACTCGGCTTCACACCAAGCGACCGGCGGCCCGAGATGCTTCGGCAAATCTCGCTCGTGATGGGAAATAAAATGCAGCTGTGGTGGGACCTACCTGCTTGGGATAGCTTTGTCGTGCTGAAAGAGATGTACGAAGTCGAAGAGGCAAAGTTCCGCCGCCGCGTCGACCATCTGATTGACGCGCTCCAACTTACCGACAAAGTAAATACTCAGGTTCGCAAACTCAGCCTCGGCGAACGGATGAAGTGCGAGCTGGTGGCTGCGCTCTTACATGCACCCCAGATCGTCTTCCTCGATGAACCGACGATCGGGCTTGACGTAGTCAGTCAGAAGCGAATACGAGATTTTCTTAATACATTGCACTCGGAAGATAATTGTACCTTGCTCCTCACAAGTCACTACATGCAAGATGTACAAGAGTTGTGTGACCGCGTCATCGTGATCGACCACGGCAGCATGATCTTTGAAGGCACCCTTGATAGCCTAACAAATCGCTTCAGCGACGTTCGACGAATACGGCTAAGCTTCTCTCAGCCCGTAGAGGCAGCAGAAATCGCCAAGTTCGGCAAACTGATCGGCGAAATCACCGACAACGCCGTCGTCGAGGTTGCTCAGAAAGATACCGCCAGTGCCACCGCCGCCATGCTTCAACACCTTCCCGTGTCAGACGTGTCGATCGAGCAAGTCGATATAGAAGAAGTCATCCGCAGCCTGTTCAGCGAAGGGCGGTAGGCTAGGGATGCCCACACCTCCGTTATCAGAGGGAAGCTCACCGCTAACCTGTAGCGAGGGACAAATCTGCCGGTTGGTCCTCGCGTTGTCGTACAATAATGCTAACCGTGGCAATAAGGCCCTAAGGATTCAAATCAGGCAGCATTCTAGTACTCAAATCAGAAAGGTCCTTTCGGCTCACGAGAGGATGTGTTGGTGGCTTTATGCTCATCAGGCTGTTCTGATAATCTTCTTTATTATCGGCACTGTGATCGCTGTTCTAGGACTTGTCCAACAAATCCATAACGGCACTTTCATGTTCAGTTAGCATGTCCTATGCGCTAAGCCGTTTATACTGACATAGTGAGGTCAGTTCGAAACCCGAAGCGGTGGATCATTCCCGCGCTAATCGTCACAAACTCGATAGCAACAACTTACGCTGTAATGTTCACCGCAGAGAGCTACTCCAAACCTCTCGGGCATGCCATGAATAATTTCGATCTTGCCGGAATGAAGCGTATCGAAAATGAGATGCAACTTCGTGTTATGCTCATCGTCTTAGCGCTTCCAGCACTCTGCGTGATTATTGCTATGGCGAAAATCCTCGTTGCCGTCAAGCCTCATAAAACAAACCCGTTGTGAGCTCGTCTTGTTCTTAATCACCGGGACAACTTATGGGTGAGTCAAATACATAATCGCCACTCATATTTGAAGCGAAATTGGACTTATTCGGTGTGAGCCGAAGTATTGAATCAGTCGGAAGCGGCGAAGTCGCCCCCGGAAAAAATAAAGTTAAATCCCAGTTCCTCCTGCGTCCTTGAGCTTTGTAGGTGAGCAAGACCCGGGCTCAGTGGAGCGGATCTGTTTGAGCTCAAATGGTTCGTGTTGGGCGAGTTATCCGCGACGCCCGGGTCGGCGAGCGTTAAGCAAAGGTCGAGGGCGCAGGAGGACCTGTCCGGCGGCGGGAAGCGTACCCATACGCGCTTTCGCTGGAGGCGGACGATCAAGCTAGCATCGAAATATGGGTCAAATCCGTGACGGAGGGTTCACCACGAAAGGCCGTTCGCCCTCACCCCCTGCCCCTCTCCTCCCGATTCGCTACGCTCATTCCCCTTCGGCGGGACTCGGAAGCATTACGAACCAAATGGGAGAGGGGAGGCAATTGTTCCACGTGAAACAATTGCGGAGGGTGTAAAATAGACCTACCAGTCCGCGACATGGACCGGGAGGAGTTACATTAATGGACCTGAGCAATATGCCGACGCGCTATGACGCGTCCTCGACAGAGCAGAAGTGGTACGCCCGCTGGGAAGAAGCCCTTCTCTTTCAACCATCACCCGATGGCGCCAAGCCTGTCTACACGATTACGATCCCCCCGCCGAACATTACCGGTTCGCTGCATATGGGGCACGCACTTTGTTATCCGCTACAAGACCTTCTCGGTCGGTATAACCGCATGCAAGGCAAGAACGTCCTTGTATTGCCGGGTCAAGACCATGCTGGCATCGCAACCCAAAGCGTTGTCGACAAGCAGCTTCGAAAACAGGGCACGAGTTCGGCCCAGATCGGTCGTGACAAGTTCGTAGAGCGTGTATGGGAGTGGCGCAAAGAAAGCGGCGACACGATTTTGAACCAGCTCCGAACCCTCGGATGCGGATTCGACTGGAGTCGAAGTCGATTTACCCTCGATGAGAAGTATGCCGAAGCCGTCCTCAAAGTGTTCATCGATTGGTACAAACGCGGATATATCTTCCGTGGCAAACGGGTTGTGAACTGGGACCCGAAGCTGCAAACGTCCGTTTCCGACATCGAAACTCTCCGCGAAACAAGGCGGGGCAAGCTTTACCACATCCGCTATCCCTATAAAGATGGATCCGGCGACGTCGTGATTGCAACGACACGCCCCGAAACAATGCTCGCCGATGTAGCCGTGGCCGTGCATCCAAGTGATGCGAGATACAAGGACAAAGTTGGCAAGACCTTGCTGCTCCCTCTCGTGAACCGGGAGATACGGATCATCGCCGATCCATATCCCGATCCCGCTTTTGGAACCGGCGCAGTAAAGATCACGCCCGCCCACGATGCGAACGACTACCAAGTCGGTGTTCGTCACAACCTCGACATGCCCATCATCCTCGACCCGCAGGCTCGAATTTGCCTCGAAGGGCCGTATTTCGGCCTAGAACGCAACGAAGCACGCAAGCAGGTCATCTATGACCTGGAGAATCAAGGATTTATGGTCAAAATCGAGGACCATGACATCCCGATCGTCATCAGCGATCGCAGTGGAGAGGTGATCGAGCCGTTGCTCAGCGAGCAGTGGTTCTGCGACCAGCCTGCGTTGGCGAAGCCCGTCATCGAAGCCGTCAAGCGAGGGGAGGTCAAGTTTCACCCCGCGCGCTATGAGCGGATCTTCATCGAATGGATGGAAAATATCCGAGAGTGGTGCCTCAGCCGGCAGCTCTGGTGGGGCCATCGCATTCCCGTGTATTACACCGAAGACGGAACCCACTTCGCTGCTCTTACTTGGGAAGATGCCCAAGCCCAGGCGGGCGACAACAAAATCGTCCGTCAAGACGAGGACGTACTCGATACGTGGTTCAGCTCAGGCTTATGGCCTTTCGCAACCCTGGGTTGGCCCGAAAAGACCGAAGACCTTGAGCGGTTCTACCCTACTAGCTGTCTCGTAACTGACCGCAACATCATCAATCTCTGGGTTGCCCGAATGATGATGATGGGATACGATCTGGCCGGAGCGAAGCCATTCTCCGACGTCATGATCTATGCCACCGTCATGCGCGAAGACGGCCGCCGCATGAGCAAGAGCCTCGGCACCGGTGTTGACCCGATGGAGATCATTAACACGATCGGCGCCGACGCTCTCCGCTACACGCTGCTTAGCCAGACCGGCGAAAATCAGGAGCTGCGGTACAGCGAAAGGAAGACAGAAGAAGCCCGAAACTTCTGCAACAAGATCTGGAACGCGACCCGGTTCGTGCTCATGAACATCGAAGGGCCCGTTTCCGAACCTGGAAGCTTCACGACCGTCGATAAATGGCTGCTTAGCAGGCTTTATCAGACTGAAAAAGCCGTTCGCGCCGCCTATGACGGCTATGACATCCAATCTGCCTGCCAGGCCATGTACAAGTTCTTCTGGTCGGAGCTCTGCGATTGGTACATCGAAGTCTCTAAGCCGCGATTGAACGATCCTTCGGCCAAAGGAACTCCTCAATGGGTGCTATTACAGGCGGTTGATTCCTTCCTGCGCATGATGCATCCGGTCATGCCACACATCACCGAGGAGCTGTATAGCCACCTGCCGATTGAAGGCAAATCGGACTTCATCATGAGCGCGCCCTGGCCGAAGTTGCCCGACAGCTTCGATCAACCTGATTCCGAGACCGAAATCGAGCGAATCTTTGAAGTTACGAGGGCATTTCGAGCGCTACGGGCCGAACTTGACCTGCAACCGATCAAGACGATTCCCCTCGTCTACGTGCAGGGCGATCTCGGAGGGAACGAGAGCGTCTTTGCATCCCAAGGATGGGTCGTTGAAGTTCTTCAAGGACGTCCAACCGAGGGTAAGTTCGTGTCCACGACAGTCCAGGGTATCGATATTCACCTACCCATCTCCGGCCTCATCGACGCCGAAAAGGAGCTGGCTCGACTCAACAAAGAGGAAGAGAAAGCCCAATCCGACCTCGTCAAGATCGAAGCCCGCCTCTCGAACCCTCAATTCACCGAGCGAGCCAAACCCGAAATCGTCGAAAAGGAGCACGCAACCCTTCAAGCATTGAAGGATCAGCTGGTCAAAATCAACGAAAGACGCAAACTCTTCGATCAGAAGTAAAGACGAACCGTCCGACGACACAGAATCCATGCAGGAAATCTGTAGTCGTCGGATTTGTCCGCCGTAGCCTTGGCGAAGGCTAATGGTTTGTACCGACGCAACGTGCCGTTCAATTGCCTAGTATGGCCACGCCCACGCCCATATAATGGGGGTGTGAGGATGCGCAAAGCTATATGGGTTACCTTAGCAATTTCCAGCATTGCTGCGCTCTGGGCCGCAAGCGCTAGTCCTGATGAGATGGAATTGGTGGCAATGCTGCTCCGCGAACACACAGTCTATCACGTCAACGACGCCACAGAATATCACTTCCTTGTGCCATGCCAGCTTGTTGATTTACCAGGAACGATAGCTCAGGATCCTAATGAACCAAGTGGGATAAGAGCGATTACACCAAAACCTACGGCCCCAAACCATTGGGTCATAAATCTTCCAAGTGGTCGTCAAGCGTTTGTCCATGACTACACCGATAGTAACTTGACGGATAAGAGCGAGTGCATTGTGCTAATCACAGGCCATGACCACCCTTGGTATCAGTTGGCTTGGATGCGACTGGCAGGCTGGATGCACGCTTAGGCAATCGATAAGCCCAGGTATTCGATTGGCTCAACGTCGGTACAAACCCTCCGACGGCTGCAGATCTCACACCATATTTTGATGCAGACCAAAACAACGTCGACGCCATTTACTCTCGAACGAACTTGCCGCCCTTGAGGACGAACGTGATATTCCCTTCCTCGTCCGTCCGGCAGATCTTTACGCCGTCGGTTTTCAGCCGGTTGACGACTTCGGGGTGGGGGTGGTGATATTCGTTGTTCAGGCCGCAACTGAGGATGGCGTACTCAGGGCGAACTGACTCAATCCACTCCTCTGATGTGGCCGAACGGCTGCCGTTGTG
>Ga0206948_1210_pt1 | contig 12836 bp, 12 predicted proteins | sample Alteio_BWOrgHeat_FD_153236 | JGI IMG/M metagenome (GOLD analysis project Ga0206948, IMG submission 153236) | Enriched cells from forest soil in Barre Woods Harvard Forest LTER site, Petersham, Massachusetts, United States -... | ecosystem: Environmental > Terrestrial > Soil > Temperate forest > O... | reverse complement strand
ATGTGATGCCAGAAACCGGTGTACAGCGCGGACGCGAAAATGAACATGATGCTGTGGTCCAGCGTTTCGCGGCTGGCGTTCGGATCGGATTTCTGCGGATCGTTAGCACCGGTGCCGATGACAAAATGTGTGTGATGGCTGGTGTGGATGACGATCTCGCGGATCGCGCTGAGATCGGGAATCTGCGCGCGCAATTTGAAAGCGAGATCGATCCACGCCTGCGCCTGGTACTCGGCGGAATGTTCTTTCGTGTACGAATCGAGGATGGCGCGGCAGGGTTCGCCGGGCGCGGGCAAGGGAACTTCGTAGCTGGCATCCTTGCCGCCAAGCATCCAGGCGATGACGCTGTCTTCACCTTCGTAGATGGGCGAGGGACTTTTTTCACCGCGCATGGCGCGATCCACGGCTTCGACGGCGAGCTTGCCGGCGTGGGCGGGCGCGTAGGCTTTCCAACTGGAGATTTCGCCCTTGCGCGATTGACGGGTGGAAAAGCCGACGTGCACAGCCTGCTGCACGGCTTGAAAAATTGTGTCGGCGTCAAGGCCCAGCATGGTGCCGATGCCCGCTGCGGCCGCCGGACAAAGGTGCGCGATGTGATCTTTTTTGTGCGCGTGCAAACAGATGGCGCGCACGAGATCCATCTGGATCTCGTAACTGACGAGAATGCCGCGCAACAGTTCCGCGCCGGAACGCCCGCATTGTTGCGCGACGGCGAGCAGCGGCGGGATGTTATCGCCGGGATGCGAATAATCCGCCGCGAGAAAAGTGTCGTGCATGTCCAGTTCGCGCACGGCGACGCCGTTGGCCCACGCGGCCCATTCGCAATCGAAACGCTGCGACAAGGGCACGCCAAAAACCGTCGCCCCGCCGGTGCGCGGATGCGCGAGCGCCTGGGTGCGAGCGTTGGCCACGGGTTCGCGATTGATCGCGGCGATGGCGACGGAGGCGTTGTCGATGATGCGGTTGATGACCATCTCCGCTGCGGTGGGATCTACGGGCGATCCACCAGCGGCGAGCGCGGCAATTTTCCAGGCGAGCTGGTCGCTTTTGGCGAGCGCAACTTTCGACGGCGAGACCTTGACGCGATGCGTGATCATGAAGTTAAGCGACCCGGACTGATTATTTTAGATGGAGCTCAACGCGACAACGCATTCGATTGCTTCACGAAATCGCTGCCGCTCCATTCGCCGTCTGCCTGCACCATCTTGGACGCAGCGGCGGCTTTTTGGGCGGCTTTGCGTTCGGTCTGACGTTTCACGAGATCGGCGTGCGTGGTGAAATAATCCAGGCTTTTGCCCTTGAAATCAGCGAGCGTCTCGAATTTGTGTTTTTCCATGAAGGCCAGCAGTTCCTCGCACATGGGCTTGACCATTTCGTAGCCGAACTTCATGACGCCGGTGCAGACTTGCACGGTGTCGCCGCCGAGCAGAATGAATTCAGCCGCGTCGCGGCCGTTCTCCACGCCGCCGATGGCGGAGAGCGAGCGGCCGGGAAATTCCTTGCGGATGAGCTGCGCCACTTCCATGACCATGCGCAGGGCGATCGGTTTCACTGCGCGCGAGGAATAGCCGCCTGGCGTGGTGTAACCTTCCACGCTTGGTTCGGGGCGCAAGGTTTCCAGGTTCACGCCGACCACGCTGCGGATGGTGTTGATGGCAGCGAGGCCGGTGGCACCGCCGCGAAGCGCCGCGCGCGAAGGATCTTCGATGTGCGTGATGTTCGGCGTCATCTTGGCCCAGAACGGTTTCTTGGCCGCGCCTTTCACCCACGAGCAGACTTCTTCCAGGATGTCCGGGTCCTGGCCCATCGCGGCGCCCATCTTGCGTTCGGGCAAACCGTGCGGGCAGGAAAAATTAAGTTCAAACGCATCCACGCCGCAGGCCTGGGAGCGTTCGACGAGTTCCACCCAGCGATCCTTGGAATATTCTTCCATGATGGAGGCGATGAGGATGCGATCCGGGAACATGTCCTTGCACTTCTTGAATTCCTCCTCCCAGATCTTGAACGGACGGTCGCTGATCAACTCGATATTTTCCCAGCCGATGACTTCCTTGCCATCGCTGGAATGCAGCTTGCCGTAGCGCGGCGTGACGTTCACAACCTTCGAGGCGTCCAGGCTGACGGTCTTGGCGATGACCGCGCCCCAGCCTTCTTGAAAAGCCTTGGCGATGACGTTGAGATTGGTTCCGGGCGGTCCTGATCCGATGACAAAGGGATTAGGCAATTTGAGCCCATCAACGATGGTAGCTAGAGTCGGCATAAGTTTTTCCTTGTAACTTGTCACCTATATTTACTCCGCTGGCCGGATTGTGGCTACAACATTTTTCAGGAAAATCGCCCCCGGGCCGCCCGCTGGAAACCGCGTATCAGTGAGGCACAGCCGGGGTTTCCCCGCTGGCGAGGTGCGGGTGCGCGGGAAGATTTTTGCGGCCCAGCAGGAAGATACACAGCGCGATCCACGCCGTGGCCATGAAGATCACGATGACGGGCACGATGGTTTTGGCGTTCAACCAGAAGATGCAGGACGAGGTCAGCGCGGCCACGCCGATCTGCACAAAACCCAACAATGCCGAGGCGCTGCCGACATTTTTATCAAACGGCGACAAGGCCAGCGCGGCGGCATTGGGATACGTCAGGCCGAGGCACGACAGCAAAATGAAAAGGAACACCAGCGTGGTCGCAAGGTTGAACCAACCATTATAAGTACCCATGAGAAAAATGACCGACGTGATGCATTCGATCACGATTGCCGCGAAAAAAATTTAAAAATAAGTATGAGCAAAACACTGGAATCCTGTCCTTTCTTCATCGGCGGTGAATGGCTGACGCCTCAAGTCGCCGGCACACCCGTCTACAATCCTTCCATCGGCGAAGTCATCGCCGAATGTCCGGTTGGCACCGTCGCGGATGTGAATGCCGCCGTCGAGGCCGCGCACGCCGCGTTCCCTGCCTGGATGGAAACGCCGCCTGTCGAGCGCGCCCGCATCCTTGGCCGTTTCAAGGTCTTGATGGATGAAAATTTTGAAGACATCGTCCGCAGCAATACCCGCGAGCACGGCAAAACGCTCGTCGAATCTCGTGGCGATGTGAAACGCGGCATCGAAGTCATCGAATTCGCGCTCGGCATCCCCAGCATGATGATGGGTGAAGTGCTGGAGAACGTCGCGCGCGGCATTGATTGCGAGGCCATCCGCCAGCCGCTGGGCGTTTGCGTCGGCATCACGCCGTTCAATTTTCCCGCCATGGTGCCGCTCTGGATGTATCCCATCGCCATCGCCTGCGGCAATACCTTCGTGCTCAAGCCCAGTGAAAAAGTTCCGCTCACCGCCATCAAGATCGTGAAGCTGCTGGAAAAAGCCGGCCTGCCCAAGGGCGTATTGAACATTGTTCACGGCGGTCGCGAAGTCGTGGATGCACTTCTCACGCATCCCAAGGTCAAGGCCATCTCCTTCGTCGGTTCCACGCCCATTGCGCGCTACATTTACGAAGTCGGCACCAAGCACGGCAAGCGCGTTCAATCCAACGGCGGCGCAAAAAATTACGTCATCATCATGCCGGATGCGGATGTCGAAAACTCCACTCGCGGTGTTATCGAAGCCGCCTTCGGCTGCGCTGGTGAACGTTGCATGGCCGGTTCCACGGCAGTCGTCGTGGGGGCGGCAGAAAAGCACGTCCTGCCCACGCTCGTCGAGGCCACCCGCCGCATCAAGGTCGGCCCCACGGATCGTGACGCCCAGCCGGACATGGGCGCCGTCATCACCAAGCAACACCGCGACCGCGTCCTTGAATTGATTGACGTCGGCGCGCAACAGGGCGCCAAGGTCCTCGCCGATGGACGCGGCGTCAAAGTCAGCGAAGCGCCCAATGGTTTTTACGTCGGCGCCACGATTCTGGATCACGTCCAAAACGGCATGACCGTCGCCCGCGAAGAGATTTTCGGCCCCGTGCTGAACGTCATGCACATGGAAGACCTGGATGCCGCCATTGAACTCGCCAACAAATCCATGTATGGCAACGGCGCCTCCATCTTCACTCGTTCTGGCAAAGCAGCGCGCGAATTCAAGCATCGCGCCAAGGCCGGCATGATCGGCATCAACATCGGTGTGCCCGCCTCCATGGCCTGGTTCCCGTTCAACGGCTGGGACGAATCCTTCTTCGGCGATCTCCACATGCAAGGCCGCGAAGGCATGCAGTTCTACACCCAGCACAAAGTCACGACCAGCCGCTGGTTCAGCTACGGCGAAGGCGATATCTGGCACACGGAGAAGAAGTGATATTTTTTTATGGCCTTAGCAAAGACCAAAGGGACTAAAACGACCAAAGACGATCCTCGTCCTTTAGCGTTCTTTAAGTCCCTTTCGTCTCTTGCCCAAAAAAGCCGGAAAACTTTCATTCCATCCCACGGCGGCTATAAAAAACTCCTTTCCTATCAAAAGGCCTTGGTCATTTTTGATGGGACGATTAATTTCTGTGATCGCTTTATAGAAAAGCGCGACCGCACTCGGGACCAAATGATTCAAGCTGCCCGTTCAGGCAAACAAAACATCGTCGAAGGCAGCCAGGCCAGCGGCACTTCCAAGGAGATGGAAATTAAACTGACGAATGTTGCACGGGCCAGCCTGGAAAAATTGTTGGAAGATTATCGTGATTATATGCGCAACCATGACATCACGGAATGGGCGAAAGAGCATCCTCATGCCCGTCGCCTGCGCGAACTCAATCGCACACCGGATGCGGATTATGAAACTTTCCGCAAAGGCATCGAACATGTTGATCCGGCTATTTGCACTAACGTCATCGTAGGTTTGATCAAGGTGGCGTGTTACCTTCTTGACCAGCAACTTCGTCGATTGGAACAGGATTTTCTTAAGGAAGGCGGATTGCGCGAGCGCATGACGCGTACTCGCTTGGCCATGCGCGTTAGGTAAAAATTGATGTAGATTGCAAAAAATCATGAGCTTATTGATCAAGAATGGTGAGATTATAACCGCCGATTCCCGCTACACCGCCGACATCTTCTGCGAAGGCGAAACCATCACCCGCATCGATAAAAACCTCACCGCCCCCAAAGGCACCGAGGTCATCGACGCGAAGGGCAAATACATCTTCCCCGGTTTCATCGACCCCCACGTCCACATCTATCTGCCCTTCATGGGTACGATGGCCAAGGACGATTACATCTCCGGCAGCGAAGCCGCGCTCGTCGGCGGCACCACCACGCTCATCGAGATGTGCTGCCCCGCCCGCAAAGATGATGCCCTTGCCAGTTTCGAACTGTGGAAGAGCCAGGCCGATGGCAAATCCGCCTGCGATTTCACCTTTCACATGGGCGTCACGAAGTTTGACGCCAACAGCGGGAAACAACTTCGCGAGATCGTCAAGCGCGGCATCAGCTCCTTCAAGATCTTCCTCGCGTACAAAGGCGCCTTCGGCATCGACGACACGGAGTTGTATCACACGCTAAAACTCGCGAAGGAACTCGGCGTCATCGTCACCGCCCATTGCGAGAACGAAACCCTCGTCACCGAGCGTTGCAAGGAACTCCTCGCCGCCGGCAAGACCGATCCCGGCCAGCATCACGAGAGCCGCCCGCCCATCGTCGAGGCCGAAGGCGTGCACCACCTCATGACCTTTGCTGAACTCACCGGCGCGGCCACCTACATCGTTCACCTCAGTTGCAAAGAGGCGCTCGATGAAGCCATCGCCGCGCGTCAACGCGGTGTGCGCGTGTCCGTGGAAACGCTCATCCAATATCTAACTCTGGACAAGACCTATGCTGAGAAGCCGAAGTTTGAAGGCGCCAAATACGTCATGTCACCGCCTCTGCGCGACAAACGGAACCAGGAGATTCTCTGGCACGGCCTGCGCGATGGCCTCATCCAGACCGTCGCCACCGATCATGCTCCCTTCGATTTCAAGACCCAGAAACCGATGGGCAAAAACGATTTCACCAAGATTCCCAACGGCATCCCCTCGCTCGAGGAGCGCGTTAATCTGCTCTACACCTACGGCGTGAAGACCGGCAAGATCGACCTGCACACCTTTGTGAACGTGGCCAGCACCCAGGTCGCCAAAACCTTTGACCTCTTCCCGCGCAAAGGCACCATCCAGCCCGGGGCCGATGCCGACCTTGTCGTGTTTGATCCCAAATATCGCGGCAAGATCTCCGTGAAAACGCAGAGCATGAACCTCGATTACAGCGCCTTCGAAGGCTGGAAGCTCGAAGGCCGCCCCAGCGTCGTCACCGTCCGCGGCCAGATCGCTGTGAAAGATGGCAAATTCGTGGGCAAACACGGCCACGGAAAATTCCTGCAAAGAAAACCGAGCCACTTTTAGACGATCTGTCCTTTGCCCGTGGCTATCCGGGTTGAAATCGAAATCAGGCCGTTTTTAACGGCCGATAATTGAACATGCTACGCCTTGTAGCGGCGCTCTGCCTTTTGCCAGATTTCTTTCACACTACATTTGCTGATGCCGCCGCCGAGACCTTCTTGGATGGCTTTCTTTAAAGCTGGCGTTTCGCTGCCAATCCTTGCCTTAACCCACGCATCCTGTTGTTCTGAAAGAGTGGTCGCTTTGCGGGTCGTCTTCATTGGTAAGGTGGTTGATGAACTTCAATAACTATACTATAATAATTTTCGTTGTGCCAGCATTGAGCCGGCATTGGCCACGCTGATTTTTATTCGCACGCCGGATGGTGTTTTATTTTGATTTCAAGCCATGAAAGCAATTTTCGCCACGGCGCTGGTAAATGCATTGATAAGTTTATTTGCGATTTTCGGACTTTCAGTCATGACCGTTGTTCCTGGTCACGGATCAGAGAGTTGGCGTAGTCACATGATGCTCGTTGCTGGTGCGTTCCTCATCGGCTGGCTATGCATTGCTTTATGGATGCGTCCGCGACGGCACTTCGTTTTACCTCCACAATGGTTGGGAAGACTGCTGGTGTTTGTCGGCATTGTTTATGCGCTCGTCACTTTATTTTTGTGCTCGGATGACCAGCCGCTTTCGATGAGATACAACTATTCCTGCTAATACTGCCGTTCTGCGACAAGGCCGTTGCTGTCAAAAGCCTTTTTAGCTAATAGCCCTCGACGAAAATTCTCGAATCTGCTTTCATAAATGCCTGAGAACCGCAGCTCTGAGATTTTCTCTGATGCATGGTCGCTTGCAATGGCCATGGATCATTGTCTGTTAGGCACATATGAAAAACCTGGCTTTATTGCTACTGCTTGCGATGACTTGTTGCGCTGGCGAACTTTCGAATGACGGCATGGTTTCAGTCGCAAAGTTTTCCGTGTCAGCGCCGGCATTTGGACTTTATGGCCCGTGGCGTGACAAAGACAAGACCGGGTGGTATGGGGGGGAGCTTATTACGATTACCAACGCCACGTTCAATTACACCACTTTTTCGGATGTGGCAGGCAAGCGTCCAGAGTATTCGGGCGCGCTGTTAGTACTCACAGACCACATTTATTTGAATCATCCCGGCGTTCCTTATCCATATCGTGTCGCAGGTGTTGCTGATGGCGTTCCAGTCTTATTTACTTGGGAGGGATATGAGCAGTGGAAGAAAACTGGAAAGGTTTTTGAGTTGAATATTTTATACCTCCAAAAAGCAACGGCACCAAAGAATAGATGAGGTATATACCTAACACCATGATGGCCTGAAGATCCAAAAAGATTTATTGTTGATGGTGTTCAACTTCTCCGCCAAACGCGCAGACCTTAAAAGCAAGTTTTCGATGTCGGCAAAAAAAGTGAAAAATCTGAAAAACAGTAATTCGGGTTCACAAACCATGTCCGCCCATAACCAAAAACTCACCTCCGATACTGCTCATCACTGACCTTCTCCATCCAATCGACCACCTTGCCCTCAAGCTGTTCCTGGATGGCGATGTGCGTCATCGCCGTGGTTGCCGTCGCTCCGTGCCAGTGCTTTTCACCCGGTGCGAAACACACCACATCGCCCGGACGGATTTCTTCCACCGGCCCGCCCTCGCGCTGAGTCCAGCCGCAACCTGACGTCACCAGCAAAGTCTGTCCCAGCGGATGCGTATGCCACGCCGTGCGTGCGCCCGGCTCAAAAGTCACACTGTTCGCCGCGGTCCGCGCCGGAGCGCTCACCGGAAACAGCGGATCGATCCGCACCATGCCCGTGAACCAATCTGCCGGCCCTTTGTTGGAAGCCTGTGAACCGCTGCGTTTGATTTCCATAATTTTAAGTTCTTTCAATGTGCATCCATTCGGTGCGGTTGATTTATGCAAGATCGCAATTTAGGACTTGTCAGAACAGCGATAGGAGCCTGCAATGTGTAGCCGCCAATCCCTCCATATCCTCTATTCGATTGCGGGAAGCTGTATTGCTCGCTTGTTTAATTCTTCCAAGAAAATTGCAAGGCTTGGGCTCCTTATTCCTTGATCAAGCAACGTCGCTCGTTTTCGATAATCCCGCGAAGCCAAATCATAACTTAAAAAGTTTTTTTCCTCCCTGCGTATCCACCGATAATTTTTTTCACTAAGTGCTTCTCGCAACTGGTTACATCCCCCCAAACGAGCAGTGCAATTTACAGTTTGTTCGCCTTTATTATCATTAAACCAAAGCGGTAATACCCAGCACTCTGACTGTTCAACCCCAATCGCAAATATAAATTTATCTCCGTAAAAAGCTACGTCGTCTGCGCCAATTTCCTGCTGCAATCGCATCGCAACATTGTGAACAAATTGCGCGATAGTGAGTTGGCCATTCTCATCCTGCTTTGGTACGTTAAATCCAGCATCTTCTGCGATATCCGTATCCACTTGGACGATCAAATATCTGTTTAGTTGAAAAGCTTGTCGGAATTTTTTTTCTCTCAAATATTGCAGCACTAGCGTCCATCCTCCGTACTGTTTCTCTGCTCGAGGATCAGGAAGCTCTCGATGAATATCTGGCTCGCGCTGGCCTTTAAAATACCCAATTAAAATATTTCTCAGAATTGCATGATCTGTCGCCCCTTCAGTCACCAACGCAAAATCGTGCATATGATATTGTCTAAAAATGATCTGGAAGACCACCAATCAGCCCACGCAAGAATGCTTCCGAGAGCCGTACGGGCAGCTCGCCCTGCTTCTGTGGTTCTGGGGCACGGACCCGACGTAGAACAGTGTGACCTTCGCTGTCTCGCTGTACGGTGTATAGACGTTGCTCATCATCACTAAGATCCAACCCATCCAATATAGCTGGGTTATGCGTCGTACAAATAACCTGCTTTTCGTGTTTTTTAGCCAATTCAACAACTTGTTCCATCAAGATTGAACACAATCTTGGGTTGAGTGCCGTATCAATGTTATCAATTGCAAAAAACTTCGGCGTGCGCCAACTGATAAGCAACGTAAAGTAGAAGAGCACAAAAAGAAACCCTTCGTTTGCGCTTCGCTGGTCGAATGTCGCCTTATCGGTTGCCAGCCATCGATCGTGAATCTGAAGGGACGCTTGCTTTGTCGCGGCATCGTCTAATGGAATAAATTTATCAAACCAACCAAAGAGATGAAGTCGCGACTGGAGGTCGGCTAGGTAAGTTTTGAATTTCTCATCCGTGAACGATTGAAGTAGCCGAAATAAACCCTGACCCTTTGTTCCAAGCGGCTGAATTCCACCTTCGGTTGGTTGCAATCTTAATATGCTATTTTCTGGCGAAAAAATTAGAAAGTCCGCAAGGCCTAATTCTGCAGAAATTTCAGAAAGGGGCGCGCGGCTTTCGATCTCATGACGCAAGTTTTCAATTAGCAGACTAAACTCGTCCACGACTTTTTTTATTCGGATGGGAAATTCCTTTTCAAATTGCTCTTTATCTTTTAGCTCAGATTGAACCTGATTTGCTATTTCTTCGACTTTTTCATTCAGGTTTTTGACAAGCCCTCCTTGATTTAGGGCCATTTGAAATTCCATATCCTTTTGGGGGAAGGATGCCTTCCATTTCAGGAAACTACCATCTTCATTTCGGCTTGAAGGGACAACAGCGCAATCAATGTTTTCTTCTTCGTTTGCACCTTTTATCTGAAACTCAATTTTTCTTTTCTTTTTCTGTTCAGCTTCCGTTTCGGGAAAAGCTGATATCATCCGGGTGGGTTCTGTCGTTCTTACGCCTCGATGGAAAAGAATATCGTCATCTAGTTTGTTTGTTGTGGCACAAGATGCAAAGGTAATAGCTTCAAGAACATTGCTTTTGCCACTACCATTTTCTCCAATGAGAACTGTTACTCTACCAGGGCGCAGCGTTGCGTCTTGGATAGACTTAAAATTCCGAATTTTAATTTCAGAAATCACGTACTTAGAATAATAGGCTAAGAATCAGTTGTGCGCAATGTTTGAGGAAAATGAAGATTGTAAACTCGTTTGCGTTCCCAGTCACAGTTATTTCGTGCTAGTAGACTGGGTCATTTTTGATTCAGCCGAGCCGGTTCCGAAATTCCCCACAAGCCTTCGCCACATCTTTCGCATTCAATATCGCCGACACCACACAGATCCGCTTCGCTCCCGCCGCCAGCACATAATCAATCGTTTGCAGGTTGATCCCGCCGATCGCAAACCACGGCACCGTCGAATGCCCCGCTGCCCAGCGGACATATTCCAGCGTCACCGGTTTCGCCGTCGGCTTCGTGCCCGTGGCATACACGGGCCCGATGGCGATATAATCCGCCCCCGCGTCCAACGCCCGCTGCGCTTGCGCCGGTGCATGCGTGCTCAGCCCAATTTTTAATTTTTTATTTTGAATTTTTAATTGCCCCACGTGCGTATGCCCCGCATCAAAAAAATCTTCCTGCCCCAGATGGCAGATGTCCGCGCCGATCTCCCGCGCAATCTCCAGATGGTCATTGATGACGAACCCCACATTTGCCCGCCGCAGGATGGGCAGGATTTTTTCCGCCATCCGCCGGATTTCCTCCGCCGAAGAATTTTTAGCGCGAAGCTGGATCAGATCACTCCCGCCATCGCACAATTGTTGCGCGATGACTTCCGGCGCACGCCCATTGAGATAGGCCGTGTCCACGAACGTGTACAATTTGCAATCCGCGAGCGGTTTCATGGGGACATTTGGTTCAAGTGGGGTTGATGATCCCGGTTCCAGCGCATCAAAGCCACGTCATTTGTATCGGTAAACAGGGATGACAGCATTTGCGGCTCGACGTGACCGTCGCAGAACAAAACGTTACAATGATTTCGGTGCCGCAACCCGCCCTGATAAAAATCATAATTTTGGCTGCGCATGAAAAATAATGCATCACTTTCGCCAATGGCCATCATATCTGCGGGGGCAGAAACCTCAGAATCACGGATCGGTATACGGGTGATCGGGTTTTCATGCGCACGCTGTCCACCGAGGCCGAAATTGGCATCCCAATTTCCCACGTTCAGGACGCCGAAACAATTATAGCCGTAAAATGGCGCCCAGCCGAGTTGCCCAACCCTTGCCTGCCCGGACGGGCATCGCCAAACACCCTGCTGATAAAAGTTTGAAGACGGATTGGCGATTTCAAATCCACCGTGTTCCAGTTGCACCAGCCACGAACGTCCGTCGAGGTCATTATTGGTTGAGGCAATTCCCAGAGGATAACAACCATAGCTTGCCAGAAATACATGCAGCGCCGTGCCTTGTGCCGCTAAATTGTTCACACATTGAATCCCTTGCGCTTTCCTTTTGGATGCAGCCAACGCGGGCAGCAATAACGCCGCCAGAACAGCAATGATCGCGATCACAACCAAAAGCTCCATCAAGGTTAACCCCCGTGCACTTCCTGGTCGTTTCAGTTTCATCTCATGCCATTGCCCTTGCAATCTCCAAGTGATCATTGATGACGAAGCCCACGCCCGCTGAATTTTCTCCCCGAAGCTGGATCAAGTCGCTGCCGGCATCGCACAACTGCTGCGCCACCGCTTCCGGCGCACGACCATGCAAATAAGCCGTGTCAACGAAGGTGTAGAGTTTGCAATCAGCCAGCGGTTTCACAAAAGCATCTCTAATTGGCGTTAATTTGCGAAATTCGCGTCCAGCCTTCCGCCCTTCACGCAGCACGCAGCACGCATCACAGAATGGTTCACACCATTGCCCTAGCAATGGCATTCCACCACGCATCATGCAATTCCGTCAGCGCCGCCGAAAATTCCCCGGCGTTCGTCTTCACGTTCAGCTTGTCGCCGCCGACCTTGCCGATCTGCACCGCTGGGACGCCCATGAGCTTCGCGCGTTCGGCCACCTTCACGGCATCGAGCGCTTTGCAAGTGATGACCACGCGGCTTTGCGTCTCACCAAAGAGCAGGGCATCTGCGCGCACATCGGTCACCGCGCTCAGATCCACCGTCGCCCCGATCAAACGCGGCGTCTCCCGCGCGATCAACTGGCTGATGCAACTCTCCGCCAGCGCCACCGCCAGCCCGCCATCGCTACAATCATGCGCGCTCTTCACCAGTCCGGATTCGATCAACCCGATAAGCGTCGTGTGCAAAGTCTGGGCCACGTCCAAATCACACCGCGGCGGTGAACCCGTCTTCTTTCCGTGAATCACCTGCAAGTACGCACTGCCACCGAGGCCAAAAATCGGATCAGCCTTGTCCACCAACTCGCCGAGCAAAATGATCGCATCGCCTTCGTCTTTGAACCATTGCGTCGTCACGTATTCGGCTTTTTCGATCAGCCCGACCACGGCCACCGTCGGCGTCGGGTCGATCGGCCCGCTCGGGTTTTGATTGTAGAGCGAGCAGTTGCCGCCGGTCACCGGCGCATTGAACGCTTTGCAGCCTTCGGCCAGTCCGCGCACGCTTTCCTTGATCTGCCAGAACAGTTCGGGCTTTTGCG
>Ga0206948_1209_pt1 | contig 12837 bp, 13 predicted proteins | sample Alteio_BWOrgHeat_FD_153236 | JGI IMG/M metagenome (GOLD analysis project Ga0206948, IMG submission 153236) | Enriched cells from forest soil in Barre Woods Harvard Forest LTER site, Petersham, Massachusetts, United States -... | ecosystem: Environmental > Terrestrial > Soil > Temperate forest > O... | reverse complement strand
ATTATGTTTTTTTGCTTGAGCCATGATAATACCAAATGGTTGGGTTTAATATTTAATCTTTTGGATAGTTCAATGATTTTATCATTTTTTAAAATAATTCCTTTTGCAAATGGTCTATACGCCATTATTTTTATTCCTTTTTCTTGACAATATGAGAGCAATTTTTTTGGTTGAAAGAATGGATGATATTCCAATTGGATAACATCTGGAACAAATCCATTTTCCACCAAATATGTCGTTTGGTTTAAATCAAAATTACTCACACCAATGAGAGCCAATGGAAATAATATTTTTAAATGTAACACAGCTTTCAAATTTTCACCACCGCTTCCAAATGGACTATGCAATAACACAATAGCAGGTTGCTGGCACAATTCGGTCACATGTTGTTTAGCAATATTTTCAATGCCAGTCAAAAAATCATTAGGACCAAATTTTGTTATGACAAGTGGATATAATCCGGTTTCGTTCATTGTTTGTTTTATTATTATAGCATTATTATAACCTATCGCAATATCAATTATTCCATATTCAAATCCATAAGATAATCCGATAGTCATTCGATGAGTTCCATAAATAATGGGATAATTTTGGAGAAACGATGATGCCATTGTTATTTGTATAATATCAATATTGAATATTTAAATTAAATAATAAATTTTAACAAATCTGACAGATACTGGCACCAAATTAACACTGTTATAGTGTAAAAAATATTGTTTAAGATATACTTTTTTCATATTCATGGAAATAATATGAATACCATAACGCGAACCATCAACAGTGATGATAAATTTATAATTAGGGGCAAATTTTATATGATGTGCCATTATTTCTACCAAAATTATGTTATTTTTTTTATTGGAAACTTTTTTAAATTCCAACGAATTAGGAATTTCTTTTAAAGAAAAACTTAATGTGATCAAACATTTTTGACAGATTTCCATTTTACATGTTCAATAATCGGACCAAAATAAATAAAATATATTTATTATTTCAATTTTTTGGATACATTATATGCATTGGATGCATGTGTTAAAAATTATTGTGATCTTGCTCTCCTTTACCAAGGCAAGAATTTGTCAAATTTTTTAATAAAAAAAATATATAAAAGCAAAACAATATTTCCAAATGATGCCTAATAAAATTATTTTATACAATTTCGTTTTTAATGATAAAATGAAATCCTTTCTAATTATATATAATGGATGTAGCCTTGTTTTTAGAAATAAAAAATGAATATACCGAACATTTGGTAGAAACTATATTGCCATACATATATGAAGGACTTACTTCTATTTACAAAGAAGCTGTTCGCGTTGCGGATGAGAGCAATTGTGTCGAAACAAAAACGCTGATCATTTTCCAAAAACTTTTACAATCAATTAATAATTGGAACCAATTACGAATTAATGAAGAAACCAATCGTATTAAACAACTAAGTAATACTGCAGATTATCTTGATGATTTGGTCAAAGCTGTTATTAAATCAAATATTATATTATTAGCGTATTCCAAAACAGTTAGCAATGTTATAGGGCAAGGGTTTTACAATTCATTAACTACAGCCACATTTATACACAGATGTTATACTGAATGTGGTAAAGATGCCCATAATAATCCCTATTTATTTTTCCATGATATTGATCCAATGGATTATAAACGTAACCAAATAATAGTTCAAACAAAAATCCAGGAAGGAATTACCCGTGCCATAAGAAAAATTTTGCCAATTTCAATGATTTTAAAGGAATTTTTAATCAATTCAATTAATATAATCCAAGAACCACCGAAAGTAGAATTGGTTGGTTTGGCACCGACCGGGTTAGCACAACCATCTATTGATAATTTGGTCGGACATGATATTCTTTCGAAATATCCAAACATTGACCAAAAATTTGCATCAGAAACAAAACAAGATTCTAAATTGGAAAAAGAAGTTTTAAAAATGCTCAAATCTGAAAGTATTAAATCCGACAAACAAAAAATACAAGCCATTATGAATCTTGACAAAATTATAACAAGTATGGAACCAAATAAACCGGCAGAACTCAGTGCGAGAAATAATCCAAACAGGGCCCTATCAACAATTACCAAAAAAAATGCAGAATATTTAGTAGCACCCCATCTCATGGATGAAAAAGATAATTTTAATGATGATCTAGTAAATGCACGTTTGAGACAATCAGACAGAAAAATACTTGACATCAATATCGATGACGAACAAACAGAAGCAAGTGCCATAAAAAAAAGTGTATCGAATACAACACTAAGTAATCATCTTTTGCCTAATCGTAATGGTCCTCGGATGAATCCAGAAACATCCGAAAGAATGGATCCACTAAAAGTTAAATTTATTGAAGATTATGGGTTGCAAAATGGTATTGCAAAAAGAAATATGCGCCGACAACAAAAATAATAAAAACTTAAAACTCAAAAATATTTTTATCAAACCAATATATATAAAATGTACACTCGTATCTATCAGAATTCGTATATAGTATTAATAATAACGTTTATAATACTTTGCATTATATTTTATTTTTTTGAAATAGGTTCCACTGCCGAAATAATGTCAGATGGTAAAATTGTTAGAAAATTTAGTTGGAAATATCCATTGGCAATTTCACTGGTTGTATGGGTATTCTGGCATTTTTATTTATATCCACCAGCCGAAGAAATGTCAATATTTTTACCAACTAGGCAAGAACATGTTTCAACACCATATAATATTACCAAAGCAAATAGATTGATGACCCAACAAATTAATATGGTTAATTGGAACTAATTATTAATAATTATTAATAATTTTAATGTAAACATATATAAAAATTAGTTATGTTTAGGAACATATCTAATTATTGTAATGAGCAAAATTTGTGACGCTGCAGAACAAAAAGCAAAAGAATTAGGAATATATCTTAGTACAGAAACCACTGAACACCTTAGCACATATAATGATAATGCACAGGTCAGATGGATTGCCAATCCTTTGATGGAATGGTTATTACAACGTTGTACAAACCAATTATTAGCAAATCGTAGTTGCGCACCAACCGTCCAAACTGGTCAAACAACAGCAGTAATTAATGATAAACAACCTCTACCAAATCCTGATCCTATTCCAGAGCCTGATCCAGATCCTGATCCGGATGATGAAAATCCAATTGGTTTTAGCATTTTTGATTAAATATCAACTGTAGAACCGATATTTTGTGAATGATTAACCAAATTAGAATGGGCCACTGGGGTAAAACATGGACAACCAACACCATTTTCCCCATTTGCACACGTATAATTAGTACGGATAAAAGAATTATTATTGACTCTTGATGCAATGGATTGTTTAATTTCATCTGCAGTTAACCCATCGAAAGGGGTTGGCCATTGATCTCCACAACATTTTGGATGACAAACCAAAGTATCAACTACCAAATTTTCTATGCCATATGACGCAGGCAAATAATTTTGTTCCAATTCTTGGGAACTAATGTTAGTATCAAATCCTTCTGGTATGTAATAAGTTTGTGGTTTTGGATTATTACTGTAAAAAAAAATAAAATAAATTATTAATATAACAATAATGATGATTATAAGTGTTTTCATTCTATAAAATATATTATATATTTCATAGAGAAATTATTATTACCACAACTTTTCAATGTATTTTGATGCATTTTAATGCATGTCAATATGTGGCAAATTAATTTGACGCAAAGACCATTCATTGTTCTTTTTAATTCTGGGATAATACTCAATGAACAAATTAGCCGATTCAATAAATTTGTTGTATAATTTGATGCAGGTAAAATCGGATCCAACTGTATTGTGAAAAATATTCGGATCTGATATTTTGTGGACCAAATATTTAAATTTTTTCATAGCTATTTTTTCTAATTTCAAAATAAATTTTCTTAAATAATAAAATAGTTCCAAATTTATATTAAATAATTTTTGGTATTTAATGGGCCTAATAACATATATTCCTTCAGGTGCAACAACTATTGATGCTTGTGCTTTTCCATCATTATGATATTTAATAAAATTAAACAAATCATTGGCACTTGGAAATTCATAAATGATACCTTCATTCATGCGGCCACCATATGTTGATGTATTCGGATGTGTATGAAAAATATAATCATATGCACCCAATATTTCTGTATTGGTTGGTAAATATATATTTTCATCGTTTGTTTCCATTCTGTTTGTTTCGGCAGAAACAATAATATTATCAACAGATTTATTTTTAATAGAAATAGCACCTGAATGTTCTGAATAAATAAATTTTTCCTGACCAAATTTATTATCGCTTGGTACTAAATAGCGCCGTTGGCTGCCTTGAAACATAAGTGCATCAATTATTAATAATTTATTATAGTGTAATGGAATATATGAATAATAACTAATATATTTGGGCAATATTTGGATGGGAGGATTAATTATATGATTGGCAAATATAACCATTGCCAATATTATTTTAATAAAATATTCTGACGGATACGACTTGTGATGTTCGATTTTATGCTTAATTGAATTTGCCCACACAATATTGCCCAATTTATAAAATTTTTTAATTTTGCATTTGTCACATTCCTTATTAAACCCAACTGTTGATTGTAAAAAAATTGAACATAAATTAATACCTTGATCTTCAAAACAATTAAATTTATCATTGGTCATATTTTTAGTATACATTTTGTCAGATAACTTTTGTATATCGTTTAATTTATCCATAAAAAATGGATAAAAAGGCATATAGTTATTGTTGCATTTTTCATAATAAAGTGGCATATTTTTCATCCTATTTTTAAAATAGAATGAGAAATATTAGAAATTTGATTATATCACAGCGGAATCCTCTGATGGGAATGGAACAGGTTTCGTTATAAACAAAATTAAATATATCTAACTAACTATTATCACAAATAAATAATATGTCAATTAATAAAAAATATAATGAACCATTGGATAATTTTGGTAATGATGACGGTTATGAATCAAATGATGAAATCAATATTGAAATAACCGATTGTGACAATGATAATTTACAAATATATACTGTTCCTTACCACCCAACACATTCCAATGAAAAAAGATTAATATGTTTTTCTACCATTAATAACGAAAAATGTAATTATGGTTCGAATTGTACATATGCGCATTCTTTGGATGAACAGATAATTGATGAAGAAAAAAAATTTATTTATCAGATTGTTCTTGACCAAAACTTAATGAATTTTTTTTCCATAATTAATCCTAAAACTGATGATATTTATAAACATTTATTATTTTTAACACATATTTGTGACAATTGTAATAATAAAACTTGCACTGGAGGTTATAATTGTCGGAATGGTGTATGTAATATTAATCTTAAAATATGTAAAAATGATTTGCTAACAGGAGAATGTTTAAATAAATTAGTGGATATTTTTGTTGATGAATCTATTATTAAAAAATTTCAAACTAATGGTTTTATTAGATGTAATACATATGAAGGTTGTATTAATGGTCACCATTTAACAACAAGGAATTTAGTACCATACTACAAATTTGTGCACCAAAAAGAAAATTCAAAAAAAAATAAATACCAATCTGTTAGATACATTGACATTGATCCTCTTAGCAGAATATTTAAAAATTTTGATAGTTGTAACCAACCAAGTTTAAAAAATAGTAGTAATGATTCCGATTCCACCACGGATGAAGAAATCAATTGTTGGTTTCAAAATAAACATGATACTGATGATGAACCACCAGTTGCTTAGAAACCGCATACCCAAGGGTGCGTTGTTCTGTATTAAAAATTTATTCATCAACATCCAACAATTCTTTTAATATATTTCTTTGTTTACCTGTTAATGTATTTTTCGATTTTTTAATTTTATCAATTTTGATAATTGATTCAATTTCTTTTAATTTGAGGTCATATGGTTTCATCAGTTCTGCCACTTTTTCAAAATCTTTTTTATCGAGCAAAGTTTTTAGTATGGAGGAAATATATAAAAAATCGTATATTGATACTTTTTTAAGAAATTGATGTTCTTGTGCTTTTTTAATAACCTTATTATTAATTTTTTTGATGGATGTTTTATTATAATCTTGTGTATACTTATATTCTTCCATTTTGTCCAATTTTCCGGGAGTTTTGTTAATATAATATGATGGCATAACACATGAATAAAATCCATGCACCGGTTGTAGACTCCAGCATTGTTTTGAATATATTTCTCCATCCACTTTATCTGATTCGGACATTGATTTGCTGATATCATATATCAAATCAACCTGATCATCAACAGACATTTTTGGATATTGTTGTCTAATATTCAACGGATAATTTTCATGAACCATTAAAGGTATTGTTGCTCTCTCTTCACCATATAATTGTAAGGCACTATCCATATCAGTATATTTGTTCAAAAGCATTTTTGTTGCTTCATAAATACCCGGATCCAAATCCTTTTTTTTGGATGTTTCTTGGTATTGTTTTAATAATTCCAATGTGATTGTGTTGTCTTCATGCATTAGTTTAAGTTCTTCTAAAATATTTATGAGACGCCTGACATCATGTTGTGCGTGTTTTATTAGTTCTACAAATATATCATAGTCATCGGATTTGCTCGATACAATTTTCAGATTTTCTTTATTACAAATTTTTTTAACAAAATCTTCCATGTCATTATACTGTGGAGCCCTAACAATAACCTCATTTATTATTTTTCTATTTTCTTTTTTTCCATCAGCATGTGTTCTTTTAACAATATATGTGACCATTTTTCTTAGTTCGTTAACTGTTTTGCTATGTTTCATATTTGCAATAATAATAATGGGAAATTCTTTGTATTTATTATTGTGTTTTATTATTGCTTTAATTGCTTCTTTTTCCTTTGGATTTGAAATATTGGATACATCATCAAATACCAATGCTATTTTTTTATTAGAATATTCACCGGTTGAAAGTAATTTTTTGTTATTTTTAAGTGTCATGTAGTACGTTCTTACAGTTCTGTTAGTTCCTATCACTTCTTTTTCCACTTTTTTTTTCCGTTTTGTTTTTCTCGTTACCGAAACATTTGATAAATCTGCAGTTACCTTATCCAATCCATTTTCTTTAATGACCAAATCAGTTATTAATGTTTTGCCGACACCATTTGTGCCCGATACAATTATATTTGGATTAGGTATTTTATTCGGATCAAAATTTTTTTTGGTGAATTGTTTGATAAATTGGTCAATTATGCGTATTTGTGTTTTATCACCCAAAACTTCGGATAGTTTTGTTGGTTTGTATTTATTTAGCCAATTTTGTGTGTCAGTCATTTTATGATATACTAAATAAATTATGTTTTATGTATAAAAACGGAACGCAATATATTAAATACAATGATAATTTCAATTTTTCAAATAAAAATTATCATTTCGATTTCAATTTTTCGAACATTTGCTCAAATAATAATAACCCATCCTTTTTTTGATTTGCCAGCCGGTTGGTTTAAGTTTTTCCGAAACGGAATAGCACAAATAATCCTGTTGATAAGTAGGTAGGGTAATATCCATCAAACTAATTTTTTGTTCTTTTTGGGTTGAACCATTCCCAAGACTTTTTATACATCTATCAAATAATAATTTGGACATTTCGTTAAATGCTTCATCCTTTTTGTTGTTGATATCAAAAATATAACCATATTTTCCCGTGGCCAAATAATATATGGACACATGCGAACAATTATCTTCGTCATTTAAAATATTAATACCAATATATAGTTTATTAAAGTAGTATGACTCCAACAACTGATAGATGAACATCATGTCATGATATAATACCATTGAGATTCCTGGATATTTGGTGTATGTAATTTTAATTTGGGATTTATTATTAACGATCGCTTTATTAATTTCATGTGTGAGATGTTTGGCGAATAGCGTTACAGGTTCAGATAAATAGTCCTCAAACAAATATTCCATTTGTTATTTATATTATATGATCATAATAATGAATACCTATAAGCATTAATAATTTCAATTTTTTAAATTATTAATTGCATTTGACAAGATATAGTATGCCCATCTTTTTTTGGATTGTCTAGCCATCATATTAAATATCCATAAACTTGACACAATTGACATATAAATGTTTTTCGCTTAGTGATAGGCTACATACAAATATGCAATCTTTATGAGGTCTCATTGTCATTAAAGCTTGTGGTATATTAGCATGTTTAATTTTGCGTGCGTCCTTTTCGGGTATCCACTTGTATTGGAAATATTTATGTTTGACAGATTGAATCATATCCTTAATGTTGGTATAATCAAGTAAAACAATTCCCTTCCATCCTTTATTTCTGGCATATTCGGTAAATTCTTTTAGATCATTTTTGAATTGGGTCGAATGAAGATCAATAATGTGGTCATAAAATCCATCGTACAAACTTTTTTGTTGATCAATGGTTAGGGACATCTCCTTAGATAAATATATATATATGTTATTTTTGTTTCGGAACGTATTTTTTGACTAAAATATAGTTTTTTTTTACGAATTAAAAAAAATGTGGGTATAAAGTATAGTATACATAATGTCCGACAAAGGAAAAAGAGAAAATCTTGGCATCGCGGATGATTCCAGAAGATCATCTGGTGTGCCCACAGGTACAAGTAATGGTAATGCCGAAAAAATTAAACAAGAGATTGAAAAACTGGCAGCAAAAGGATATCTCACACAAGCTGATTATATTGAGCTTTATAACAAATATCCTGAAAATGAAACTATTGTTGAAGAATATTTGCGACTAAATACCAAAAAACATAATAAAGTTAAAAAACAAGCACGAGAAGTTGCCGAAAAAATTTACAGACGTTATAATGATGGAAGTAGACCCCTACACGAAATTCTTGACAAAATGATGAAATATAAAGCTCGCTATAAATGGTCCGATGCTGAATATGATGAATTCAGAAAAGAATTAACATATCTTTTGTCTGGCAATAGAGCAATGGAAGTTGATTATAACCAAAATATCATAGCCAATCGTTCCAGAATAAATAGAGCACTTGGCAACATACGTATTAGCTATGAAGAAGGGTTAAAAATTAAGGAATCCGAATATGGTGTGCTCAGTGAAATTTTAAGTATGTATGAAAAATCGGCATCACTCCATAAATCCGTTTTTATGCATAGTTTGATGTACACCGATTGTTCATTAGTTGCCATGACTGGGGAATTTAAGAGGGAGCGTCATATCGCGAGCAATTATATTCATCCAATACTTGCTTGCATGTTCCTACCCAAATTTGATATTTTTGAGATTCATATGCTTTATTCTAATTTTGGTAGCATTGTTAAATCACGCCATGAGAAGAGGCCAATTGTTACCGAACCTGATTCTCTTCTTTTTTATGATATTACATCAGACCCAAATGATGTTGTTTGTGATATCAACAGTCCCATGACCGATATAAGAAACAGATTTAAAGTACAAATTAATTTATGGGAAATTGTTCTAAAACTTCGTGGTGGAAACTATTATGAAGTTAGCCCCATTAGCGAATTTATCAGCACATTGAATGCATGCAGAAACAATTTATATGATAATGCCGATCTTGCATATAATCAAGATGAAGGTGCAATAATGCGAAGACTTTTATCAGTTTTCTCCCTTCGTCCAACCATTATTTATACTAAACCTATTTATAGTATTGCATCATTTGCTGCCGGTCCTTTTGGTATGGGATGTGGACAAGGACAAGGTTTGGGTTTAGGTGGTTTAGGAAGTGGTTTGGGTTTAGGTGGTTTGGGGAGTGGCATGGGAACTGGTTATGGTATGTTTCCTTTTAATAACCAACCTGTTTACACCATTACAAGTATACCAATGATCACTGTCCAAATACCACCGGTTACTGTTGGTGCTGAACCAAAAGATTTAAGAACAACATCACAAACAGTATGGATAAATGAAAATAAGACTATAATACCAAAAGAACAATCGATTATTTACAGCAAAGAAGTTCTCATTTTCTATGTTAACAGAAGAATCCAACGAATTCAAATACGAACTTTTACCAATCCTTTACCATTTTCACAATTACCTTTAACAATGTCAAGTTTTGAAAGACTCAATGCCTATCCCATCACTGTTCCTCCTGCTATTACATTGGGCAGAACCGAAGAAACCTACCAATTAAGATCGGTTGTTGCGGTAACCCAAACCGAAATTAGACAAGGTGATAAAACTACCAATATCATTACTGGTACAACCGGTCTTATTATGAGTCATAGAGACTTTGATAGATCAATCTACGAACCCAAATATTATTTGTATGATCCTTTTGGTGCTTCCCTTCCAGTTCGTCATCCCGAAGCTGACTCGGGGGATCTTACCAAAGTAGGATATTTTACCAACAAACCGATTTCTTTTATTGATCCAATATTTTCACCCGATCCCGAACTTACGGGTGGTATTTATAATCCAAATTTCTTTGAACGTGCCAGTTTGAATGGTACAATTTATATTTATGCCAAACCATCTGGCTATAATCCTCAAGAAATTATTGCAATCTAGTTTCATATGGGAACATTTGGAAAATAATTTTATTCGCAATACAAAATCAATATTTTATATTGCAAATAATATGCTTACACCTAATTTTTTGAATCAAGATAATTAATCAGTATATTATCAACATCGTCATAAATAAATTGTGAAAAAGAAAAAAAGCATTCGTCCGTAACATGATCGGTCAAAGGTTTGAATGTAACCGAGGCCACATTCCAAATATTAATACAATGATCACCATAGGCTACAATTAATTCATTATCTGGTGAAAATAAAACATTTCCCATGAAGTAAAATTTATCCAAACTATTTAATAATTGGCCTGTTGAAACATTCCATAATTTGATACTTTCGTCCGCACTGCCAGAAATAATAAATTGACCATTAGGAGAAAAAGCTATGCTCCATATAACATTAGTATGCCCAACCAGAGTATTTAATAAATTGCCTGTCGATACATCCCATAATTTAATACTTTGGTCCAAACCCGTGGTAGCAATAATCTGATTATTTGGTGAAAATGCCATACAATTAACGGAATTAGTATGCCCTACTAAAATATGAACGAACTCGCCATTTGAAGCTTTCCATAAACCAACATCACCATCCAAAAATCCAGCAACAATTAATTGACTATCAGGAGAAAATGCCATGAATAACGTACCTTCCGTATTTTTTATTAGGAGATTTAATTTGCCATCCAAAACATTCCATAATCTAATTCCATCCTCATTTGTGGAAGCAACCATTTGACCATTAGGAGAAAATATGGCACTATATGTATAATCGGTATACAGTGTACTCAATAATTTTTCATCCGCCATGTTACTAAATTTATATAATTTAATATTATGATCATTATTTTCTGCCGCAACCAATTCTTCACCCGATATAAATATCATCTCGCATATATTTTTTTTATGAAAAATATTTAATAATCGATCTGATTGTATGTCCCATATTTTAATATTCTGATTATTGTTACGTGATGCCAAATAATATTTTTTTGTTAGCAATGTTTTTATAAATTCATCCGACAATTTTTTTAAATTATAATCTTTCGGTATATTTTTTTTAATTGTTGTTTTTAATTTATCATCGAGTACACAATTTAATTCTTCTATTGTTTCTAATAACATATCAAATCCTTCCGCCGGCACTGCTAAATCATATAATTTATCCATGTCAACATCCATTTGAAAATAGTTTTGGTATTTTAAAAAATTCAAAATATATTTCCATTCATTCGAATTGTATATATGCATGATAACATTTTCGGCAACCATTATATTATCAATATTGATAACTATTTCGGTTTGTATTTTTTCTTTGCCAAAAGTCAATAAATTTTTAAAATATGGACCAAGATCAGCCAAATATTGTTTGCTTGTATTAATAATTTTTTTATTGGTTTTATTGTTTGTGTCAGTTAATATTAATTTAATCGTATCCATTATTTTTATAAATTATTTTTCACCTGATATATGATATTAATGCATTTAACAAAAAATTAATCAATTTTTTTTTTGGAAAAACGATCCGGGTCAAAAGTTCTGGTAACACTTGGTAAGGTTTTGAGTCCGGCATTTGAAACATTTTGTGGTCTATCCATAATTTGTATTGGACCAAATGCTCTATCGAGATATCCAAAATGGGCCGTTATTTGTGAAACAATTCCGGGCACTACTTCATCAACGACAATCGTATTTAATTTTTGTATCTGGCTCTTAATATTATTAGGCAAATGATGTGCATGCTGAAGAAATATGGACCGCATCACAATTTGCAAATCTGCTTCATTTTGTTTTTCAATAAGATAATCACTATTGGTTTGTCTGAATACTTCAACAATAATTTGTTTTTGAATTAGATTAACATTTTTTGGATCGAAAAAAACTTTGGACAATATAGATTCTTCCTGAACACCCCGTAACGATTCCTGTGACATATTATAGTAATCATCCTTGTGTGCCTGAAACATAATAAAAGGAGTTTTCATTATTTCATGGCTATTCAATGGTTTTTTTATTGATCCTTTTGGTAAACTCATTGGTTATATAATTGCAATAGTTTTTTTTTGTGCTGACCATGACGAATAAAAGATGATGGTAAAATTTATTTTTTAAATGAACCAATTTCGGTCAGTGGTTGGATTTTCTTTCAGTAATTTTTCATTAATTTTTCATGATATAATATAAAAGATATTAAAAAATTATTACAAAAAATTACGAATATATAGGTTATTATAATTTGAAACCCTTATAAAAATGTCACAAAATGT
>Ga0206948_1208_pt1 | contig 12843 bp, 11 predicted proteins | sample Alteio_BWOrgHeat_FD_153236 | JGI IMG/M metagenome (GOLD analysis project Ga0206948, IMG submission 153236) | Enriched cells from forest soil in Barre Woods Harvard Forest LTER site, Petersham, Massachusetts, United States -... | ecosystem: Environmental > Terrestrial > Soil > Temperate forest > O... | reverse complement strand
TTTTCTGTGGTTAAGTAGCGACTAACGATCAACTAAAAACTTTGACCGGCAGTACTTCACCGAAGAAGCCATTGAAACGGAGCATAGAAGCTCACAGAACCTATTCCGGCTTAACTGTGGAATTTAGCCGAGAGGGTATTTCCGGGATACTAGCGGTATGACACGTCGTGAGTTATTGGCTTGGGCAGGAGCTGCAATACCATTGAGCGTGTTTCGACCTTTGGCTTCCACACGCCCGAAGGAAATCCAGTTCAAGAAGACCATTATCGACACCCGCTTCGTTGCCGAGGGTTTGGCTGTCGCCGACGTCAATCGCGATGGACGGCTGGATATTCTCGCTGGAAACGTGTGGTACGAGGCACCCCACTGGATACCGCATGAGATTGCGCCATTCCAGCAAATCGATCCAGCGACGGCATACAGTAATTGCTTCAATACTTGGGCAGTCGACCTTAATCACGACGGTTGGGTGGACCAGATTGTGATCGGTATGCCGGGCGAGAGGGCGATTTGGCGAGAGAATCCAAGAGGGAAGGATGAGCCGTGGAAAGAGCATCCAATTTGGCGTAGCGCGTGTAACGAGAGTCCACTCTACGTCGATCTATTCCGCAATGGCAGGAGGGTGCTCGTCATGGGTTACGACGACAGCTATCTCGCCTGGTTTGAGCCGTCGCGAGACCCCTATGCAGAATGGCAATGCCACAACGTCAGCGACGTAAAGGGAGCCGGTTCATTCCGATACTCTCATGGACTTGGGGTCGGCGACATCAATGGAGATGGTCGAAACGAGATCCTGACAAAAGACGGGTTTTACGTTGCATCAGCCGATCCGCGGTCTGGTCCTTGGGAATTCGTCAAAACCGATCTGGGTCCAGCTTGCGCTCAGATGCAAGTCTTCGATGTGAATCGAGACGGCCGACCCGATGTCATCTCAAGCTCGGCTCACGATCGCGGAGTATGGTGGTTTGAGCATCTGACGGATGGACGATTCAACAAACATACGATCGATGAGACCATTTCGGAAACTCACTCGATGGCTCTGGCTCGTCTCGGTCCGTCAAAAGCCATAAATGTCATCACGGGTAAACGTGTTTGGGCTCACGGGCCCCACGGCGATGTCGGTGCGAACGAAGCAGCCTGGCTGGTCCGCTATGAACTCAACCGGACATCTGGCGGGGTCGAGTGGATCCGCCACATTATCGATGAAGACGCAGGAGTTGGCACGCAATTCGTAGTCCAAGACATCAACAAGGATGGTCTGCTTGATATCGTTGTCTCGAATAAGAAAGGAGTCTTCCTATTCGAACAACTCTCGAATCACATGTAGGGGCAACGCGTGCGTTGCAAAAACTATCGATTACAACCTTCGACCAGCGAAGTAACCTCGCACGAAGGCAAGGCACTGGGCCACTTCAGGCACGCTCGTATCGTAGTGATACTCGTATTCGATTGAGAGTGAACCCTGATAACCTTGGCGGTGCAATTCTTCCAAGATGCCAGGCACGTCGGAGATACCGTTGCCACAAGGGACATCGTGACCGTCCGGTGAAAACACATTCAAGTCCTTGAGGTGACTGGCCACGACGCGGCCTTGCAGAATACGCAGTGCGTCGACTGGTTTGATCCCGGACCGTACCCAGTGGCCAGTATCTGCACACGAACCGATCCGTCGGTCATGGTTCTTGACAAGTTGAAGGATATAGTTCGGATCCCAGACTTTGTAATTTGGATCTGAGGTCCGCGGGTGGTTGTGAAATCCGACCTTCATATCGAACTCCTTCACCATTTTGTCGATAGTATCAATGGATTCGGTCGATTCTGTGTTAAGAATTCCAATGCCCAGTGATTTCGCCCAGGTGAACAGTTTTCTAGCGGAAGATTCATCCTTGTCAATTGCGGTGACTCCGTAAGCAACGACGTTAACCCCATATTTCGCAAGCTGCTGACGAAAACCATCTGTAGCCGCTTGTCCCATGTCAGGTCCCATCTTTACACCAGGGAAGTCCTTGCCAAGATCTTGGCCAGGAAATAACTCGATATTCGTTGCACCCGTTAAAGCAGCCTTCTCGACCGCTTCCATCACTGTGAAATGGTTAAAAGTCCAAGCTTGAACACCCAGAAGAATCCCCGCCGTTCGATGCGCAGTTGCCACCTGAGCGTTGGCGCTCCCCAAGCTTGTGGCGATGAGTAAGGGAATGAGCAATCGTGATGTGTCTTTGCGACCGAGGAACATAAGCTCATTCTATCGCTTACCGAATCGATTCCGTGGATACTGAAGACATGACTCGTCGCGAGTTTTTGTCTGTTGCCGGAGCCATTCCGTTCGTTTGGCACATTCCGTTACGAATTGAAAGTCCTGTTAGGCCGGTCAAGTTTGCGGTGATCACGGATCTACATCACGGACTCGCGCCAGACGCACTCGCTCGTCTCCAAGCATTTGTCGATGCCGTCAAGCAGCGAAAAGACCTCGATTTCGTGATGCAGATGGGCGATTACTGTTACTCGCAACCAACCTCGAAGGAGTGTGTGGACCTATTTGCGACGCTGCATCAACCTAAAATCCATGTCCTTGGGAACCACGATATGGACAAGTGCGACAAGGATTTCGCGATGAAGTTCTTTGGTATGCCTACGCGATACGGTAGCTACAGATTCGGAGGATATAGGTTCGTGGTTCTAGATCTGAACCATTTCAAGAAGGGTGGAAGCCTGCACAGTTATTCAAACGGCAACTATTTCACGGATAAAGCGACCCACAATTGGGCAGACCCCGAGCAGCTTGATTGGCTTGCCAAAGAACTGAGATCGAGCAAAGAACCGGTCGTTCTGATATCTCACCAGCCACTAGGGTTCGCGGAGCCGGGGCAGTCCATCCCTCCTGAGCAGGTGGAGGTGTTACACGTAGTAACGGAGGCGAGAAAGGTAAACCCGCGAGGCTCAGTCGTCGTTTCCATGTTTGGCCATCTGCACGTAGATCGCCTCGAATACCATGAGGCGATCCCGTGCCTCTGCGTCAATTCCTCAAGCTACTTCTGGTTCGACGGGATGCAGCCTTACTCAAAGCCGCTTTTCGGATTTATGGAAATCACAAGCGATGGCATTCTCAAGGTTAGTGGCGCAGCCGGGGGATTTGTCAAACCTCCGCCGAAGGCATCGGATAGCGTGGTTGGTCGCTCAGCTTCAATTACCGATCGAGCGCTTAACTTGATGCGAAGGGCTTAGTTTTAACCTTCAGTTAAGCCAACGTGGTTGATTGCATGGCCTTAATACTCAAGGTTAATGCTCTCTGTGGAGGCATTTTCCATGAAACGAGCATTTACCCTTATTGAACTTCTTGTAGTCATCGCAATCATCGCCATCCTGGCGGCAATTCTATTTCCTGTCTTCGCCCAAGCTAAGCAGGCGGCTAAGAAAACGAGTTGCCTCAGCAACCTCAAACAACTTGGCGTTGCCTTCTTCATGTACGCAGGAGACAATGAAGACAACCTGCCGGCGCCAATCACCAACTTTGGTGGCGCGACACCTCCGACTTGGGTGATTGGCACCTCGGGCGGAACACTCTTCAATGATCGTGGCGGAATCTACCCATACGTGAAGCAGCGCGGTAATGGCGGTTCAACGAACGTATTCGCTTGCCCGAATGCTACTGCGGCTCCCCAAGGGACGCCAATAAGCGCGACTGCGCCCCCCGGCCAGAATTATGTGATGAACCAGTACCTTCAAGCAGGTTGGGGTGGCTTCTACCACAACTCCGTTAGGGGCAAAATCACTAAAGCGAACGACGATCTCAATGGAAACTACGCACCGTTTAGCCTGACTGGATCCGCGGCGCCAGTCGATGTCGTTCTCCTGTTCGAAGCAGCACAGGAGCAGGCGCCAGGGCAGGTCTTCGATGGTAGTGTGAACCGTTATGGCACGCCGTTCTACCAGGGATTTGGAAGCAATCCCCCTTGCCATTCCTATGTGAACGACGAAGGTGGAAATGTGCCCTGTTTGCAGCCTGCCGACTACCATATGGGATTCTCAGACTTCCTATTCCTTGATGGTCACGCAAAGTCTATGAAGCCATGGACAACCTACTCGCAAGCAACGGCCAGCTATGTCAACGCCAACCCCGTTACGGTTAGCGGTGCGGCTGCCTTCCCTAGCAACGCAGTCGACTACTACACGTATAAGCGTGGTCTGGGCTCCGGCCAAAAGGATCTTTGGGATCCCCAATACGACGGTATTTTCTACCCGTAGCAATGACACGGCCCATCAAGTTTGGTATTCCGACTTGATGGGCAAAACCTGATCCCCACTCAGACAATCAGCGCAAGAATTGTTAAGAAAACGTTGTCCTTAACAGTTACCCGTGCAGGTATGCACTCCTAGGAGATATTGTGTGAACGGTGCTGAAGATTGGAAAAGAAGAGACATTTTTCGACCTCCTGGAGAGTCAGGCGAAGATTGCCGTAAAGGCCGCCGAGGCCTTTATCTGTTTAATTGAAGACTTGAAGGGAGTCGAGACCCACTCGGCCTTACTCGACGCAATCGAACGCGAAGGAGACGAGGTAACTCATCGGCTCCAGAACAAACTATCAAGGACATTCATTACCCCTCTCGATCACGAAGACCTAAGCGAACTTTCGCACCTCCTGGACGATGTGACTGACTGCATCGAAGCAGTTGGCGCGAGAATGGGAATGTACAAGTTGTCAGTGTGCCGACCGGACCTTGTACCGTTCGCGGCAAACCTGCTCGAAGTCACCAAGGTAACAGCTGCCGCCGTCAATGAATTACAGCGACAGTTTCACCGTTCGGCGACCCTGCCGGATGTCTTGGTAAAAATTCATACTCTTGAGAATGAAAGTGACAGGCAATACCGAGCGGCACTCATGAAATTGTTTGAGGAAGTTACGGATCCGATCACTATTCTGAAGTGGAAGGAAGTTTACGAGCGGGTAGAAAGTGCAATCGACATATGCGAATCTGTCGCAAACGTCGTTGACAATATGATCGTGAAATATGCCTGAGCTCGGCGTTCTTCTCATCCTGGTCATAGTCTTTGCTTTGGCTTTTGACTATATCAACGGGTTTCACGATACGGCGAATGCGATTGCTACAGTCGTATCGACGCGTGTTTTAACGCCGACCCAAGCAATCGTCATGGCCGCGATATTGAACTTTGCGGGTGCATTGGTTGCGACCGGAGTGGCTAAGACAATTGCCTCCGGAATCATCGATACCCACATTGCTACAGAGACAGTTGTGCTTGCCGCGATCCTGGGGGCAATTGCCTGGAATTTGATTACTTGGGCACTGGGGATTCCAAGCAGTTCGTCGCATGCGCTAATTGGCGGCTTGTGCGGCGCGGGCGCCGCTCACGGCGGTTTCGCGGCGGTTCAGTGGAAGGGCGTGATCAGTAAAGTCATCATTCCGCTCATAGCTTCGCCTGTGGCGGGCTTTGTCCTCGGACTTTGCCTGATGTCGCTGATCACATACTTTTTTCATGCGGCCCACCCGCGTAGGGCGGGGGAGGTTTTTCGCAATCTGCAGCGGCTATCGGCTGCGGCAATGGCGTTTTCACATGGTCAAAACGATGCGCAAAAGAGCATGGGTGTTATTACGCTTGCCTTATTTACTCACCACGTGATTGCAACCCCAGACATCCCCAAATGGGTTATCGTTGCCTGCGCTGTGACGATGGCGCTCGGAACGGCTGCTGGCGGTTGGCGCATTATACGAACGATGGGTCACAAGATCATGCGGTTAGAGCCCGTAAACGGGTTTGCCGCCGAAACGTCGGGTGCGACGATCATTCTCATCGCCAGTTACCTGAAGATGCCCGTGAGTACAACCCACGTGCTTGCCGGCAGCATCTTTGGGGTAGGCGCATCGAAGGGCCTCCACACTGTTCGTTGGACAGTTGCCCAGCGAATGGTCACTGCCTGGTTCCTGACTATTCCGGCAGCGGCGGCAGTGGCTGCAATTTCGTACGGCTTGCTTCACATTGTCGGCTTATAGATGTGTGATCCCAACAAAGTACGTAATCCACGGCTTTGGAGAGATCCCAGCCTTGGGATTCCTCAACGATGTGGTTCCACCTGGTGTCTCCAAGGATCTCCTTTGCTCGCGCTACAGTCCGTTCTGTCTCGCCGTCGGCAGAGAACAAGATTTTGTTTTGGGTCCGCTTTTCAATCATTCGAACGATACCTACCAAGTTTGCCGCTGATCGGGCGTCGTTAAAACACATGCACATCAATAGGAAATCCTGGAAAGCCCATCCGGCGTTGAGGTAGTCATTCTGCACAACCATCACAGGAAACGCCCGGAAAAAGCAGTCCCTTGACTCTTCGAATGCACCAGACCGCCACAGGGCCCCGGCCAACGCATAATCACAAAACGAAACCTCCTTGGGAAGTCCTCGCCGAACAAACGTTGCTCTGGCTGTCGAAATAAGATCGCGTGCCTCGACATAGCGTCCGCACAATGCGGCGCATCTGCCTAAATTGACTTGGAAAACGGGTACGAGCCGCGATGCGCTCAGGCTAAGAGCCGCATCCAGTGCTTTCGTTGCAACGTGGTATGCATCCTCGAACCGACATGCTTGCCGGTAGACGAGGGCTTGCGTATTTAGAGCGCGAGCGAGCAAGTCCATATCTCCCGAAGCCTCGGCAACTACGATTGCCTCACTCGCATAGGCGTCGGCAATCTCATTCTCACATTGTTCCCAATGGAATATGCCGAGCCCTGCCAAGGCTCTCGCTAAACGGTGCGGTGAAGTCTCGGCTCTTTGGTCAATTACTTTCCTGAGCCAAAACGCCGTTTCTCGCCCGAGCTGCTGCAGCGACCAGTACGATGCAACGCAAAAAACAAGCGAGGCGTACTGGTCTGCGTCTCGACAGATTTGAAGGGCATGTCGCCAATGGTCGCTTTCAGCATTAAGCATTTCCATCCACCGAGGTCTGTCACCCGTGCCGATGCCGTCAAATGCTCGTTCCATCAGACGTGCCATCACATCGACGAAGGCTTGTTCAGTCGACTCGATTTCTCGTTCCGCCGTGAGCTGGGCTAAACCGAATTGGCGAATTGCCTCAAACATCCCGTATCGGAATTCTTCCGGGCCAGCGGGCGCAACGAATAAGAGGGAGGAGTCGACAAGACGACCGAGGGCATCTATGACGGGTAGGTCGTCTATAGGCTCAATTCGACCGAGTAGTTGAGTTGCTTGATCCAGTGAAAACGATGTTGGGAAGACGCAAAGCTGGCGGAATACCTGCCTTTCTTTCTCGGAAATCGCATCGTAGCTTGCCCGTATAGCCGACTCCATCGTGCGAACTCCGTCCGGATGAGTTCGATCCACGGCTCGAAGCAGTTTCATTTGGTCGTCAAGCAGGTTAGCTACGTGTGCTAAGCTGACCGACCGCAGTCGTGCGGCGGCGAGTTCAAGTGCGAGAGGAATCCCCTGGAGCCCGACGCAGATTTTGTTGAGAAGGACAGCGTCTCGAGCTAGGCTCACCTGCTGTGAAGCAACCCGATTTGCTCGTTCTAAGAACAGGCCGGCAGCCATCGAAGTGCCGCCGACATCAGGTGTCGTACTGAGCGGATTGTCCGTTTATGTTGAAGCTGCCCGGCTCCGTTCGGTTGAACTCCGGTTTTAAGCGAATGGTATACGGCTATCGTTTCCGCGTTCGGCTCTCGACGCATTTCTCGCCATAGGCGCAAGCGAAACTCGGAGTAAATCTGAAGTGCCTCTGGGATGTCATTCTCTACTGCCAACGCTTTCATCGCGCAGCGACACGCAGATTCCGAATGCGGGATTAAAGTGAGTGCATACCGGGCCCACCGGGCAGCCGTCGAGCTTTCGCCTGAGTCGATGGCTCGCTTCGATTCATGTTCGATCACTCCAAGAAGCTTATTGGTTCGATGATCGCGCTCGAAGTACACGAAATCGGCATCATACTGTTCGAGCAAGGGCCGTCGGAAGAGACTTAATAGGCGGTCTACCCTTTCTGTCGTGAGGTCCTGTTTTAGGCACACTTTGTCGAATTCGACGACGTCGATTTCGCACCCTTCGCAGTTCAGCAGCAGGGACCGCGTCGTGGGCGAGCCGAGTCTCCACGCGCTTGGACCAAGTGCGGAACGCACGTCGTTGAGGCATTGCCGAAGCCCAAGTCGCGCCTTCTCTAAAGTCGATTCCGGCCAAAGCGCTTGGCACGCAAAATCGCGCTCGACCTCTCGATTCGCATGGAGCATTAATAACGCGAGAAGCAGGTAGCTCTTGCGAGACCGAAGCTTTGGCAGATCGACGCCGTCTATTGCCACCTCGAAGGAACCAAATAGCCGGGCTGAGATTGTGTCCAAAGAGTATCCCTGTACGGTAATGCTAAGTGGTTATACCTTGTCATCGTTGGCGTAACGACAAATGACTGGAGCGCGGACGCATTTTAGTCCGCGAGTAGTGCACGGCCACTTCGGCCGCTCCGGAGAGTCCGCGGATCATTCGCGGCCAAATTGGCCGCGCCCCTTTTGTACGCCCGCCAGGCACCGTCGACCAGAGCGTGAAGTACTTCGAGTATTTCGTCGCCAACATAGGCAACAGCATGTTCCCAACCGCCTGGGTTATCCAAAACCCTGGGAAGTAATAGAATTGGCATCGTCGAATCGAAGGTGTAAGTTCGATGAACCTTCCAGAGTCAGTTATTTCAGTATTAGCCTCGCGGATTCCGGAGCAGGCGTTCCGGGAAGTGCGTCGGCGCGTTAGACAGGTGGGAAGTAAGGTCCTTGTCGACAACGCGCAAAGCGTTTCGCCAAGAATCTTGAATTCGAGCCGTGGGCGGCTTCGGGAACCATTTTTGGGGTGGTGCATGATGTTGTTAGGCTTCCCTTTCGCGATTAGCCCGTTACTCGTCCCTACAGGAAAGGGTTCACCACTCATTGGAATGTTGGTTGGGCTTGTCTTAGCAGCCATCGGTTTTTCGTTCGCTTATTACGTCGACTCTTTTGTTGTGGATAAATCCGCGGGCATATGGTGGTGGAGAAAGGGCATTTTGCTGTTCAGCAAATTTGAGAGCGGCCCCCTATCCGATATTAAGGAACTGCGGGTTGTGGAGGATGACCGACTCCAATACTCCGCCAGAACCAAGCCCGTGCCTTACAAAGTCTGGGCAACACAAGTCGTTTGGTCTGATCCCTCGCGCCCAGCGATGACATTGCCCGCCCTAGATCTGCCCCGAGATTACATCGACCGCGATAAGGCCGTAGCTTTTCTTAAGATCTATGCGGAATTAGTTAGTTTCAACCTTTCATGAACGAACAATGGATATTCTTCAAGCAATCGGTAACACCTCTATGGTTCGGCTCCAACGCGTCGTACCACCTGGTTGTGCGGACGTCCTTGTCAAGCTCGAATGGGAGAGCCCTACCGGGAGCATGAAGGATCGGATGGCGGTGAATGTTATTGCGGCGGCGGAGAAGGATGGACGACTGAAGCCGGGCGATACCGTCGTCGAATACACGGGCGGAAGCACGGGTGCGTCGCTGGCTTTGGTTTGCGCGGCGAAGGGGTATCGGATGAAGATTGTCACGTCCGACGCATTCAGTCAAGAGAAACGCGACCAGATGGCGGCGTTTGGAGCAGAGCTGATTTTGGTTCCGAGCGAAGGCGGCGTCAGCAATAAGAAATTGTTCAAGGATATGATCGCGACCGCCGAATCTCTCAGCAAGGAGCCGAATACTTTTTGGGTCGACCAACTGAATAATCACGACACTATCGCCGGCTATTACCCGCTGGCGGAAGAGATTTGGGAGCAAACAAGCGGGGAAATTGACGCTTTCGTTCAGTGTGTCGGAACGGGAGCTTCATCTCGCGGCGTAGCCACGGACCTGCGGCGCCACAAACCAGGAGTACAAATCGTTGCCGTTGAGCCTGCCGAGTCGGCAGTTCTAGGTGGTGGCCAAACAGGCGCACATAGGATCGAAGGTGTTGGAATTGGTTTCACTCCGCCCCTCTGGGACGCTGACTTATTCAACGAGATTATTCCCGTATCGACGGCTGGTGCCCAGGCCATGGCTAGACGGTTGGCTCGTGAAGAGGCGCTCTTTGCAGGAACCTCCTCCGGTGCAAACGTCGTTGCGGCGATTCAAGTCGCAAAGCGCCTTGGTCCTGGCGGTAAGGTCGTGACCTTGATGATCGATTCCGGATTGAAATACGTCAACACAGAGGTATTCAGAACGGTTTAGAGCACTCAAGCTCGGAGGATCCCGATGTAGGGGCAACGCGTGCGTTGCTATCGGAATTAGCGTCGGAAAGCGAACGTACGCACGACAGGGCGACCCTTAAAAACGATCGGATACACTTGGCCGCCAACGTGCACTTCGATCCTCCTTCCGGCGGGGTCAAGCATTTTTGAACCTTTGGCAAGTCGAAGGCTTAGCATTTGGCGCGCGTCGTTCCAAGTGGCCTCAATTCCCATCCATTCTCCTCGTCGGTAGTTGAAGGACTTCCCATCGTCTTCGTAGTGGAGGAGCTTGCCATCCGCACCCTCGTAGACATGCAATTCCAACGGTCCGCCGACGATTTCGTCGCAGTATTGCTTTATGGGTCCCATCGGCAATATAACGCCTGCCCTGACGAATAGTGGCATCGTCTCAAGGTCCACTAGTCGGGTTACCATTCGTCCGCCTAGATGGCGTTCGCCGGTCCAGAAGTCGTACCAAACGCCTTGGGGAAGGTATAGGGTGCGGGAAGTCGCTGCCTTCTCAACAACCGGCGCAACCAATAGGTCTCGGCCCCAAAGGTAGACATCGCTCGTTGACACGGCCTTTGGATCGTTCGGATAGTGTAGCCACAGTGCGCGCATAAGTGGCAATCCGGTCTTCGTCGCTTCGTGAACGGCGCTGTATAGATACGGCATGAGCCGGGAACGCAGTTCAAGATACTTCCGGCAGATCGGTTCGACGGCCGCATTATGAAGCTGGATCGGATCCGGCAGGCCGGAACCCCTGTAGTTCCTGACTTCTTGCGGGCCCGAGTCTCCGGTGTTCCAGCCCCAAGGCAGCCTCAAGGTCCAGTTTCGGCCGTGGCAACGGAACAGTGGGCAAAATGCTCCGAATTGGAACCATCTCAGGTAAAGCTCGGCGGTGAATTCGGCTGTAGGTACGAATCCGCCAATATCGGTGCCCCAATACGGTATGCCGCTGAGCCCTGTGTTGATAGCGATTGGCAGATGGGTTTTCAACGTTTCCCAGCGAGAGTAAACATCTCCTGACCAAAGAAACGACGCATATCGCTGCATGCCGGGAGCGCCGTTACGGTGCAGGGCAAAGGGGCGCTCACTAGGGCGGTCGATTTGAGGGCCCTCCCAGTACATCTGATTTCGTACAAGACGAGCTGGCATATTCAGCCAGTCTCCCTCGTCGGGCCACCAGCCGTCGATCCCCATCCTGAAATCAGGACGGTGTGCGTCCCAATACGAAGCCGCTTCCTCAGGATTCGGCTTGGCGGGATCAAACTTATCTCGAGGGGTTCCACGTAACGTTCGAGCCTCGATGACGACATGGGGCACAAACTTGAAGTGCCCAGCATGTAATTCCGCGATCATCGACTTTGGATCTGGGAACACCCTCTCGTTCCAATCGAACGAGCCGTTTCGAACGTTCCAGCCGTTAGGGCAGAAGCCAGTTCCCAGGTAGATAAGGGCATCGCACGGTAGCTTCTTTTCTCGGAACATCTTGGCTTCGGCCAACACAGACTCCCGGTCACCGAGCGTACGGTGTGATTGAAGGTAGCCGAAGCTCCAAAGCGGTGGCAATTCCGGATGGCCGGTAAGTCTCGCGTACTCGGCCATGATGGTCGCGGGATCTCCGGAGATGACCACGAACAGGTCCAAGACGCCGTCGGGACTCGCAAGATGAAACTTTGATTCGGGTCCAGTGAGATCGAAGGTTCCGAGGGGCTGATGGAAAAAGATCGCCCAACCGCTTGTTCCTATAAGCCAGGGAATGGGCACGCGTCCGCCGTGGGTCTCCAGTTTGTAGCCTCCCTGGCCGCTGATCATGGCGTCCTTTGTGCCGCGTCGGTCGAACTGAGCTCCACCCTCACCGAGCGCCAGAACTGGGACGTCGCCAGTCAAAAAACTAACCGATCCACCGTCATCCGAGAGCGCGAGGCGCTGGACGATTTGCCCTTCGTGATTGATCACTTCAATTCGGAGCGGGTTACTCGACACGGAGATCGTCTGATCGCCTAATTTGACGATCTTCGGTTGAGCCCCTCTCAAGTCTTCAAGGGCTGGGCCAACTTCCAAGCCGTGCAGGAGCGATCCGTTTTGCAGCAATTTGGCGGGGGTTCCGCCGACAATTGGAATAATTGTAAGGCGGACTGTGTGCCGAGATACCGCCGCCAAATGAATCGTCCTTTCAGTCCAAGTGTCACCGGCAGCGTAGAGTTTGATCGGCAGAATCGCAGCCGCCGACGCGGATCCCATGGCCTTCAAGACCTCTCGTCGGCTCAACCTCATTCTCGACTCCGCTGATTACGGTGGAAGGTTACCAGAGGTCATCCCTTCGAACAAGGCAACCGCATGTTCGCCAGACCCGAACCGCTAGGTACATTACAGGGTAGCGACGGATTTATGATGGCGACCCTTCACCTGTCCCTAAAAGCATCTGCCTTGGCAATGGTGCTCCTGCCCTTCCTTTCATTCGGTCAACAACCCACCGCGGGCCGAAAGGCGCCTTCGCCCGCTGCGTCTCATGCCTCTGGCGGGGCTGTATGGGATTCTTTGGATTTGGATCCAAAGGTGAGGATCAAGCTCAATTTCCGGAACGCCTACATCGACAACATCATCGCCATGATCC
>Ga0206948_1206_pt1 | contig 12909 bp, 8 predicted proteins | sample Alteio_BWOrgHeat_FD_153236 | JGI IMG/M metagenome (GOLD analysis project Ga0206948, IMG submission 153236) | Enriched cells from forest soil in Barre Woods Harvard Forest LTER site, Petersham, Massachusetts, United States -... | ecosystem: Environmental > Terrestrial > Soil > Temperate forest > O... | reverse complement strand
GCGGCGAGGCGCGTGTCCTGATCATATTTGAAAAGCGGCACGGCGACGTAGCCTTTGTCCAACCGGCCTTCAACGCGTTTGTCATCGTCCTTGGCCATGACGACGTATTTGGCCATCTCGATGATGCGGGTCTCCAGTTTGGCGACGATATCGTCTTCGTCCACGTGGTCATTGGCTTCCACGCCGAGATCGCGCGGGGCATTTTGCAAACGGATGCACATCTGTTTGACGACTTCCTTCTGCAGTTCGTTGAAATACTTTTTGCTGCGCTGGCGGATAAGGTCGCGTTCTTCCGGAGTGAAGCTATATTTCTTGTCGTCCAGGCCGACGAAGACGAGGTAATTGGTCGAGTCGAGCAGCTTGTTAAGCTGCGCGATGAGATTGGTGGCATCGATCCGCTGCACGACCGGCAGGTTGGTGGGAGCGTCGTTCAGGTCGAGTTTGAATTCCGGCGGCAATTCGGAAAAGAGCGCGCGGTCCACGCCGCGAAGTTCATCGATCTGGCGGTTCAAAAATTTCCAGTGGGCGACGTGGCGCTCCTTCAGGTTCATCTGGCCGATGTAATCAAAATCTTTTTCCACCAGCAGCGAACGGGTGCTGGCCCGGAACCATTCGAGCGAGGACATGAATTCTCCCGCGATGGCATCAGCCGCAAACGAGTAATTGAGGTTCACCTGTTCCAGCGGGATGCGGTCCTTGGGATTTTGCGGCGCGCGGGCGCGGATGAACGTTTCAATCACGCTGCTCGGCAGGAGGTTGATGGTCTGGGCCAGGTCGGCATAGTTGGCCACGACCGGTTCCGCGCCGTAATCAAAGGTGTTCACATCGCCATAGCGGGGAAGGTCATCATCCGTGGCGAAGAGCAGCTTGTTCGTGCGCGCTTCGGGCGAATCATAATAACCCCAGCGGATGGCCGCGCGATCATGCGGCAACGGTTCATGCGTGGTACGCATCCGCCAACCGATAAAGACGGAAGCCTTGAACACCGAATATTCCATCATGGAACTGGAGGTGAGCTTGTTGGTATAAGCGTCCAAGGATTGGCCGGTGATGTAGGCTTTAAACCAATCATCCAGTTCCTGCGCCGAAAGTGTGGCAGCGAGACTGCCGGCGAAATTGTGGCGCAGGCCAAGAATGTGGCCCACCTCATGCGCGACGACTTCACGGACATAATCCTGCGAGACGCGCAGCACGGCTTCGTCCGTCAATTGATCGCTGGCGAGCAATTGTTGCAAACCGAGGGCCATCTGCTTCGCGAACACCTGCGAATCCAGCTCGCAACATTCCGCCGAATTCAGGAACGGCACACCCATGCGGGAAAGCCCGGCGGGTTTGTCTTTTTTCGGCGCAGCGATGTCTTCCATGGCACGAAGCAAAATGCGCGCACGGGCCTTGCCGATGAATGAGAACGCGCTGGTGATATAGGCCTGGCCGTGCTGCGATTCACCGGTCAACGGATCAGCCAGCAGGTCAGCGTAGGCAAAGCCGGCGCGGTCCCACGGCACCCATTGCACCACATTATATTTGGCGTCGGGGGCCGTCACGCCGCCGGGAGCAGCCTTGGCCTGCACGATTTCTTTGCCATAAGCCGAGTTCCAGTAAAGGATGCCGTCCTTCACCGCGTCCACATATTCGGGCGGAGTATTGGCGGAATAATAAAAAATCACGGGCTGCTTCAAATTGAAGCGGTCGATGCGCGAAGACGCGCGGCCGGTGCCCAATTCCAGTTGTTCTTCGGTCTGGAAATAACGCTGGTAACGCAGGTCGGTTTGATCGGGTTCCTTGCCCACGAAATCGCCGGGCTGATAGGGAGCGATAAAATAACGGGCCTCAAAGCGACCGGAAACGTCCTGATCCATTTCGCGGCTGCGGGCCTGAACGCTTTGGCGGATGATCAAGAGGCCGCCGTCTTCGCACATCTCAAACACGCGGCTCTCGGGCACCTCCATGGTGGTGTCATGCTGATCCATGTCCAACTGGCCGCTGCCGCCTTCGGTCCAGGATTGGGTGAAGACCTGGCGCATACCGCGATTAAAATCCACCACGACGCGGACGGCATCCTGCCGCACGATGCTGAAACTCGCCAGCAATCGTCGCGCAGGCAGATCTTCGGTCACAACCAAGCCCTTGGTGGATTCGTACATGTCCACGCCATCGGGATACAATTCGAACCGCACGATCTTGCCGGCAAGGCCGTGGCTGGTGGGCGAGACGCCCTGGGGAATCATGGAGGCGCTAAAGAGGTAATCTTTGCCGAAACCGCTCTTGGGGATGGCGAGGAGAAATTGATCCGCGACCTGCAACGGCGGCGCGACCGGCACATCTTCCGCCGCGGCGGGCTGCGCTGTGATAACGGCCACAAACAGGGTGAAGGCGGCCAGCAGCCGTGTGTGCAAAGATGATTTCATGTTGGAATAAATGCCGTCTAAATGCCGACTGCCTTCGCCCCGGGCAACTTCAAAAGCCACGGCCAGATGTTTTATCTGGCCGATAACAGGCGTATAACAGGCTGATGCCCGGCTGAGTTCAAATTTTGACCAACACGCTGCCGTTCTGTTCAATCCTCCACCGGCACCACGAGCTTCTCCATGATGTAATCTTTTCGCTCGGGCGTGTTCTTGCCCATGTAAAAATTGAAGATCGGCGCGGACTCGGCCCGCGGCGCATATTCCACCTTGCTCAAACGCATTTCCTTGCCGATGAACTGGGCAAATTCCTTGGGGCTGATCTCGCCCAAACCTTTGAACCGCGTGATCTCAGGTTTGCCGCCAAGCTCCTTCACCGCTCCGTCCCGCTCGGTCTCGCTGTAACAATAGATGGTCTTTTCCTTGTTGCGCACGCGGAACAAGGGCGTCTCCAGCACATGCACATGACCATCGTGCACCAGTTGCTCGAAGAAGCGGAAAAAGTAGGTGATCATCAGGTTGCGGATGTGCATGCCGTCCACGTCCGCATCGGTGGCGAGAATCACCTTGTCATAGCGCAGGCCTTCGGTGTTGTCCTCCACGTTGAGCGATTGCATGAGATTGTACATCTCATCGTTCTTGTACATCACATCGCGCTTGAGATCCCAGACGTTGAGCGGCTTGCCCTTGAGCACAAAAACGGCCTGGTTGTTCACGTCGCGGCAGCTCGTGATGGAGCCGGCGGCGGACTGACCTTCGCAGATGAAGACCATGGTGCCACGGCCCTTGTCCTTCTTGCGGTCGAAATGATTTTTGCAATCTTTCAACTGCGGTATGCGCAGCGTGATGGCCTTGGCGCGTTCGCGCGCCATTTTTTTGACGTCCTGGAGTTCCTTGCGCAATTGTTGCGTGTCCTTGACCTTCTCCATGATCTTTTCCGCGATCTGCTTGTTGCGCTGGAAAAAATGGAGCAGTTCTTCGCGCACACTGTTCACGAGCTCGGTGCGGATCTCGGTGTTGCCGAGCTTGTTCTTGGTCTGCGATTCGAAGACGGGATCTTTCAACCGGATGGCGACCGCGCCGACCATGCATTCGCGCACGTCATCGCCATCGTACTTGCCGTTGCAATATTCGTTCACGGCCTTGAGCAGGCCTTCGCGGAAGGCGCTCAAGTGCGTGCCGCCATCGCTCGTGTACTGGCCGTTGACGAAGGAATAAAATGTCTCGCCGTAACGGCTGTTACTGTGGGTGAAACAAAATTCCAGCGTCTTGCCCGCGTAATGAAGCGGCGGATAGATCGGCTCGCTGCCATCGGTGGCGAGATCTTCCATGACGAGATCCATCAGGCCGTGGCGCGATTGAAACACCTTGGGCTCGGGCGACTCGGGCGTCTTGAGGATGAGCTTGAGGCCGGTATTGAGATAACTGTAATGCCGCAGGCGGCGCTCCACGAATTCCATGCGAAACTCGCTGTTCTTGAAGATGTCCGGGTCGGGCTCGAATTCGATCAAGGTGCCGTTCCCCTCCTTGGTCTTGCCGGAATCTTCCTTCTTGAGCTTGCCGATCTTGAAATGCGCCTCGGCAAATTCGCCATCGCGATGACTGCGCACGAGGAAATTTTTCGACAAGGCATTCACGGCCTTGGTGCCGACACCGTTCAAGCCGACGCTGAACTGGAAGACTTCGTCGTTATATTTTGCGCCGGTATTGATCTTGGAGACGCAATCCACGACCTTGCCGAGCGGGATGCCGCGGCCAAAATCGCGCACGGAAACGCGGTCGCCGGCGATGCTGATCTGGACTTCCTTGCCGTGGCCCATGATGTATTCATCGATGGCATTATCCACAACCTCCTTCAAAAGAATGTAGCAGCCGTCGTCCTGATGGCTGCCATTGCCCGTGCGCCCGATGTACATGCCCGTGCGCAACCGGATGTGTTCCAGCGATGACAGGGTCTTGATCTTGCTCTCGTCGTAATTGTGCTTCGTATTTTCAGCCATAGAAATTCGCAATCATTGAAGATGAAATAAATTGAGGCGGAAGAAAATAGGAAAGTGAAGGCAACTTTGATGCAGACACGTTCGTCGGGCCAATTTGTCCAACTTCGGGAGAGTCACTTGAAGTAAATTCAGGGTAGCGCTGGTTCCAAACTGTGATAAGCTCAAGTTATGCAAGTTGACATCGTGGTCAGATCCGTTTTCACAGTTTTGTTCATCGCGGCTTTGCTCGCGGGCGTTTACTTGTTCAAAAACTTCAACCGAATCCTCGGCACCGACCCGCAAGTGCCCACCGAAAACAGCGGGTCACTCCGTTTGAACAAGGTGCAGGTGGTCGTGATCTGGCTCCATATCCTGGCCATCACGGGCGCGTTCGCTTTTTTCGGCTGACCGGCCGGCCGGTCACTTCGCCGGTGGCCGCTTCCGCCAGTAATTCGCCAGTATCGATCCGGAAATATTCATCCACGGGATGAAGATTGCCGCGGCCAGACCCACCGAACCGAGTTTGCCCATGGCGCTCGCCAAGCCGGAGGCCATTCCCCCGTTCTGCAGGCCAACTTCAAAAGCGATGGAGCGCGCAGAATTTTTGTCCAGCCCGGACCAGCGGCTCAGGAAATAACCAAAGAAATAACCGGCGGAATTGTGCAATACGGAAGCCACGAACAGGAGGGCGCCGACTTTCAGGAGGTTGTCGCGGCCCGATGCGGTGGTCATGGCCGTGACGTACAAAATGCCCACAATGGCCATGGTGGGCATGATGCCATCCAGCCAGGAGATGCGCTTTGCCAAGGCGTGATATATCTCGCCGATAAGAAAAGCGCTCAGCAAAAATCCCGCCAGCCCGATAACAGTGAGCGTGTTTTCGCCAACGTGCGATTTTAGAAAATCCCAACCGCCGCAGGCCAGAAAACCGAGCCATACCGCCGCGAAAACGGTGATACTTAAAACGATCTTTCGCCCACGGGGCGCAGCGTGCTTCAGATAATCATGCAGCAACGCCGCACTAATCGGCACCAACACAATCTTCACGATCTCGATCATCATCTTGAAGAAGCTCACTTCCACCATGGTGCCCGCGAGCAATTTCATCCACAGCGGCGTCATGATGGGCGCGAGCATGGTGGTGACGGCAGTGACGGTGACGGACAGCGCGAGATTGGATCGGGCCATGAAAGCCATGACGTTGGAGGCCAGTCCGCTGGAACAGGACCCGATCAAGATCACCCCGGCGGCGATCTCGGGCTCAAAATGAAAAATTTTAGTGAGGGCCAGCCCCACCAGCGGCATCACGGAAAAATGACAAACGATGCCCACCAGGACACCGCGCGGTGATTTGATGACTCCGGCAAAATCGTGCAGCCGCATCTGGGTACCCATGCCGAACATGACCAGTTGGATGGCGATCAGCATGACCCATTTGTTCCGCATGTCGAAACCGTTCACATGCAGGACTTGCGCGGGATAAACCATGCCCAAGGCCACGACCGCGACGATCCAGGCGGTGAATTGATAGCCGCGTAATTTGGGCACAAACCTCAAGGCCACCGCCAGCGCCACGGTCAATAGGACCAGCACTGCTCCGGCGACAGGATTTGTGAGTGGATTCAAACTGATTCGGAGGGCCGTGGATGCTGATTCATTTGCCAGTTGGAACTATTTGCACTTCGCCGCCATCCAGAGCGGGATGGCCATCGCGGCTTTCGCAGAAGGAATGCATCTGCTGCCATAACGTATGCACGGACTCCGGCGCTTGTTCCGGCATGTCGTGGCTAACCCAGGTGAAGATTTCAGTCACGCGAACGCCGCCCTTCTCCGCATCCTGAAGGATGAGATGCGGCTTGGCGCGAACCATGTGATTCTCCGTGTAGATCTGCCATAGGTTCCGGAGAAGCTGTTCAAATTGGACCTCGCTGCCGGCTTTGACATGGTACGTGACCATGACAGTCTCCGGCGCGAAAGAATCTTTGCTGACCGGTTTGGTAGTGGTACAGCCCGCCAAAAATACAAGCGCGAGCCCAAGGATGAGAGGGCTGGATTTCATGGGATTTCTGTGGTTAAAAGCGTGTCCAATCGGCTGCCTTTGTCAAAGTCATTCAAAGCACCGTAGCCAGATAATCCACGGCAATGCTCGGGCTCGCGAGAATGGGCACGCGCTTGTCCGCCGGTGCCAGCGTGTCCACCACGCGCGCCATGGAAGCCTGCGCCAGCACGATGACATCCACCTGTTGCGATAATTCCTTCAGCGCAGCGGCCACCATCGTGTCGTGCTTCGCGGCATCGCCACTCATAAGCGCATCAAACGCTCCTTCAGCCAGGCGCGAGGTCAGCTCGATCTTTTTTCCGGCGGCATCCGCGCGACGCTGGATGAGATCCGCCGTCGGCTCAAGCGTGGTGCGCAACGTGGCGATCACGCCAATGCGGCTGCCCGTGGCCACGGCCTGATCTGCCATCGGCTGGTCCACGCGCAACACGGGCACCCCCATGAGCTTCGCACCGGCCTCGACGGCTGGTCCGATGGAGGAACACGTGACCATGATATAATCCGCGCCAGCGAGTTCGGCGGACTCCAGATAGTTTGTCACCCGCCGGGCGATCGTGGCGGTCAAACTGCCGCTGGCGATGATGCCTTTCACCAGGCTGTCATCGGCAATGTTAAACACTTCCACGCCGGGCAATTTATCTTTGCACAATTGTCCGAACACCGGCACCAACGTGGCCGAGGTATGGATCAGCCCAAGTTTTTTACGTTTCATAAATTTTTTCCGCGCTTCACGATCTCAAAATAATTTTCCGTACCGACCTGTCCGCCCTTGAAAACGACTTCTCGCCCGTCCACGGGCGAATCCGGCGCAAACGCCCGACACAACGGCGCTCCAGGCGTAAGACGGGCGATCATCTCCACGGCTTCAATGCCCAAGGCGCGCGCAGCAAAGCTCGAGGTATCGCCACCGGCGATGCACAGCCGCTGCACCGGCGAATGCTCCAACGCCCCGCGCAATACCTCACCGAGTGCCATGCCCAAAATGCGCGCGGTGTTGTTCTTCAATTGGCGCGCAACACGTTTGTCTGAACCGCTGCGGGTTGTGTGCACGATGACGCTGCGGCCTGCTTTTAAAAATTTTCCGGCAGTTTGAGTGGCTCGCTCAAGCTCTTGGCTTCGGTTTGAAATCAAGCTTTTGATGTTTAAAGGCACTTCAGCAAAACCGTGTTTCAAGGCCCACTCAATCTGACCGGAAGTGACCGGTGAACAACTGCCCGAACCCACGAGAATTTGCTTTGTGCTGGCAGCCGTGATCTGTGAGCTCTGATTTTTTTTGGCCCACAAGCTTCCCAATGCCATTTCCACTCCTGATGATCCTACTGAAAATAACGGCTGCTTCGCCGTCGCAAAATTATCCATCAATCCGCCGATCTGCGCCAAATGCTCCGCGTTCACCGCATCGAACAAAATCACATCCGGTTTTCCCACGAGCAGACGCTTCAATGCCGCTCGCGCCTCTTTTGCCGGCAAACCCACTTGCAAGATATCGAACAGGGCGATCTTCTTCCGCGTCTGCCGCGCCAGGTGCCGGGCCAGATCTGCCTCCTGCATGGGCGTGACCGCATGTTTGCTGACTGAGGGATGCCGGTCCAGGCGGTGAATCTGACCGGCGCTGCCGATGCCATAGCGGGCGTAGTGATTACCAAAAATCGTATAGCGGCCCAAGGCCGGTGCCGCCACCAGCAGCGGCACAAACGGCGCACGAAAAATTTCCATCGCCACATCGATCACGCGTCCAATGCTGCCGACCTGTGGCGACGAATCGAACGTGGAACAAACTTTGTAATGAACATGCCGCGCGCCCAATGCCCTCAACTGCTTGAAAGCAGGTCGCAGTACTTTTTCCATCGCCGAAGGTGACATGGAGCGCGTCATTCCCGCTACCCCGACTGCTTGGAGATTTTGGAAGCGCGCTAGCAGGGTCGCTGTGGGTGGCTCAATGAACAACGCGGTACGAATGCCGGCCAGCGTCAATTGCTCCAGCGCATCCGTCGAGCCGGTGAAATCATCGCCATAAAATGTCAGCAACAGCTTGCTCATCCCTTTTTCTTACCAAATTTTTCCACCGAGGCCACCAGCTCCGGATATTTTGCTGCCGCTTGTTCAAGTGTCAGTCCTTCCACCGCCGCTGCCCACCATTTTTGTAAAGATTTCACACCTGAGGCCGGGCCGTTGGGATGGGCCATGATGCCACCACCGGCCATATATAAAAGATCAACCGTTTGAGTGCGCCGATAGGTTTCGCACGCCTGCCCACCCCATTGACCGGAAGAAACAACGGGCAAGACGGACATACCGCCAAGCAACGGTTTCAAGCACGATTCAATGGACCGCACCACGGAATCGTCACTCTCCCAGAATTTATTGGCGATGCCGTTCACATGGATCTGATCCACGCCGGCGAGCCGCCAGATTTTTTGATACGCGGGAAATTCAATGCCGAGCAGCGGATGCCGGTTCAAAGCGCCCCAGCCATTCCGGTGGCCGTGGATCGCCAGCGCGCCTTGATCGCAAATCTTTTTGGCTCCCGAAAGGCCCACGCTGTTCAGCGAAATCATCGCGCAAGTGCCGCCGCTGCGAACCACCTTGTCACAGTGCTGCTGCATCGCATCGAGCTCATCGCTGATATTGAAAGCGTACATGACCTTCTTGCCCGTGCGCTGGGCGTGATCATTGATGACTCGCATCACGGCATCCACGCGTTCATCAAACGGCGAATGCGGAGGATTGGCCATCAACTCGTCGTCCTTGACGAAATCAATGCCAGCTTCCGCGAGCACTTTCACAAGCGTCGCCGTTTGCTGCGGCGTCATGCCGATGCTCGGCTTGATGATCGTGCCGATGAGCGGCCGGCCGGTGACGCCGGTTAATTGCCGGCAACCGGGCACGCCAAATTTCGGCCCTCTAAAGTGTTTGGCGAACGACGCCGGCAATTCCAGGTCCATCAGCTTGAGCCCGGAGAATTGCGACAGTTCGTAGAGATTGCCCTGCACCGTCGAAACCAGCGTGGGCAGGTTGTACCCCATGTTTTCCAACGACCAGGATACCACGACTTGTGCGCGTTGGAATTGGCCTGCGCTTTTGCGCTGACTGGGCAGGCTCGGTTCATTCACGACCTCCAGCGGTGTGATCTTTTCGACCCGCGCGGCGAAGCGTTGCTTGAGTTCCTCCGTTTCGCCCGGCACTTCCACAAAGGTGCCTGAAGATTGTTCACCGGCGAGGATGGCCGCGGCTTTCTCGACCGCCAGCGGCGTTTCGATCAGGTAGGTGGCAAAAATTCGTTCCATGGACAGATTGTTTTTACAGGAGAAAACTTATGAAATAGAGTGAAAAATCATTGGCTACGACCTTCGTTTCCTTTGGCTGAATCATCCGGCCATTGCAATACACATCGAAACCCTGTCGCCACACTATACCGTGATGGCGAGACGTGTTCACGATAGGACGACAACAAACTGCGCGGCCCGCAATTGATCCAGGCCCCGCCCCGCAAAACGCGTTGCTTGTGGGACACATCATAAAAGTCCCCGCACCATTCCAGCGCATTCCCGGCCAGATCGTAGATGCCCAGCGCGTTTGGCGTAAAGCTGCCGACTGGCGATGTGGTCACAAAACCATCCGTGTAATTCGTGATGTTCGGCCAGTTGGTGAAATAGATTTTCGCCGTCTGGTCGGCAAAATTTCCGGCTCCGGCTGGCGGCGGAAACTGTGTACCCCAAGGATAGACATTTTGCAGCTTGGTACTTTTCTCTTTAGGCGTGCCATTGGTTTCCCGATCACCAATCCCTGCCGCCCAACTCCATTCTTCATCCGTGGGCAAACGATAGATTGCTCCCGCTGGAATCTTGCCGGCCTGCCGTTCCGTCGCCGTCAGCCACTCACAAAAAGCTGTCGCATCGTTCCAGCTCACATTCACCACGGGATATTCCGGCCCAACTGATACCGGCGTCACCTCATGATAAAAAGAATGGTTCCAGTTCGTGCCATCCAGTTTGGGTTGCGAAGCTGCAAATACGCCAAAATCCTTTACCCGCGTCTCCCAGATGGAACACGAAATCTTCGTCCCCGGTACGGGCACGAACACCTGCCCTAAACTATTCGTCCAGCGCGTCGGTTGCGCCTGCGTAGACAGGCATAGAACAGCCATCAGCGCGGCAAAAAAAATCGTCCATGCTTTAGTGACAAATTGGCTCATCTGGTTCGCCAGCATGTTGCCGGAATCCGCGCAAACGAGTCATGTAAAAAATGCTGAAAGATTTTAGAAAAACGCCACGCTTGCCGGCATGCTTCCGCCGTGATTGCTTGTTAAGCCAAAAAAGCGTAAAACTTTCCGCACAGCATGGAACTTGTACTGGAATCAATCAAACCAAGCGCGTCACGGAGCCTGCTCCTCTGTTCCCTTCTGCTCATTCTCTCGATGTCGACCGCCCACGCCGACTCCCCCGACTGGGAAAACGAGCAGATACTCCACATCAATACCGAACCGCCGCGCGCGACGTTCGTTCCCTTCGCCACCGTACAGCAGGCGCTGGAGGGTGACATCACCCGTTCACCGTTTTATATGTCGCTGGACGGTTCCTGGAAATTTCATTGGGTTGGCAATCCTTCCGAACTTCCGACCAATTTTTTTGAGACCGCCTTTGATGATTCCGGCTGGACCAATATCGACGTTCCCTCGAACTGGCAGATGCGCGGTTATGATACGCCCATCTATCTTGGCTCCGGTTACACGTTCAAGATGGATCCGCCGCGTGTGACCTCCGAACCGCCCACGAACTGGACCGCGTATGCCCACCGCGATCCCGTGGGCTCTTATCGCCGTATCTTCACGATGCCGCCCGACTGGCAGGGCCGCCGCGTGTATATTCATTTCGATGGCGTGGACAGCGCCTTTTATCTCTGGCTCAACGGCACTCGCATCGGCTTCAGCAAAGACAGCCGTACACCCGCCGAATTTGACCTCACGGATTTTCTCCAACCGGGCGACAACCAGCTCGCCGTGGAAGTCTATCGCTGGTCCGATGGCAGTTATCTCGAGGATCAGGATATGTGGCGCATGAGCGGCATTTTCCGGCCGGTTTATCTTTATTCCACTGCCAATGCCCACATCCGTGATTTTGCCGTGCGCACCACCGTCAATACGAACGACCGCACCGCCCTGCTTCAGATCAAGCCCGCGCTGGCCGCCAAAAATCTGCCGCTCGATGGCTGGTCGGTTCGCGCCCAGTTATTTGATGCGCAAAAAAATCCTGTGTTCCCCGGCGACGGGCTCACTCACGACGCGGCTGAAATTTTGAATCCCGATTTCAGCGCGAAGATTTTGGACGAACGCATGCCGCAACGTGGTGAACCCAAATTCGCGTGGCTCGAAGGCGTCATGAGCCGTCCCGCGCTGTGGACCGCCGAAACTCCGAATCTCTATACGCTTGTGCTTACCTTGTGCGATGAGGGCGGCAATGTTGTCGAAGCCGACAGTTGCGCGGTCGGTTTTCGTGACATCGCCATCCGCAACGGACAATTTCTTGTGAATGGTCGTCCCATCCGCCTGCGCGGAGTGAACCGTCATGAGATCGATCCCGATAATGGCCATAGCCTCTCACTCGAACGCATGGTGCAGGACATCACCCTCATGAAGCAGGCCAATATCAATGCCGTGCGCACCTGCCATTACCCCGATGACCCGCGCTGGTACGATCTTTGCGACCGCTATGGCATCTACGTTTTGGACGAGGCGGATATCTGTACACACGGCACCCGCGGCTCGCTTGCGAATGATCCCAACTGGACCGGCGCATTTCTGGACCGCGCCGCGCGCATGGCGGAGCGGGATAAAAATCATCCGTCCGTCGTCATCTGGTCCATGGCCAATGAATCCGGCTACGGTCCGAACTTCGCTGCGATCTCCGGCTGGCTCCACGAATTTGATCCCACACGCCCGGTCCATTACGAAGGCGCCCAAGGTATGACGAATGATCCGCCCACGGTGGATATCATCGGTCGTTTCTATCCGCGTCTCGCCACCGAGCCTTATGCCAAAGCCGATGACCCATGGAACCTGCGCTGGGATAAATTGCTGGAACTCGCTCAGCGCACCAACGATCACCGGCCTGTGCTCGCCACGGAATACGCCCACGCCATGGGCAATTCCATGGGCAACTTCCAGGATTATTGGAATGAGATCTATTCCAACCCGCGCTTGATCGGCGGCTTCATCTGGGAATGGTGCGATCAGGGCCTGCACAAGACCGGCGCCGATGGAAAGATTTTTACCGCACTCGGCGGCGATTTCGGTGATATGCCCAACCACGGCGGCTTTTGCATCAAAGGGTTGGTAAGCGCAGAGCGCGAGCCGTTCTCGAAATATTGGGAGGTGAAAAAAGTCTATCAACCCGCCACCATCGAACCGGCGAATCTTAAGCCGGGCACGGTCTCCGCCTGGGTTATCAACCGCGAAGCCTTCCTGAAC
>Ga0206948_1205_pt1 | contig 12966 bp, 4 predicted proteins | sample Alteio_BWOrgHeat_FD_153236 | JGI IMG/M metagenome (GOLD analysis project Ga0206948, IMG submission 153236) | Enriched cells from forest soil in Barre Woods Harvard Forest LTER site, Petersham, Massachusetts, United States -... | ecosystem: Environmental > Terrestrial > Soil > Temperate forest > O... | reverse complement strand
AACCGCCGCAACCGTCCCACCCGGTGATCGGCGTGTCCGGGCTTAACTGAACCATGCCAAATGGAACGGTTGCCCCGGGATACGCGTGTCCATGACCTGCCGTACCACACAGAGGCAGGGATTCATCCACCGGATCCGTCGCTGCCAGCGCTCGCGTCGTCAGCAGAAAAGGCAAAATCAAAACTGAAAAGTTTCCGGATAATATTCGCTTCATACAGGGGACATAAAATTCACATTCAAAATAAAATCATTGGATTAATCCTTCCGGTTTATTGCAGCACAAATTTGGCTGACAAACCGTCACCCGAATTGCCACCGACAAAAACTGTGTATTCACCCGGCTCAACCTTCCATTCGTGATTACCGTTCCAAAGCTCAAGATCTGACTGCTTCACGGCAAGCTGGATTCGTTTTGACTCTCCGGGCTTGAGATGAACCCGGGAATAACCTTTCAACGCTTTTGTCGGCGTCACGACACTGCTGGTCTCTTGGTGAACGTAGAGTTGAGCCACTTCATCACCTTCCCGGGCACCTGTATTCTTAAGGTCAAAAGTTACGAGGACATCATTCGTGCTGCCCTTCTGCGGAGCTTCAACTTTCAAGCCGTCGTATTGAAACGTCGTATAGCTCAACCCATAGCCAAATACAAATTGCGGTGAGTCATCGCCATTCACGTAATTATTTCCCTTGGACGAAAAATGATTGTAGAACACAGGTAGCTGTCCGATGTTGCGCGGAAACGAAACCGGCAGACGCCCGCCTGGATTGTTGTCCCCGAAAAGCGTCTCCGCAATGGCGCGGCCACCCAATTCCCCCGGATACCACGCTTCCAAAATTGCCGGAACATGTTCCGCGGCCCACGGAATGGTCAGCGCACGACCGTTCTGCATCACCAGCACAACCGGAACCCCTGTCTTCACCACCGCCTCTAAAAGAGCTTCCTGCTTACCGGGAAGATTCAGGTCGGAACGATCAAACCATTCACCCGAAACACCATTCCACTCGCCCAATCCCATGATCACAACCTTGGCCTGTTTAGCCACGGCAACCGCTTGATCAATGTCCCCGCCATCGGAAAAAAGCACCTTGGTCGCCGGCGAGACCACTTTCTTGATTTGCGCCAGCATTCCCTGTTCAGAACCTTCATGAACTCCATCAGCATAATCGCCAAGCCGGGCAATGTTTGCATTGGTCCCTATGATGGCGATGGATTCTAAATCCTTTTTTAGTGGGAGCAGATTGCCTTGATTTTTTAGCAGGCACATCGACTGCCGCGCCACCTCCAGTGATAGATCTAAATGTTCCTGGCTATGACGCACTCGGGCATCGAGTGTCTCATCAACAAACGGATGCTCGAACAAGCCCAGCATAAACTTCACACGCAAAATCCGCGACACAGCCAAGTCCAACGTCTCAGGAGAAATTTTCCCGGTCTTCACTCCTTTGATGACTGCGTTTTGGAAAGTTTTATGATCAAAATCGTAAAACTGCATATCCACTCCGGAATTGATGGCCAGACACACGGCGTCGTAGGCTGAATCAACGACATGATGCGCATCACGCAAGCGCCGGATGGCTCCTAAATCGGAAAGTACAAATCCGTTGAATCCCCATTCCTGGCGTAGAACCTTGTTGAGCAACCACGGATCACCAACGCAAGGGACGCCATCAATATCGTGATATGCCGCCATGACTCCCATGGCGTTTCCGGTGCGGATCACCGGTTCAAAAGATTTGAGCATGATGCTCCGCATTTCCCTCTCTCCTACATGCACTGAACTGGTATTTAATCCGCTTTCCGGCGAGCCGTGACCCGCAAAATGTTTCGGCTCAGCGACCACCGTATGGTCCGAGTTAAGCGACTCGCCTTGCATTCCTTGAACGTAAGCCAGCCCAAGTGATCCGGTCAGAAACGGATCTTCACCAAAATCTTCCTCAACACGCCCCCATCGTGGATCACGAGCAATATCCAGAACCGGACCTAAAATCATCCCCACTCCATTGGCCCTGGCCTCGGCAGCGATGGCCGCTCCGGTTTTGTTGGCCAGTTCGGGATTCCAAGTGCTGGCCAAATTGACACTTTGAGGAAAAACGGTCGCATTCTTGCCCACATATCCATGCAAACCTTCTTCAATGAATAATGCCGGAATTCCCAACCGGCTGGACTGGATCACACTTTTCTGTAATGCGTTATAAAACCCGGGGGGCGGGTAAATATCGTGAAATGCGCCGATGCCAAGATCTCCAATCGTTCTGATCCTTCTTGCATCAAAGATCGCATTTGTCTTTGCGCGTCCCAGCTCGGCTTTTTGGTCGTCATTCAGCACCGTGTTGCCGTCATACAGGTCAAGTTGACGTGCTTTTTCAGCCAGCGACAGGCGGCTCACCAGATCGTTTACCCGCACGTCAACAGGTTGCATCGGATTTTTCCAAATTGCGGGCGCATCGACCGTGGGTATCTCCCGCGAACCGGCAATCTCCGGGTCATCTAACTGCGAAGCTTGTAAAGCTACAACCAGTTTTCCCGAAGCATCTTTGATTTCCAGCGTGTTGAACTTGGCGTTTTGCTTTCGCCCAATCAACTTTACCACCAGCGGTCCGCCTGCAGCATCATCCAAATGATTTACTTCAGACGTGAGATAACAGACTTTGCCGAATTCACCCGCAGTCTTGAATATATCAACATTCGATGCCACCAACGTTCCCGCAATATCAACGTCAAAAAGTCTCTGCCCTGGCTCTCTGAAATAAACCTCAGCTTCACCAATGGCGATGCTGTATTTACCAGCAGCCAGATGTGAAATCGTCAGCGTGAATTGCCGTCCAAAAATGTCATTTTGAAAAACCGGCTCCAAGGCTTTTTCCACACCCTTGATCGGAACATCATTCGCAGTCTGGCCGTGTTCAAATTGACCGCTGATTTGCACGTCTACCCCGTCTTTGCTCCACGCTTCATCGGCATTCTCCGCCCGGGAAAAAGACACACAAAACATCGAAATAAAAATCCCACAACTCAACCGTAAAAATTGATCGACCGCGCGAACTCCGTTTTTTTTCATTTGCAAATTTGTTGATGACACCAGCCGCAAAACCATTTCTTTGATGGATAATTATCACAGGAAATTCCCTTGGATAATTCCCCCCTACCAGCTTCCTCCACCGTCGGGGACCGACGCGCTTTGGATTAAAAACTTCAAATCGGTCGCCTGGCTGTTTGGAAATGCCAGCGGACCATTGCTGTAACCACTGGGTGGCAGACCCAGCGATCTCCATCGATGCAACATCGCATGGCCGTCGGCAAACGACATTCCTCCCGATTTTCCATGATAAATGGCCGGCCAATCATGCATTTGGAGAGGATTCGCATTGAGCGCATTGCATTCCGTCAGAAACATCGCGTCGTTGATGCTGTGGGAATCTTCATCAATCGTTACGAAAAGATCACTCGGCCGGACCACACTGGTGATCTTGGTGAAAACAATGCCCTTTCCCGTCGCTCCGTTCAAACGCCCTCCGCCCATGAAGTTGTTCATGGAAATTCCCCGGGTTTCATCCGTTAGGTTACCCGGGCATTTATAGAGCGAGACTGCTTTGGTATAGGGAAATAGCAGTCCGGTTTGGATCAAAGTAATATTTGTCCGGTCGGTGGCCACCGTCATGTCTCCTAAAGCCCACTCTGGATTACCGGGCGTCGCACTGTTACCTTGGTTAAGCACGAGCTGGCTGGAGTTATCATCCGCATAGAGAAGCCACGCCAGGGCAAATTGCTTGCTGTTGCTCATGCACTGTATCCCTTGGGCCTTTTGCCGGGCCTTCGATAATGCCGGCAACAGCATCGCCGCCAGGATCGCAATGATGGCGATCACGACCAGGAGCTCAATCAACGTGAACCCCTCGTACGATGCACTTCTTCGTCTCTGCGAATTTTTACGGATCATTTTGACTTTCTGCCCGGAGCAAATTGGAGGCCATCATGACTGATGGCCTCCAGTCCACCTCCGTGCATTTGCTTTGTCAGTTGCCCGCTTTGAGCAATCGATAAAATATTGTTTTATTGGTTGATACGTCGGTCGCCACAAATTGGCCGCCTTGGTTTACCGCCGTCAACGATGACGTCCCCCATGTGCCGGTAAGGCTTGAGTTCGTTTGCAGGACGTAACCCGTTGCCGTATTGCTCCAGGACACCATCACCGTATTGCCTGTGCTGCGGGTGATCTTTAGCACCGGTGCCGCCGGCGGTGCGGTCAGTGCCGTCACTTCGTTGGCGGAAAGCGGATAGTTATACATCCGCACATCATAAATCAGGCCATTGAACCAGGCATTATCCCATCCGGATGCACTCTCGCGCGCCCCGATCGCCAGATGTTCGGCCGGCGCCAGATACATGGGAGCAAAGTCGCCAGCGAGATTCAGATGGATCACACCGTCGACATAGATTTGCCGGGTACCGGCGACGCCATCCCATACTTCTGTAACTTGGTGCCAGTTTGAATCACCGGAAAAACCGGACGTGCCGTCGCTGTTGTTGTTGTCCGAACCGCGAATGGTGAACGCGTAATCGCCATATCCAACTCGTGCCTCCCAGCCAATATTATTTTCACCGGCTTTTGAGACGAACGGATTGAAATAACCGGGAATACCCTTCTGCCAATAGGCCACCGTGAACGCCGTGGCAATCGATCCATCAAAGGTAGGCCGGTAAGCGTTATCATTGCTGCTGGAATTGGTGATCGCCACGCCGATATTCGCCCCGCCACCGTTGGCAGTCAGGTCCAGTGAATCACCTGCAAAACCCGCGGGGACATCAGTTGAAAATGCCACGCTGGCAGGATTGCTCCCCACCACAAATCCATCGTGCGTGCCCGCCGGCGTGAACCCTGAGGTGTCAGTCAAGTTGGCGGAACCGGCCAGCCAATGCCCAATCAAAGCATGGGCATATACCGTACTGGCCGAGGACAGCCCGACACTCGTTGCTCCCATCGTGGCTGTGATATTGATATTTCCCGGCGCTACCGTGACTGCATACACCGTCTGAACCGGCAACGTGCCAGCCGGGAATGTGATCGTCAGCACATTATTGACCGCACCAACCAGCGTCGCCACGCCTGGCGCGTTGTCGGTCAGTGTCACCGTCACCGGCGAACTGTTGTTGGCGCCATTCGGAATGGTCACTTTCCAGGCAACCGTTTCGCCGACGGCAACATTGGTATAAGCAACTGCCGCACTCAATGCCGCGGGCGGATTCGCCAGGGCGCTCACCTGGTCACTCGAGATGGCGTAGTTGTAGATGCGCACATCAAACAATTGACCGTTGTACCAGCTATTGAAGCCCGACGTATCCTTGGCGCCAAGCATCAGATGGTCATTGGGAGCCGGCGTGAATCCACCCGTGTCACCATCAAGAACCAATTGGCGTTTGCCATCAACATAAGTGGCCCGGAAGCCAGTCTGACTGTCATAAGTTCCGGCGTAGTGATGCCAGTTCCCGTCATTCAACACATTCGGAGCATGCGCCCAGTTGTCATCGCTGCCTGATGTGCCACGGACAGTGAATGAGGGATTATCATTCTGGTTCGGATTCATGCGAAACTGCCAGGCCGTCGATTCGCCGTTCTTGCTGACGAAAGGATTCCACGTTCCTTCCTGATAACCTTTGGCCCAGAACGCGACCGTGAATTTGTTGCTGGTTCCATTATCAAAGGTCACCTGATAATTATTATCCGCCACCGAGCTGTTGGTGACCATGATACCCACCTGTCCGCCCGATCCGTTCGCAGTCAGGTCAAGCGAACTGCCGCTGTATCCCGCCGGTACATCAGCGTCCCAGTTATAAGCTGTCGGGGTCGAACCGACGGCCACACCGTCATGCGTCCCTGCCGGAGTGAACCCGGATATGTCAGCCAGGGTCTGTGAACCTGCCAGCCAATGACCAACCAACTGCGGATTTCCCTGGGCAAAAACAATAACTCCAAACGTAGCATTGGCGATACCAGCGCTGGTTGCCGTCAGTGTGGTTTTGCCACCACCGGTTCCAATCACGCCGATCGTTTGAGAGATGCTGCCTCCGGCGGCAAAAGTGAGCGTCTTGACGTTGCTCACCGCGCCGGCAATGGTCGCTACGCTCGTATTGCCACTGGAAATATTGACCGTCACCGCCGAGCTTTGATTCGCACCGTTTGGAATGCTAACCGTGATGGTATTCGTGTTGCCGACCGGCAGAATGTTGGCACCCGTCATCTGGACAGCGCCCAAAGTCGCCAGGCTTAAAACCTGCGCCGACGAAAGCGGATAGTTATACACGCGCACATCATACAACTTGCCGGTGAATTGATTATTGGGGCTGATGCCTTCACCAAATCCGCGATTCTCTTGTGCTCCCAGCATCAAATGATAACCCTTCCCCGGCGTGAAAGGCGCAAAGTCATTCGTGAGGCTTGTGTCCAGTACCCCGTCCACATACAACCGGCGTACGCCAGCATATCCGTCCCAAACAGCGGCCACGTGATGCCAGTTGCCATCATTGACGACGGTCAGATTGCCGCCCATGTCGGCATTTTCAGAAGAGGTTCCCCGCAGAGTAAAAGCAGCGCCGTTATTGCCTGCATAGCGGCGAGCCTGCCAGCCAAGATCATCATCACCGCGTTTGGCGGCAAACGCCGCCCAGTTCTGGCTCGAGCTTCCTTTTACCCAACCTGCCACCGAGAATTGGCGACCGATCAAGCCATCAAACGTAGGCCGATAATTGGAGTCAGCCACGCTGGAGTTCGTGATCAAAACCTGCACATTGCCAGCACTAAAATCCAACGAATTACCCGCCTTCGTATTGGGAACGTCGGTGCTGAAATTGATGGTCCCGCCGCCGACTTGGACACCACTATGAGTTCCCGCCGTGGTGTTGTAATTGGCATAACCGGAAAGATCAGCCAGCGTTGAGTTGGTTCCCCATTGTCCAACCAAGTGCTGACCCGATACAAAAACGCTCACGCTGGCAGAATTCAGCGATGCACTGCCAAAGCTCAATTGCGCCACTCCTTCCGTCGCTCCTGCCGTCAATTGAAGATCGAGCGTGTTCGGTGCGCCAGCGGGAAAAACCACCGTGAACACGGTTCCCGTATAACCAACTACGCTTACCAAGCCAGAAGTATTGGTGACCGAAACGCTCACCGCCTGGGTCGCATTTGCCCCATCCGGAATCGCGATACTAACTGTGCCAGCATGACCGGCATCAATCGTGGGCGTCTCGGCAAATGCCACAACATTGTTGTTGTTGATCTGGTAAAGATTTTGCACTTGGCTGCCGTTCAATGCTTCCGCATAGATGCGAACATCAAACAATTCGCCAAAAAACTGTCCGCCAGACATTCCGCCGGTGCCATTCTGCTGGCTCCACTTGCCGCCCAGAATCAGATAGGCATCGCGATCTACTGAGTAAGAACCAAAGTCATTAGGCACAAACCCACTGAGTTGTCCGTCGATGTACAATTTGCGTTGCCCAGTAACCCCGTCCCGGGATGCCACAATGTGATGCCAGTTATTATCAGTGACCTTGGTTGGGCTGTTGAATTCGTCAGCGGCAGCCTGGGTTCCGCGCACGGTAAACGAAGTGATCGGCTGGTCCGCCGCCGTACGGATCTGCCATGCCGCCTCTTCACCCCGCTTTGAGATATACGGCTGAAAGCTGCCCACGGTGGTATTGGCATCAAACTTGGCCCAAAATGAAACGGACATCTGCTGGGAAAGAAGATCATCAAAAGTTGTGTTATAATTTGCACCGTCAGTTGCCTGGCTGGTGTTCAATATCTGGATCATGCACCCATTAAGACCGAGATCGGCGGAAGACCCGCTGAACCCGGGCGGCACATCCGGATTGAAGCCCGGATCCGAACTGAAACCACCGGGAGCACCCACGCCATCATGTGTGCCGGCGGGCGAATAACCGGAGGTATCCGTCAGATCCTGTTGCCCGGCAAGCCAATGTCCAACCAAGCCGGAAGCCGGAATGACCGTCGTGCTAAACGTGGCGCCGGCTGCATTGCCCGTCAGCGTCCCCGTCCCGAGTGCCACTCCCTGCACCGTTAGCGTTTGGCTGATAGCGCCACCTTGCGGAAAAGTCACCGACAGCACATTGTTCACCGCGCCGGCAAGACTGATCGTGGCCGGGGTGCTGTTGGTCACCAGTACGGTTACTGCCTGACTTTGATTCGCGTGCGCAGAGATCGCAATGACCACCGGGCGCTGCCCCCCGATGGGAACCGTCGCATAGCCGGTCAAACCCACTTTCGGCGGAATTTCCCCGAAAATCTGCAATCCGTTGAATCCCTGAAATCCAGACGCAGAGGTCGAGAAGGTGATGCTCCCGCTCGCATCGGATACGGCGCTGGTGTTCTGGCCGTAGTTGGCCCCCAATACAAAAGCGCCCCGGCTGATCGGCCCCATCGTGGTCGTGATGGCGCCGCTGAAAGTGACATTCTGGTTCACCGAATCCCCCGCCGCATACGAAACCAAATTATAACTCGAATTCGGCGCCAAACCCGTCAGTTGAAACGTAAGTGTTGAATTGTTTACGTACAAATAGTCCGCCAGCAATCCCACCGTTGCGGGATTGTTCGCCGGATCAGAACCGCCGGTGTCGCTAAAAATACTGCCAACGCCTGTGATATTCAGGCTTACCGCCGACGGACTGCCGGTCGAATCCGCCAGAAACTGCTTCAATCCACCGCTGTTGATCTCGTTCCAGATGTCGCCCGTGCTGCCGAGAACTCCCGCTCCAGAGAACGTAAAACCATTGTTAACATCCACGTTGACCAATCCTTGCGCGGCAAAAGAAGCGGCTGGAAACGAAGCCGCCAGCGCAACCGCCATCACGTGCAACCGATGATCACGCTTTCCGGCACGTGTAGAGTTTTTTGCCGGATGCGGAATGAATTTCTGAATGGTTCGATTCAACAACTTGAAACATGACGATTTCATATTAAGGGTGTTTTTGTTGGACGGGAGGGTTTATCTCACAGGTTCGGCACGGATAGCTCTGATATATCCCGCCGATAAGCTGAAAGTATTGATAACGCGTCGGCGCGTATCGACACAGGATGAGCACAGCTAAACGGGATCATGGACTGAAAGTATCACGGCAGTTTAAACCCGGATACTATCCGAACGGGTAGGTGAGCCCTAAAACTCCGGTTGCTTCAGCAGTTATGCCGGACTGGCTGATAAGCCATCAATGCAGGATACCGCGATGAAAGGCCGCCGTGGCGGCTTCGGTGCGATCCTTCACTTCGAGTTTTCCCAAAATATTTTTCACGTGAAACTTGGCGGTGTTCTCGGTGCAACCCAGTACGTCGCCAATTTCTTTGTTGCTCAGCCCCTTGATCAGCAGTTCCAGCACCTCTATCTCCCGTGGTGTCAGGTCGGAGTCAGGATTGTGCCCCGCCAGAGTGCGAACCACATGATCGGGCTTGTATTGCTGGCCACTGTGGACAATTTTGATCGCTCGAAACAACTCCTCCTCCAGAACACTCTTGAGCAAATAAGCACCCGCTCCCGCCTGGAATGCCCGGTAAATGTCATCCTCACCGTCATAACTCGACAGGATGATCACTTTCGCCGCCGGAAAATCTTTGCGCAGCTTCACTGTGGCTTCAATGCCGGTCAAATCCGGCAAACGCAAATCCATCAGGACGACATCCGGCAGATGCTGGCGATAAAGCCGCATGGCTTCGGCGGCGGTGCTGGCTTCGGCCACCACTTTGAGCTCGGCATGTATTTTCAAAGAGGTCAGCAACCCGATGCGAACCAGGAAATGATCGTCAACGATCAAAATGCGGATTTCATTTTTCATGCGCGTTTCGTTTGATGGAAAGAGTGTTGAAGAGACCTTTGTTCAAAGCGGCTCCAGCGAGCGGAACCTTCACCTGGATTGTCGTCCCTTGTCCAGGGGCGCTTTGGATCTGAAGAGTGCCGCCGATCTTTTCCGATCGTTCACGCATGCCCAGCAGGCCGAAATGTCCAGCCGTCGTCGAGGCGGCGTGGGCTACATCAAAGCCGCAGCCTTCATCCCGGATCGTCAATTGCAGCAAATCGGTTTCATAGCTCAATTCCACTTGGATCGCTTTCGCCCGGGCATGCTTGATGGCATTCGTTATCGCCTCCTGACTGATGCGCAGCAAATGGGATTCCACATGACTCTGCAATGCTTTAGCTGTCCCTTTGACCTGTACTTTAATTTCAACCGGTGAATCCACCCCGGCTTGAACAGCCAATCGGGCCAACGCCGTGGGCAAATCACGTTTTTCCAAATCCAACAAACGCAAGTTACGAACCGTTCGCCGCGCTTCTTCTTGCGCATGACGGATCATCGAACGGGCCACATTCAATATCCGTACTGGCTCCTGGGGCGCGTCGTTCAGCGAACTGGCCAGCGCGTTGAGTTGGAAACTGGTGCCCGCCAGCGCTTGCTCCAAGGTATCGTGAATATCGCGTGCGATTCTGGCCCGTTCCTCCAAGGTCGCTTCGCGTTCCACTTTTTGATGAATCACGATTGTTTGTGCATTAACGCGGCGTCTCAATGTGAAAACCCAAAGCATCGCACCCACCAAAACCAATGCAATTACTCCGGTAGCCACCAATAGGCGCCGGAGGGTCCACCAACTCGCCCGTTCCAACACCGTGATATCGGCCGGAGAATTAAGCAGCAACTCGAAGGAAGCGATATCCACATCTGAAGCCGGGTCACCTCCCTGCCCCACATAGACACCTGTCAGTTCCAGCCGGCTGCCGGGCAGCAGATCTTCACGCAATTCCTGCCGGGTGTTCAACCTGGCCACGAACCCATGCGCTTCTGTTTGCAATGTCAGTATCTGGTCGGAGGCCTCAATGCTGATATCCGTCAGCCGGGCTTGTATGCGTACCAGACTGCTGTCGTAATCCCGGCTGAGCAAAACCTTGCCCGCAAGCGATCGCGGCGGCGGAAGATTTGCCTGACCGGTTCGCTGCACCAAACCCTCGCGCAACATCGGCGATGGCCCGCTCAAATCCGGAAAACCCACGACCTCGACCATATCGCCCGTCTGTAAATGAACCGGTGCGACGGGAACAAAACGAAATCCATCAGTCCCATCCCAGAGAAAAAACTCCTCACCCCGCTGATGCAGTATTTGGCCGGCTACCTTGATCCGTTGCAAGGTGCTGGCATGCGAATCAAATTTTCGCAGATCAGCAATGCTTTTGCGTGGCGCAGAAAACAGATCCAACGGGGCTGGCTGATCAACCGTGATTGAAAAATTGCACAACCAAAAATAACCCACTTTAAATTGATGTGTTTGATCGTTGTGCGCCGGGATCACACATCCGCGTATCCGGATCAGCGCATTCTCATATCGTTTCAAATCACTTTCATGCGGCGGTCCGGAACCATTGGGGTCCACATCCGTCAATCGCACTTTCACCCGGCCTTCGTGGGTCAGCAATTGTATGCCGTCTGGTTCAATGCCCGTGACAATTCCCTGGATCTCCACATAGCGGGTGTCCATGCTCCCGTTGACCAGCCGGTCCAGCGTCGGATGCAGCGGCGCCGGCAAAACGCCCGTGGCGAGCCGGACCATATGTTGGACCTGAATATTCGGGGAAAATTCCGCATACGTGACTCCATCCATGTCCCAAAGATCCCCGACCTGCGGCATATCTGACAGGGTTAACCCGTCCCACCTCGCAAAAATTGCCCAGGTCGCATCTTGAATAAAAAAACCGCCCGCAATAGGCGCAGTGACGACGCCGCGAATTTTCACTGGATACCCTTTTTGCGCTTCTTCGCGACTGAGGCTTTTGACTTGTTCAATTCTGGTCAGGAGAGGCAGTGCCGGCGTAGACCCTTCCGCCAATCCCGTTGCTGCCCGGTAAAAACTGCATCGCAACACCACGTTCGTTCCCGCACGAGCCCACTGGCCCAACAATTCAACCTCACTATCGATGGCAGGCAATGCCTGAACCGTTTCAACCAAAATTTGCCCGGCTTTATCTGCGATGAAAAATGAGTTGCTCGATTCGCTCGCAGAAACCATTCCTCGAACATGCACCAGAGAATCTCGCGCATCGGAAAAATTGGTGTTCATCAATTCGCTGACCGACAACAACGGACATTCGTTCCAGAGCGCCGATGCCGGTTCCAAGACTTCTATCTGTTTTACGCCGGGCACCAGCAGTGCTCCGGCGATCCGCTGATTATCAATGGTAAGCATGCTTTGCGAAATCCCAGTGACACGAACCTGGCTGTTCAGCAAGATCCGGGGACAGATACCTGACGCATCTTCCACTTCCAGATGAATCAAACCCGTGCCGGAATTCAGCTCCAAATCCATCGCGCCCGCTCGCTCGCCGATAAAGGTGATAGTCCCCTTCATCTCGCTCCACCGGCAGTCTTCATCCTCGGCCAAAGGTTGACCGGCAAATATCTGCTGCGGTACTGGTAAACCGCTCATGCCCGTTCCACTTAACCGCAGAGGCATATCATCAATGTAAAACCGGCTGCCATCATCACTCCGGCTCCAGAAGCGATAAAGTCCGCTGTTGGGCACATCCAGGAAGCCGCTGAATTGAAGCCCCACATTATCGTCACGCGTCCGTACAGTCAGATCAAAATTGGTTGTGCTGCCCGATTTAAGAATGGGCAATTCCTCAAAGTCAGGCACGTGTTGCCAATTACCTTCATAGCCGCGGTAGTCCAGCCCGTTCACCCAGTTGGTCGTTCCGTCAGCCTGCTTTTCCAACCGAAACAACGCCGCATCAGGAATTCGTTCGCGCGACACGCCCGGCCCTTCCCAGGAGAGATTGAACTCAAAAAGATTCAAGGCGTTATACCAATCTGCCCGGATCGGATGCCGTCCGGCGTTCAAAAAAATGGCTTCTGACTTCTCAATGACCGGATGCTGACCATCGCTGTTGATCAATGCCTCCCTGAAACCATCGGGC
>Ga0206948_1202_pt1 | contig 13145 bp, 12 predicted proteins | sample Alteio_BWOrgHeat_FD_153236 | JGI IMG/M metagenome (GOLD analysis project Ga0206948, IMG submission 153236) | Enriched cells from forest soil in Barre Woods Harvard Forest LTER site, Petersham, Massachusetts, United States -... | ecosystem: Environmental > Terrestrial > Soil > Temperate forest > O... | reverse complement strand
ATGAAGGCGAAGCGCCCATCGGGGGAAAGCGTGATCGAGTGCGGGTGGGCTTCCGACTGCCGCTTGCGATTCGGCCCCGGCGGCCCGCGGTGGGTGATGAAATCGGCGCGCGCCCCGATCCGGCCGTCCGAGCCGAGAGGATAGGTCGCCACCGTACCGCTGCCATAGTTGGCCACGATCAGCATCCGGCCGCTGGGGTCGGCCACCAAGTGAGCCGCGGCCTTTCCGTCGGTGGCGCGATGGTTGAGGAAGGTCAGCCGGCCGGAGACCGGATCGACCGCAAAGGCGTTCACCCCGCCGCCGCGCTCGGCGACCGCGTAGAGAAAGCGCCCCCCGGGCCCAAAGGCGAGAAAGGCAGGATCGGCCGCCTCTCCGGCCAGGAAGGGCTGGGAGATCGAGCCGCTCGCCGGGTCGAAGCGGACCGCAAAAATGCCCGGGCTGCCATCGGAGGAATAGGTTCCGATATAAACCAGAGCGGGGGCGGCGCAGGCCCAGGCCGAGAGAGCGAGGTACAAAAGGAGGCTCTTGAGCATTCTCATGTTCTACAATCTTGGTTCGGTCCGGAATTTGAGCAGGCGGCTGCCGAGCGGCGAGGGGGTCGTTTCGGCGATATAGATGAACCCGTCGCCATCGACGCTGATTCCGTGCGGATAATCGTTCTTGGGATAAGGGTCGAGGTGGCGGTCCGGATAGTCGCCGCGGGCCGGATCGGCCCAGACCTGCTCCGGCTTTCCGCCCGGGCCGAACTGGATGATGGCGTGGTCGACTCCGCCGCACCCGTAGAAACGGCCGTCGGGCGCAATGGCCAAGCCATCCATCGAATGCAGGCCATTCCAAGTCTGGAGATGCCGGCCTTCCTGGTCGAAAACCTGCACCCGATCGTTCTCGCGGTCGGAAACATAGAGATTTCCATCCGGCCCGAGACGGATGACGTGGGGCGTGTGGAATTGGCCGGGCTCGGTGCCGCGGCTGCCCCACTCCTTGAGAAACTTGCCCTGGGCGCTGAGTTTCACGACCCGGGAATTGCCGTAGCCGTCGGTGACGAAAATCTCGCCGGAGGGAATCGCGATGGCGTGGGTGGGCTGGCTGAAATGGCGTTCATCGCATCCGCTCTCGCCGTCGACGCCCAGGACGAGGGTGAGTTTCCCCTTGGGGTCGAAGCGCATGACGATATGCCGGCCGCAATCGGTCACCCAGAGATTGTCCCAGGGATCGACCGAGACGCCGTGCAGCACATAGATGGTTTCGATCGGAACGGGCGTCGCCCCGCGCAGATCGTAAAGAACGCTTTTGCGATGAAAGTCCGCCCCGATTTCACCATCCCAGGAGCCGTCGGGCTTGAGACGGAAGAGAGGGCGGTCGCCCCGGTGCGCCACATACAGGTAGCCGTGAGAGTCCCGCTCCGCCATGCTCGTCTTGTAGAGCTCCATTCCCGGCGGGAGCTTGGGCCAGTCCGCGATGCGGACGAGGCGGGACCGGGCCGAATGCTGGAAGGGGGCGGCGCGAGGATCGAACATGGGGAGATTTGACAAAGGGCCTTTGACGGAAAAGGAAAACCCATGCAAACCTTTGCGAAGACGGTGGTCCTTCGCGATGAATCCGAGGCCGGCGCGGTCGTGGTGCGCGCGCCCGATGCGCCGTGGGCGGGCAAGATCCTTTCCCTTCTTGGCCACAAGGAGGAGATCTGGAACTGGCAGAATGGGCAGGCGCTGCGGCGCCAGCTCGAGGTGGAGACAAGATTTTTCCTCCTGCACCGGGACGGGGAGCCCTTTGCCAATGTCACCTTGGCGGAGGCGCGCGGTGTCGGATTTCTGAGCCACGTCTGGACCGCGGAATGCCGCCGCGGCGCGGGCGCCAGTTCCGTGCTGCTGCAGCTCGCGCTGGATGATTTTCGGACGCGGGGCGGACAAGCCCTGTTCCTGGGCACCCGCTTTGACAGTCCCGCCTGGCACGCCTATGGGCGGCGGGGCTTTGCGCCCGTCGAAGCGCGCAGCGGCTACATGGCGCTTTACCGAGATTCGGAAAATGATTTTGTCCGCGGCTGGTTTCAGGCCGGCGCGGCCGAGATTGCTCCCCTGGCCTGGCCCGATTGGCCTGCTTCCGCGCCCCTCTTCCTGGGCAATTTCCCGGGACGGGTGCGGCTATCCTCCGGAGGAATCGTCGGCCGGCGATCCTCCGAAGGGCCGCTCCTCTCCCTGCTCCGGGAGGAGGACAGCCGGCGCCAGGCCGGCGGCTCGCCCCGCACCTATGTCCTGCGCGCCAAAGCGAACGGGGCCGTTTTCGGGCTGGCCAGCGCCATCGAGGCGCCGGCTTGGCCGGACACCCGCCTGGTTGATCTCTATTGCCATCCCGACGGCTGGCCCCGCGCCGGCGAACTTCTCGCCCGCCTGCCCGACGAGCATCCGCGCAGCCTGGCCTATGCCGATGCCGATTTCCGCCCCAAACGCCAGGCGCTGGAGGCAGCCGGGTTCAAGGCCGCCGCGACCCTCCCGCGATGGGTGGCCACCGACGCGGCCAAGACCGGCAGCGCCGATATGATTGTCTACATCAAATAGACCGGGCAGCCTCCCCTTGCCTATGAGAAATGCCCCAAAATATTTTCGGTTCGCCCTGGCCCAGGCCGCCCTGGTGGCTCTCGGCGCCCCGGCGGCGGTGAAGGGCCAGGACGCCTTGGAGTTGGCGCCGGGCGGCAAGGAGCTGTTTCTCGACGATTACCTCGTCAAGGAAATGCATAATCTGCGGCGAGTGCTGCACCGGCCGGTGAAGATCCGGCCCGAACCGGTCATCCGGCCGGAGCACCCGTGGGACAATCTGGTGGTGCAGTGCCGAAATGCGCCCTTCTGGGATCCGTCCGCCCGCGCGTGGAAACTCTACTATATATCGTTTTTCGCCGATGCTGGCGGCACCCGCAACGGTGGAGCGACGTGCCTGGCGCAGTCGCCGGATGGACTGGCTTGGACGAAACCGGAACTTGGCCTGGTGAATTGGGAAGGGTCGAAGGCCAACAACATTGTCACGCTGCATCATTGGAACGAGGGAGGCCAGGGCATGCTTTTCCACGTCCTGTACGATCCCCGGGATATTCCCGAACGCCGTTACAAGGGCTTCTTCGGCATCGATGGGCGCCAGCCGGCCGTTTCACCGGACGGGCTCCACTGGCGCACGCTGGATACTCCGATAATTCCCAGCCAGGACGAGTAGGAATTGATCTATGACGAACAGGGCGGCCGGTACCTCGCGACCGTGAAGCAGGAAGGGCCCTATGGGCGCGCCGTCTATCTGGTGGAAAGCAAGGACTTCAACCAATGGACCCGGCCCAAACTCATGTTCCACGCCGACGGCGAGGACCAATTGGCCAGCCGCCGCCGCATCGCCGCGCGGCTGACCGATCCCCGGTTTGCCCCCCTGACCATCAACCGCCCGGCCGATTACAACACCGACGTCTACAACATGCCCATTTACCACTACGAGGGAATCTACATCGGCACGCCGATGTTCTTCAACCAAAGCGGCCCCACGCCGATTGGGAACTCGGACGGGTTTCACCACGTCGAATTGGTGACCAGCCGGGACCTGGTGCGATGGGAACGGGTGGCCGGGCGCGCACAGTTCATGGGCGATGATTTCGTCGGCCACGGAGCGTATGACACCACCCAATTCATCCCGGCCAATCGCCCGGTCCGTCACGGGAACGAGCTGTGGTTCTACCATTCCGGAGCCAAGACGCGCTTCCAGCCGGAAAATGTTCGGACCGCTCCCGACGGCAGCAAGGGCTACATGTCCCGGCCGGACAGCGGCGCCATCTATGTCTCGCGCCTGCGCCTCGACGGATTCGTCTCGCTCGATGCCGATGAGCTGGAAGGCGTGCTGCTGACCCGGCCGATGGCCGTGAAAGGCCGCCGGATCTTCGTCAATGCCGACGTCAAGGCAGGCGGCCGCCTCCGAGCGGAGATTTGCGAACCGCGGGGAAACCAACCCCTGGAAGGCTTCACCCGGGAGCGATCGACGGTGATTACGGGCGACCAAATCGGCACCGAAGTTTCCTGGGCGGGCAAGAATTTGGGAGAACTTGCCGGCCAATCGGTCCGCCTGCGCCTGGTTTTCGAGCGCGCGGAGCTCTACGCCTTTTGGGTCACCGACTAGCCACTTTGAAACCGTACCATTTCCGGGCGTACTCCGCGGTTTGGGCGGCTATGGCCGGGGGCAGTTTGGTTCCGAAGGGCCAAACGCGGGCGCCGTCCAGGCCGAGGACGATCGGGGCGACCGCATCGAGGAGGCCGCACAGCACTCCGGCGGAGACATTGGCCAGCGAATCGTGATTGCGGCCGCTGTGATGCTGCCAGCGGCCGGCGCCGCGCACGTTGGAGCGGTAGAACCAGACCCCGGGAATGCCGTAGGCCGTGAAAGGAAAATGGTCCGAAAACGGCGTGATGGTGGAATTGAGCTGCAGATCGTACCCGCCTCGCCGCATCCCGGCTTGGAAGAATTCGCCGAGGCGCGCCTGGCCGGAGTGATACAGATGGTTGTGGCCCAGGAGCGAGGAGACGGAATCGAAATTGACGACCAGGCCGATGCGGCCCAGTTCCCGCCGATGCCGGCGCACGTATTCGGCCGAGCCGACCGAGAGCTGCTCCTCGGTCCCGAAGGAGGCGAAGATCAGGGTGCGGCGGCGCTCCGGCACGGCGGCAAATAACCGCGCCAGCTCGAGCAGGCTCACCACGCCCGAGGCATTGTCGTCCGCCCCGACGAGGCCCGGAGGCGTGTCGTGGTGGGCCCCGAAAAGAATCGCCGGCGCGGCGGGGTCCGATCCGGGCAGGGTCGCGACGACGTTGGCGGAGGGCGCCGTGCGGTGCCGGGTGAGGATGGAAACGCGGGCGCGGACGGGAGAGAGCCGCCGCCAATTCCAGGCCGTCTGGTAGGCGATGCCGGCGATGGGGACCGATCCGAATTGCCGCACCCATTCCGGAAGCAGGGCATTCTGGATTGGCCAGGGAAAGGGCTCGCGGTCGTCGACCTGCAAGACGGCGGCCGGGCGGGCGGCGAGAAGGCTGCGAAAGCCCCGGGTATCGCCCGGCATTTGCCCGAAGAGGACCAGGATCTTCCCGCGCAGGGAGCCGGCCCGCAGCCGATGGAGCCCTTCGGGGGCCTCGATCCAGGCCATCTCCCCCTCGACGGCGCGGCCGCCGGGAGTCGAGTCGCCGTTGACCAGGGGAAGGGACTCCGCCGCGTGCCAGCGGCCGCCGGCGCGGACGGCCGCCGCGGAGCGGGCGTCGGCCAGGTGGCGGCAGGAAAAGCGCTCGCGCGCGACGGCGAGCCCGCTCTCGGCGAACCGGCGGGCGATGTAGGCGACGGCGCGGCCCTCGCCGGGACCGCCGGCCCGGCGCTCGCCGATCGAGCGGCAAAGCTGCCGCCAGTCGGCGCGCAGTCGTTCGGCGGAAGCGGCGGGGAGGGTGCGGCGATTCGCAGGTGGCATGAAATCAGCCTCGCATATCGAAAATCGAAAGATAAGTTATTTTTTCCTTTTTTCCCAAGTCCAAGACCACATGCAAAACATCGTCATTGCCGGATTCGGATTCATGGGCGGGATGCACGCGCAAGTCTACGGTAAGCTGGCCGGCGCCAAGCTGGTCGCGATCGTCGACGCCAACCGCGCCGCCGCCGAAGCCAACATCAAGAAGCTCGGGCTGAACGTCCCCCTCTATCCCGATTTGGACGACGCTCTGGCCAAGCACGCGGTCGACGTCATCGACGTCTGCCTGCCCACTCCCTTCCACGTCGAGTACGCGCTCCGCGCGGTCAGCGCCAAGAAGGCCCTTTTCTGCGAAAAGCCCTTTGCGCGCACCCCCAAGGAGGCGGCGGATCTGGCCTCGGCCATCGAAAAAGCCAAAATCAAGGCCCAGGTCGGCCATTGCCTCCGCTTCTGGCCGGAGTACCAGGCCCTGACCGATTTCGTGCGCGCGAAGCGCGGAGGCCGCCTGCTCAGCATGTCCCTGCAGCGCCGCTCCTCGCCGCCGGCCTACACGGTCGGAAACTGGCTGGCCAATCCCAAGCTTTCGGGCGGGGCGGCCTTCGACCTGCACATCCACGACACCGATTTTATCCACCATCTCCTCGGCCGGCCCAAGGCGGTGACCTCGATCGGCACCAAGGACAAATCGGGCTGGTGCCATATCTACACCAACTACCGATACCCGGGCGTCGCTGTCGCCGCGGAGGCGGGCTGGAATTATCCGTCCAAGTGGGGCTTCTTCATGGCCTTCCAATGCGTCTTCGAAAACGCGGCCATCGAATACGATTCGACCGCCAACCCGACATTGACCGTGACGATGAAGGACGAGGCGAAAAAGCCCCTGGCCTTCGCCCAGCCCCAGGCGGGCGAATCGGCCAGCGGCGGCGGCAACATCTCCACCCTCGGCGGTTACTTCAACGAACTCGCCTACTTCATCGACTGCCTCGAAAACGGCCGGACCCCCGCCATCGCCACGCCGCGCCAGGCGGCCGATTCGGTCCGGACCGCGGCGGCCGAGATCCGATCGCTTCAGACCGGGCGCACCGTCAGACTCTAAGCCGGAGCCGGGCCATCATGAAAAAATCCATCAGCGTCTGGTCCTTCCCCTTCGATTGGCCGCTGGAGCGCAAGCTCAAGCTGGCCAAGGAAGCGGGATTTGCCGGCTTCGAAATCGATCTGACCGAGGATGGTCCGGTGAATCTGCGCAGCAGCCCGGCCGATCTCGCGGCCGTCCGCCGCCAAGTCGAGGCGGCCGGACTGCAGCTGAGCGGCCTGGCGACGGGGCTTTACTGGGGCGCCAACGCCGCCAGCGCCGACGCGGCGATTCGGCGCAAGGCCGCGGATATCCTCCAAACCCAGATCAACGCCGCCGCCGGCCTGGGACTCGACGCCATCCTGGTCGTGCCCGGGGCGGTCGGAGTCGATTTCATCCCGGGCGCGGAAGTCGTGCCCTATGACGCGGCCTACGAGCGGGCCCGGCAGTTCCTGAGCGGCGCTCTCGCCCTGGCCCGGGAAAAGAAGGTCACGATCGGGGTGGAAAACGTCTGGAATAAATTCCTGCTGAGCCCGCTGGAGATGAAGGCCTTCATCGACAGCTTTGGCTCCGAATCGGTGGCGGCGTACTTCGACGTCGGCAACGTGCTCCTCTTCGGCTATCCCGAGCATTGGATCGGCGTCCTCGGCCGGCGCATCCGGCGGGTTCACTTCAAGGATTTCCGCCGCAACGTCGGGACGGTCGACGGATTCTGCGATCTGCTTTCCGGCGACGTCAATTGGCCCGCCGTCATGGCCGCCCTCCGGGCCGCCGGCTACGACGGCTGGATCGCGGCGGAGATGATTCCGCCCGTGCCCTTCTACAAGCACTGCCCCGAGGTCCTGATCCACAACACCTCGCGGGCCCTCGACGCCATCTTCGCCCTGGGAAAATGAAAACGGCGCGCCCGGTTGCGCTCGCCGTCGTCGCCCACCCCGACGACATCGAATTCACCATGGCGGGAACGATGCTGCTGCTGAAAGCGGCGGGGGCGGAGATCCATTTTTGGAACCTGGCCAATGGCTGCTACGGCACGGTCCGCCATAGCCGCGCGGAAATTACGCGTCTGCGCGGATGCGAGGCGGCGGCCTCGGCCCGCCGCGCCGGCGCCGCCATCCACAAGCCGCTGTTTGACGATCTGGCGATTTTTTACGACCGCGAGTCGCTCGCCCGCGTCTCCGCCGTGATGCGCGAGATCAAGCCCTCCATCGTGCTCACCCACCCCCCGAGCGACTATATGGAGGACCATCAGAACGCCGCCCGGCTGGCGGTGACCGCGGCCTTCTCCCGGGGCATCAAGAACTATATCACGCGGCCGGCCCGACCGCCCTGGGACGGCCCAGTCGCGATCTATCATTCCCTGCCCCACGGGCGCCGCGGTCCATTGGGCGAGGCCCCGGCCGTGACCCACTTCGTGCGCATCGACCGGGTCCTGCCCCTCAAACGCCGGCTGCTCGCGGAGCACAAAACGCAGAAGGAATGGCTCGACGTCAGCCAGGGTATGGACGCCTATCTCACGGAAATGGAAATCTCGGGCCGGGCCGTCGGCAAAATGTCCGGACGGTTCCCCGTCGCCGAGGCCTTTGCCCGCCACAGCCCCATCGGATTTTCGGCGGCAGACTGGGATCCGCTGAGGGATCTTTTGGGCGCCGACGTTCGGCGGGGGTCCTTTCATACCCCCAAACCCTCGGCCGCGTAGCCGCCGTCGATCAGCAGCGAGCTTCCGGTGACGAAATCCGAGGCCGCGCTGGCGAAAAACACCGCCGCGCCGGCGAAGTCATCCGGCGTGCCCCAGCGCTTGGCGGGGGTGCGGCGGAGCACCTGCTCGTTCAGCCCGGCGACCTCGCGGCGGCCGCGGCGCGTGAGATCGGTGTCGATCCAGCCGGGCAGGATGGCGTTGACCTGGATGTTGTCCGCCGCCCAGGCCGTGGCCAGCGCCTTGGTCAGCTGGGCGAGGCCGCCCTTGCTCGCGCTGTAGGCGGCCGAGAAGGACAGGCCGAATACGGACGTGAGCGATCCGATGTTCACGATCTTGCCGCCGCCGAGCTTCTTGAACTCGGGAAAGGCCGCCTGGGAGCAGACGAAAGCGCTGGTCAAATTGGCGTCGAGGATGGCATGCCATTCGGCCAGGGAGTAATCCTGCGGCGCCTTGCGCTGGTTGATGCCGGCATTGTTGACGAGAATATCGAGCCGGCCGAACCGTTCCACCGCCGCCTTGACCAGGACGCGGCCGGCGTCCGCCGCGGTGACGTCGGCGACGGCGGAGGCCACGTCGCCCCCCAGCCCCGCCAATTCCTTGACCGCCTGCTCGTTTTTGGCGGCATTTCGGCCGGCGATGAGAAGCGCCGCGCCGGCTTGGGCCAGGCCGCGCGCCATGCCCAAGCCGATGCCGCCGTTGCCGCCGGTCACGAGGGCGACCCGCCCCTTGAGGTTGAAGAGTTCCATGGGTAAGTGGGTTCGGGTCAATAACCGCGGGCGGATTCGACCAGGCCGATCAGCCGCTCGCCGCGCTCGAAGCGCTCGAAATTCTTGAGAAAGTAATCGAGCTTGGCGTCGGTCTCCCCCGGAAAGCGTCCTCCGGTGTGCTGGAGCAGCAGCACGCCGGGGTGGCGCCAGAACGGATGGCTCTCCGGCACGGGCTCCAGCACCGTCACATCGAGGATGGCCCCGCTCAGCGCCCCGCGGTCCAGGGCCTCGAGCAAAGCGGTTTCGTCCACGGCCGACCCGCGCCCGACATTGACGAAGAGGGCGCCCGGCTTCAGCCGCCCGAGGCGGGCGCGATCCAAAAAGCCGACGGTCTGCGGGGTATGGGGCAGGCTGTTGATCAAAATGTCGGCCGAGGCCAGGGCGGCGTCGAGGGCGGCCGGATCGCGCAGCTGCGCGTCCGCCGAGCGCCGCGCGTACAGCAGAACCTCGCCTTCGAACGGACGCAGGAGCGAGGTCAGGCGGCGGCCGATCGCCCCCGCCCCCAGGATCACGATCTTGGCGCCGCGCAGCCGGCCGGTCCGCACGGAAACCTCGTCCTTGACCCAGGCCCCGGCCCGCTGGGCCACGGCGAGCTCCGGGATCCGCCGGAAAAACGCCAGGATGCCCGCCAGCGTGCATTCGCTCACGGCCCAATCGTAAAACTCGTGCAGATTGGTGATCGCCACCCGGTTCTTCGCCGCCAGACCGAGGTAGGCATCGATGCCGGCCGAATCGAGCTGCACCCAGCGCAGGCGCGGGGCGGCGTCCAGCCAGGCGGTCGGCAGATTGCCGAACACGATGTCCGCCGTCTCCGCCGCCCGCCGGCGGGCGGCGTCGTCCGGCAGGACATCGCCAAATATGAGCGCGTGCCCGGGCAGGGCCGCGGCCAACCGCTTTCGATGGCGCTCCTCCAGGGGCTGCGCCTGCAATATGATATAGACCGTCATGAGGAATCGCGTTTCCAGGCGGGCAGCAGGTGCTTTTGCACCTTGCCCAGGGCCGTCCGCGGCAGGGCCGGCACGCGCAGGAGGGCGCGGGGAAGCTTGAAGGAGGCGAGCTGCGTGCGCAGCCGCGCCTGCACCGCCGCCTCGTCGAATTCCGGGCCGGCGACGACATAGGCGAGCGGGACCTCTCCGCGCACCCCGTCGGGCGCTCCCACCACGGCCGCCTCCCGCACACCCGGCTGCTCGAGCAGAACTTCCTCGATTTCGCGCGGATAGATATTGAACCCTCCGGAAATGATCAGATCGCTGCGCCGCCCCTGCAGGGTGATATAGCCGTCGCGGGCCCGCGTGCCCAGATCCCCCGTCCGAAACCACCCGTCGCGCCAGGCGGCGGCGGTGGCGTCCGGCCGCTGCCAGTAGCCGGCGCAGACATTGGGCCCCTGCACCCACAATTCGCCCGTCGTGCCCTCCGGGACGGGCGCTCCGGCCTCATCGAGTATCTTTACCGCGACGTGCGGCAGCGGCCGTCCGACCGTGCCCGCCCGCCGCTCGCCTGCGTAGGGATTGCTCACATTCATCAAGGTCTCGGTCATGCCGTAGCGCTCGAGGATGACGTGCCCGAAACGCTGGCGAAAGGCCTCGAGCACCTGGGCGGGCAGCGGCGCCGAACCGCAGACGAAAAGCCGCACGCCCCGGCCGATCGACTTCGCGCGTTCCTCGGGCAGCTCCAGGAGGCGGATGTACATTGTCGGCACGCCGAAAAAAAGCGTGGGGCGATAGGATTCGAACCACTCGGCGGCGGCCCCCTGCTCGAAGCGCTCCGTCAGTTTCATATGGCAGCCGCTGGCCAGCCAGCAGTGCAGGCCATTGCCCAGGCCATGGACGTGGAAGAGGGGCAGCGTCGCGAGGTAGCGGTCCTCGGCCGTGATCGCCCAGGCCACCGTCAGGGCGAGGGTGTTGGCGACAAAGTTGCCCTGGGTGAGAATGGCGCCCTTGGCGGTCCCGGTGGTGCCCGAGGTGTAGACGAGGGAGAGCGGCGCATCCGCCCCCAGGATGGGCCCCTCGGGCCGCCCCGCCGGAAAACCCGCCGCCTCGGCGCCGAGGGCTTCGACGTCCCACACCGCCGCGGCCTGGGCAAAATCGCCCGCCTGGGCCGCCGTCGTCACCACCGCCGCAGGCTTGGCATCCGCGAGGATATGCCGGATTTCGCGCTCGCGGTAGAGCACATTGATCGGCACGACCACAACCCCGGCCTTGAGCGCTCCCAGCCACAGATCGACGATCTCGATCCGGTTCGCCAGGTAGAAGGCCAGCCGATCGCCGGGGCGCAGGCCCCGGGCGGCGAACAGCCGGGCCCACTGGTTGCTGCGGGATTCGATTTGCCCGAAGGTGAGGGACTGCGCCAAACCCCGGCTGTCCTTGAATTCCACCGCCGGCTTCTCGCGGCGGCCGACCAGGGATAAATCCAGGAGGTCTATCAACGACATGGTCTTAGCATCCAGGCGGCCCTTTTTTGAATCCAGCGAAAAAGCGATTGATTGGGAGATGGGCCGGAGGTCAATGTGATGGGTTCCCTTACCGACCGTTTGCAGACCATCGTTCAAATCTCCCTCGATCTGACCCAGATCCCGGAAGCAATCGAGACCGCCGGAATGGCCTTGCGGGCCGGCGTCGACTGGCTGGAGGCCGGCACCCCCCTCATCATCGCGGAGGGGATGAACGGCGTGCGGGCGCTTCGCCGGGAATTTCCCTCGGTTCCGATCGTGGCCGACTTGAAGACCATGGACGGCGGATGGCTCGAAGCCGAAATCATGGCCAAGGCCGGCGCCACCCACGTGGTCGTGATGGAGCGGGCCCATCCGGAGACGATCAAGGTCGTGGTCAAGGCGGGGCGGGATTTGGGCATCCAAGTGATGGGCGATAATCTCGGCGCCTCCGACATGGTCGCCTCCGCCCGCCGCCTCGAAGATTTGGGCTGCGATTTTGTCATCCACCATATCGGCTATGACGAACGCCGGGGCGTCGTGGCGGCGGGGGGCCGCTGCCCGAGCCCGCTCGATCAGCTGGCCGAGGTGGTGGCGGCCGTGAAAGTGCCGGTGCAGGCGGTGGGCGGCCTCACCACCGAGCAGGCGATGCGGACGCCCGAATACGGCGCGCCCTTGGTCGTCCTGGGCGCCCCGCTCACGATCGACGCCGACTCCTTCAAGACCGCCGGAGGCGATTTGGAGAGCAAACTGCGGATGATATGCCAGAAAGTGCACGCCTACGGCGACATCCCGATCGGAATGAAAGGCCGACTTTAATCATGAGCGAAAAAATGACCGCCGTGGTGAATTACTCCGCCACGCCCCATAGCGTCGAACTGCGCGACGTGCCGGTGCCGGAAATCGGCGAGACGGACGTTCTGCTCGCCGTGCAGGCGATCGGCATCTGCGGCAGCGACCTGCACCAATATACCGGACAGCACAGCTGGAAGGTGAACTATCCCGTCGTCCTGGGGCATGAGTTTTCCGGGATCGTGGCCAAAAAGGGCCGGTCCGTCCGCGGCTTCAGCGAGGGCGACCGGGTTGTGAGCGAGACCGCGGCGGTCATCGACGCCGCCTCGCCATATTCCCGGCAGGGCCTGTACAACCTCGATCCCACCCGCCTCGGCTTCGGTTACGGCGTCAACGGCGCCATGGCCCGCTATGTCAAGGTGCCGGAACGATGCCTGCACCGGCTGCCCGCCCATCTCTCCTTTGAAAAGGCGGCGCTCACCGAGCCCTGCTGCGTCGCCTACAACGCGACCCTGGTCAATTCCCAGGTCCGGCCGGGCGACACCGTGGCCGTGATCGGCCCCGGCACCATCGGACTGCTCTGCGCCATCATGGCGAAAATCGCCGGCGCCGGCCATTTGGCGGTCATCGGCATTCCGGCCGACGCCCATCGCCTCGAGACCGCCCGGCTAATCGGGGCCAACACCATCCTGGGGGCCAAGGGCGAGAATATCCAGGATTGGGTCAAAAATTTCGGCGACGGATTCGGCTTCGATCTCGTGGTCGATGCGGCCGGGGTCTCCGCCACGCTCAAGCTCGCCCTCGACATCGTCCGCCCGGCGGGCCAGATCGCCAAGGTCGGCTGGGGCCCGCAACCGCTCAACTTCTCGCTCGATCCCCTGGTCGCAAAAGCCGTGACCCTGCAGGGGAGCTTTTCC
>Ga0206948_1201_pt1 | contig 13162 bp, 12 predicted proteins | sample Alteio_BWOrgHeat_FD_153236 | JGI IMG/M metagenome (GOLD analysis project Ga0206948, IMG submission 153236) | Enriched cells from forest soil in Barre Woods Harvard Forest LTER site, Petersham, Massachusetts, United States -... | ecosystem: Environmental > Terrestrial > Soil > Temperate forest > O... | reverse complement strand
ACCTCGCGCGGCCGCGAGTAATTGATGAACTCCGTCAACTGCGCCGTGACCTTGTCCGTCTCATCCACAATCGTCTTGGACTGCGCACGAACTTCCGGTGAAGCATCCGGCAGCCGCGAAACCATCTGCGCCAGCCCGCGTATGATGTTCAACGGGTTGCGCGTTTCGTGCGCCAGGCCGGCAGCCGCCAAATTCAATTCCTTGAGGTGTGAATTCAATTCGCTCGCCCGCACCAGCCGGTTCTGCAACTCCGCCGTCCGCGCCGTGTTACGCCATGCGAGCACGATACCCACCGCCGAAACTCCCGCGAAAAAAGCGATGATGCATCGCAACCACATATCGTGGACACAGGTGGCGCGGTAATCCTCGGTGGACATGACCAGCACCAACCCGTGCAGTTCGCGCTTGGCCACCAGCGCTTTATAATCGCTCTCGCTCATCCAGCGCAGCCACGGTGGACGCCGGCCCGGACCGCCACCACGCTGACGATCTCCGCCATCCGGCGGCGGCGGCGATCCAGTAATGACTTCGCCGGCGGCATTGGTCATTGGGAAAAAGTCACGGGGCGGACCACGGAAATCTCCCATGAAATTGCTGTCTCCGGGACGCGGACCTCCGCGGAAAAAATCACGGCCGCGATCACGCGGTTCTCCATTGGTAAAATTATTCGTGAAATTGCGGAATGGGAAAGTGGGCAAAACCACCGTTGCATTATTGGTCACGCCCTCCGCATTTACACTGGCACCCTCCACTGCCATCACAAAGGTCACGTAATTATCCGACCAATCCTCACGTTCTGCCAGCGCTTCGTGAGAAAGCAAGTTCGTATCGCCCACAGCCACCACCGGATCACCATCCGTATTCAACAAACTCACCGCCAGCAACCGGCTGGTTTCATTCGTGCGGGTATGCACCAGGTCGTTGAGAATAGGATCCAGCCGCTCCTGAAAAACCGCCCCGCGGATACGCAGGGCATGGGTCACTGCACTGAGAGTACTGGCGATTTCACGCGACCGTATCCGGAGATCCGCCTGGGCGGCCGCCACCACCCGTTTATGTTCATCCACCTGCCACGCCACCACGAGCAGCCAGGCGCCGAGCAAAAGCCCGGCCACCCATCGGCCCCTCTGTTCTGGTTTCATGCGTGGTTTGAACGGCTCAAGGAATCTGACGTTTGTTCACTTGCTCTTCATCGGCACATGTTCCAGGAAACGATCCAGTTCCTGTTCGGAAATCGAATTGGTGACGATGGTGGTCTGGTTTATTTCCGGCGCGGTCATACCGGATAATAGTGTCGGCGACTTTACGATATGCGGCGTCAGGAACATCAGCAACTCGGTTTTGCTGTCGGCTTTGGTTTTAGTCTTGAACAGATTGCCCAACAAGGGAATATCGCCCAAAAATGGCACTTTGGAATCAGCCGATGATTTGGTGTTTGAAAGCAGACCGCCGATGACCACCGTCTGGGCATCCGGTGTCACGACCACTGTATCCGCCGAGCGAATATTCACATTGGGCGCGAACACCGCCTGGCTTCCACTGCCGCCAAAAGAGATGATCTGTCCCTGGGAAGATGAATCCAGTTCCGAAGTTTGTGGTTGAAGAACCATTTGCACCAGACCATTAGCACCGATAAACGGCGTCACGTTAAGGATGATGCCGACATTTTGATAAGTACCGTTGATGGATGGCACTGTGGCACCGGAAGTACCCACGGAAGTATAAGTCACACCGCTGGGGAGATAGACTTCCTGACCAACAACGATTTGAGCCATCTGACCGTCACGCGCCAGAATCGATGGACGCGAGAGGATCTGCGATTTACCGGCAGACGCAACCGCTTGAATGGTCGCCGTGAAATCATTGCCCAAAAGCTGGTAAACTGAGCCGGTACCCAAAGCTCCCGACAATGTTTGTGGCAGGGCAAAGTTGTTCGTCAATAGCGACACGGTGTTGGCCGTGCTCCCGCCATTGTAACTGCCCTGCACACCGATGAGCGATCCATTGTTATGCTGCACTTCCAGGAAAACCACCTTGATCAACACCTGCTGCACCGGAGCATCGAGATTGTCGATCACATGCTGGATCTGTTCGCTGGTCGCCTTGTCCGCGATCACGATGATGTTATGCGTCTGCGGGTCAACCTGGATAATGGCGCTACCCACCGTCCCGTTGTTATTATACTGGCTGGAGGAGCTTGAACCACCACCGCCGCCAAAACGGTTGCCACCACCGCCGCCAAAACCACCGAATCCACCAAAACCGCCGAAACCGCCGCCGCCTCCACCGCCGCCGCGTTGCTGGGCGTTTGCGGTCAAACTAGCGCAAAGCGCAAATGCCATGGCGCCGAAGCAGATTTTCTTGAAATGATTTGTTTTCATGATAAGTCTCCTGGGTTTTATAAAATCAGGTTAGAATTGATTCCCACCACCAACACGTCCACCGCCGCCAGTAGTACCAAAACCGCTGCTGCTGGTCGTGGATGTGCCAGCGCTGGTAGCGTTATTGTTCATGCGCGTCGTCAGCAAGTCACCCGTCGGTGCGGTCGTCTGGCTGGTGCCGCGGGAAGAACTGCTGCTTTGGAACATATTTTGCAACACCTGCGCCACCTGTTGGGCGTCGCCATTCTTCATCTTGAATACATAGACACCCTGGTCTCGTTCCGAAGGCACATCGAGTTGTGTCATCATATTCGCGATCTCCTCCATCAAGTCCTTGGGAGCCGTCACAATGACCGCTTGAATACGTGAATCCGCCACCGCTGTGACCTGGGTTTCCTTTTTGATACGGTCGCTGTTGGCGCTATTTCCGCCGCCACCGTTACCACCACCGCCGCCGCCAAAGAACCGGGCGAATCCACCGCCGCCGCCGCCAAATCCACCGCCACCAAACCGAATTGGCGATTGGGTACCGCTGCCGCTGTTACCAGACGGAAAAACGTTGCCCAGCTCAGTCGCTACATCTACAGGGCTGGCGTATTTCAGCGGGAACACACGGATCTCCGTCTCCGCCTCCGCGCTACTATCGATCGCTTTGATGATTTCAACGAGGTGCCGGATATTTTCCTGCGTGTCCGTGATGACAATGGAATTTCCCGCTTCATTGGCCACCACCGTGGCTTGGGGCGATACAAAGGAGGTCAGATCGGAAACCAATTGCCGCGCTTCCACGAAACGGATCGGGATGATTTGGGTCACAATCTCCGCGTTCTTGGGGATTTGATCGGGATCATTCCCGCTCTTGACCGGAATGGAACTCGTCTTCGCATCGTTCTTGTCCACGATGGTCAACGTGCGGCCGTCTTCGCTGCGAATGGCAGCGTAGCCGTTCTTGTTCAATTCCGCATTCAACAGATCGACTGCCTCCAAACGCGTCACCGCACGTTTGCTGATGATGCTCACGCTGCCGTTCACATGCGTATCCAGCACGATGATGAAACCGGCGGCATCGCTCAAATAATTCAGCACCATCTCCAGCGGCGCATCGTGGAAGTTCAGATAAAGCGCATCGCCATTGGTGCCGGCTGCCGTGGGCGGCATAAAATCGGATTGGATGCCGGTCTGTTTCACGGACCGCGACTGCGTTGGCGTGATCACGAGCGGCTGATCGACCGGCTTTTGACCCGCGCCCGTATCATCCCCGCTCGCAGATTGCGGAGCGTTGGCATCAGGTGGTTGCATGGGCGGTGGCCCGCCTGCGTCTGGCCCGGCCCCGGCTCCGGGTCCATTGTCGGGTTGGCCGATGGCGGGAGCATTGTTAGTATCGCTGTTATCGCCGGGTGCCGGCTGGGCGCTGGCGGAGACCAGCATTCCGGCCGCAAGGGTGACGATCAGGCTTAAGATAGGTTTTTTCATTGGTTTTCCTTTTCCCGCAATTGCATCAATCGTTTCAAAATTTCGTTAGGTTGGCTCGCCGAACTCGGCGTCGAATCGTCCGTCGATGACGAGGACGAACTGCTGTCATCCGCGGATTTGTCATCCGAAGATTTTCCCGTCACTGTCGGCGTGGCGACCGGCGCCGGCACATCCCCCGCATCGGATAATTCCCATCTCCCGTTCCCCTCGCGCAGGACATCCCCGACCTTCAGATCCAAGGTCTGTTTCTTGTCATCCGAAACCAGCTTGGCTTCATGGTCATTCAATTCAGTCAAGGTATAGCCGGCAATCTTGCCCGAAACGGTGAGGATCTGTTTCAGATCCGAATCATTCGCATTGAAAAACGCGAACGTTCCCTTGTTATAGCTCATGATGCCGACCAGTGAGAGAAACGGCGCGGAGGGCGAGTGATGAACAGTTGTCCTTCGTATCCGGCCACCTCCCGAATGATGCGGCACACGGCTGGGATCAAAAATATTCCGGTTCGCAATGAACCCGCTAAAAGCCTGGTAATTTGATGGCCCGGGAACATCGTTCGATTGCGCGAACGCATTCGGTCCTACGGCCAACGCCAGCAGTATCAATAGAATGTTTCGAGTATTCTTCATGGGTTATTGGGGTGAAACCAGCACCAGACCGTTCAAGTCCATGCCCAGCGTCATCTGCTGGCCGTTATTGTCGTGCGCGCCCAGTTCCACGGAATCCACGCGCAAAGCCATGGGTCCTTTCTCAAGACTGTACAGGAAACGGCTGAGAGACCCGATATCACCCGAAGTTTCAACGCGACAGTTCAAGGTCATGTAATTGGTATCTTCCTGTTTCCATTGCGGCGTGATGCTCGTGATTTCCACGCCCGCGTTGCGGGACCAGTTGTCCACCGACTCTAAGAATTTCTGCTCAGCCAGCGAAGTATTCGGTGGCAGTGCGTTTGTGACCATATCAGCCCAGTGGCCGCGGATGGCAGACTCACGTTTCACCAGCTTGTTGCCGTCATTGACCCGGGTGCTTAATTCTTTGATTTGGGCCGAGCGCGACGACCACCAACCCTGCAAAGGTGTGAACACAAAATTCACCCCCACATATAACGCCGCCGCCGCGATGGTCAGCAAGAGCAGCTTCTGCTGGCGATTTTCGATATTCACTGGCCACCTCCATTGTTAAATTTGAAACCAAACACAAACTGCATCGGCGCCTTGCCCCGGATCTGCTCCAGCTTCACTTCGCTCACGCCGGAAGCTCCCTGCAGATTCGCCTGCATGTTGAGTAACGACGCATAATTCAAGGCGGTGCCGGAACACGTCACCGTGTTGCCATCGTGGATCTCAATGGCTTTCGCGGTGACCGAGCCATTTTCCGGGAATGACAGCGACAACTGCCGCAGGATGGAAAGATTGTCGAAGGATCCGCCGTACCACGATTGATATTGCCGTATCTCATCGCTCAAAGCTTGCAACTGCCCGACTTTCACCTGGATGCGCGACCATTCGGAACGCAACTGCCACAAGCGGATCTGCTGGTAAAGAAACAGCGCAATGATGATGAACGCAATTCCCGCCGCCACCGCACCGGTCGTCTGCAGACGGCCCGATGAATATTTGGTCGCCAATTGCTCGAAGATTCCCGGCTTGGGCGGCAAAAATTCAAACACCGGATCCTGCTCCATCAGATATCTGGCCGCGAGACTGAATGCCGGCGACAAGGAAACTTCCGGCGGGAGCGTGGCGCCAAATTCATCCGGCGCATAGCCCGCGACCACTTCCACTTTCAAGCCCATCGGCCCGAAGCGCCGTTCCAATTCATCCGCCAGTTGCCGGGCCAGATCACGCGGACCAAAGATGCGGATTTGTTTCACCGCGTCCCGCATCTCTTCCGGCAGTTGCCCCAGCGTGATCCGGGTCTCGCGCGCGATCATCTCCACTTGCAGCGTCCGGCGACCGGCTTCGTCTTCAATCGCACCTTCCAGCGTACGCAATACCACCACACCGCCAGCGCTGGTGATTTGCAGGCCAACATTATTCGCAGCGATGAGCAAGGCTAGTACCCCGTTGGATTTTTGGGCCGCCGCCGGTTGCAAGGCCGGCAATCCCAGCGCAAAACTTACCGGCTTCAATTTGGCCGCTGCCAGAATCTTTTCCAACGCGGCGATGTGCGTACCGGGAATGCCTGCCAGCAGGACATTCTGCTTGTCACCCGCCAGCGGGCTGCGCGAATTGGCCACCTGCAATGTCGAGATATCAGAGTGAAAACCGCGTTCCGCCTCGATCTGCAACATGCTGGCCGCGTCGGCTTCCGGCAGGGGCGGTAGCACCGTATTGGCTGTCAAAACCCACTTCAACGGCACGCCGAAAATGCAGTTGCGCTCGCGCACTTGAACGCCGTCCAGCAGGTTGCGGATTTCGCGTCCCACCAGTTCCGGCGCGGCAGTTAGCGGGTCCAGGGTAAGCGCCACGGAAAAATTCTGCGTCACCTGCAACGCACCGTTGACGCGTTTGAGCACCACGCCGTCCAGATGACTGCCATCCAGCGTCAGCCCGAGTAACGACGATAATTTCTTTCGCCGGTTGAAGTTAATTTTGAAAACAGGTTTCATTGCGTATCTTTGGCGATCAAATTTTCCCGCGCTTTCTCACCCAGCGCCCAGCCGAGCCGGCTCAGGTCCTGGCGATATAATATTTTTGGCGAACCATCGCTCATGTCGAAAATGAATTTCACGCGTCGGTAACCGCGGCCGAACGGGCCCACCGCCGCGATATCCGCTGTGAATTGATAACTGCGCGTCGTCACGTCATCGTGCGTTTTCAAGGCCGTGATCACCGGATTATTATTGCCCAACGCATCGATCATCCATGCAATCGAGTTCAAGTTCTGGGGATTTTGCTGCCGATACGTCACCAGCGTTTGCGCCGCACTTTCAGCCGTCTGCTCATCCACGTTCCGACCCATGAACAAGGCCGTCATCACGTCCGCACTCGCCGTGTTGATATTGATGCGGTTGCGCAGATAAAGGTTTGTGGTGGTGGTCACCACGCCCGCAATATTGCCAAAATCCGACGTGCTCATGCCGAGATTCTTGCATTCGAGAGCAAAACCAAGCAGTCCCGCATATGTACGGGCATTGGCGTTGGTAGACGTCAGACCAGTCGCATAGGAAGTGCTGATTCCTGCCGCCTGCAACATGCTGCGGATATCCGATACCCGTGCTGAATTCACGTTCGTCAAACTAGTCCCATCCGAATGGAAATTCGGCTCGCGCGTATAGACCGTGGTATATTCAAAAAGTCCCGGATCCAGTTCGCCGTTACCGTTCAGATCTTTTTCATTTTTATCCAGCACGCCGTTGCGATTCACATCTTCACCGGAAAGCAAGCCCTGATCCGCGCCATACACCAGCCGCAGTTCATCCACCGTTTCAAAAGGCGAATTCTTGGGCTCGTATCCGAGTGTTACATAATCCAAGGAAACTGTGCCATTCGTGCCGCGCCAATCCAAAATGGCATTTGCAAAATCATCCGTCATGTTGGGCAGATATTGCAGGACGTTGGTACTGACGTTGTTCAGGTTCAACTTCCCGCCTTCGTCCACCAGACCAAAATACGGATCGGTGGCGTTCTGCGCATTGGGATCACGCCCGATCAACCAGAATTTCGAGTCCCCCACCGGCACCGCCTCGCAGCGAAATTGCGTGTTGAGCGGCACGGCGCCGTTAGTGGCAAAATTCATCAGCGCATATGTCACATATCGGGCCGCGCCCTCGATCGCCTGGTCTGCCATCAAACCATCCACGCGATTGTCCGCCGCCTGCAATTCATAAGTCATCGAATTGGCAAAATACAATGCGATGCTCACCAGCCCGATGGAGATCCACAGCACAATGATCAGCACGGACGCTTTTTCGCGTCGCCGTCCGGTCATGGTATGTGAATTGGGCAGGTTCATTTCATGTCCCCGTCGTAGTGAGCACCATGTTGGTACGCGCCACCGAGTCAATCGGCACCACCAACGTCACCGGATCAGCCGTAGCGTTGTTGATGCCAGACATCTGGATTTCCACCTTTATCGCCAATGGCAGGTTGGTGTTCACCGCCGTCGCCGAACTCGTGTCCCATGTGGGATTCCAACTGGCGCCGTCATAGCCGGAAAATTTAATGCTCGCCACACCGCCCATCAGAAACTGGTCATCCACTTGCGGCGTCGTGGCCGCCAGTAAGTTGCGTGTCACTGTGCGATACAGATCCTGGCCCGCACCGCCCGCCGTGCCGGTTTTCAATTCATAGGTCACGCGTTGGATGTCTCCCCATGGCATGCTGCTGCTCAAAGCGCCGGTGGCCGTGTACATCTCGATCCCCACATCGCCCGATACACCAGGGCTGTTCACGTTTCCCAGCTTAAAACTGCCGGATAAAAACTTGCTGGTACCGTTGGTCGGGGTGACCACGCATTGCAGGTCCCGCCGCAAAAAAGTCAGCGTTTGGTCCAAAGGCGCGGTCGCATCCACCACGTCTTCCGTGGCCCCGCGCAGACGTAAAGCAGTGAACAGGACTGCGTTGATCGTGATCAAGACAATGGCTGCCACGCCCACCGCGAGAATCATCTCGATCAGCGTGAATCCATTTTGTCTGTTGGTTTTGATCTTCACTGTGTCTGAGTCATGTTGGCGAGCTGCCCGGGCAGGCTCGCCAGCGTGCTTAACTTCACTGAATACTGTTTGTCCTGTGCCGAAAAACTCACTTCGGCGGTCACCATCTGCATCGTGTCCTGCGGCCATGACTGGCTGCTCAACGTCCATTTAAATTCCAATCCGCCCTGCGTCGAGGTGCCAGACTGCGTGCCGTTGTTCCAATTCGTCATCACCAGGCTCTCGTTCAACACCCGGTCCGCCACCCGCATCGCCACCGTTTTCCGGGCCGCCACTTCACCGGCGAGACTGGCCGATTGGATCGCTTCCACCGCCACCGGAATCACGATGGCCAGGAACAGCAACGCCGCCATCACCTCCGCCAGCGTGAAGGCCGCACACCGCTTAGTTGCCGGTATCGTCAATTTCATAACCCTGATGGTTGCTTGTTTCGACCAGCCACCGCGCGAAACCTGCACTATCTATCAACTTCAAAGTCGTCGGACTGCCTTCGTCGATCGTGCCGTCCGCCAAAAACCGGATGGCCGGCAAATTCTTGAACGCAATCGGCGCCGTTCCACCGGTTTTCAATATCGCGATGGCCAGCGTTGAATCCACAGACATCTCTTCTGCCTTCGGATCGCCATTCTGGCCGCTCGTTTCCGCTTCTTCACCGTAACTTCCGGCCTTTTCATCCACCCACAACATCATCGGCATGCCTTCTGAAACTGCCCGGCTCTGCGCCGCATGCATCAGCGCCGCCAACCGCCGCGCTTCAGAATCCAGCGCGCGTCCCCGGATGAATCCCGACATCCGCGGCACCGTCAGGGCCGTGATGATCACCAGCAGCGCCAGCACGAGGATCAATTCGATCAATGTGAAGGCGCGGCGGCATGATACGGTTTGTCGGGTCGCCAATATCATCGCGGATCATTTCGCCCAGCTCACAATGTCATCGTCGGTGCCTTCCTTGCCATCCGGACCGGCCGAAAGGAGGTCGTAGGAACCGGGCACATGTTTGCCGGGAAAATAATAAATGTAATGGTTGCCCCACGGATCGACCGGCAGGCTGTCGAGGTAAGGTCCGTGCCAGTTCTTGGCGTTGCCCGGTTGCGTGAGCAGATCCTGGAGGCTCTTGGGATAAAATCCATTATCCACTTCGTATTGGCCCAGTGCGGATTTGATACCACCGCTGATGTCCGCCTGTGCCGCCGTCAAACGGGCGCGTTCGCTGGAACCGGCGATCTTGGGAATGACCAGCGCGGCCAAAATACCGATGATCACCACCACCAGCAGAATTTCCACCAGGGTGAAGGCGCGGCGCAGTTGCTTATTTTTTTGAATAACGATTCTTTTGATTTCGATTTTCATAAATATTTTTGGTTTCTATTTGATATTTTGACTCATGGTCAGCACCGGCAACAACATGCCGATGAAAATGGTGCCGATGAATCCCGCGATCAGGAACAACAACAACGGTTCCGCCAAGGCCACCGCCGTCTTCAGATTCCGGTCCAAATCTCCTTCCGTGACCACCGCCACGCGTACTAGTTCCACGTCCAGTTTTCCGCTTTCTTCGGCCACGGAAACCATTTCCAACACGGAACCGGAAAAAAGTGCGCGGCAGTTCGCCAGACTCTGCCCCAGCCGCCCGCCTTGTTGCACCCGTTCAATCGCATCGGACACCGCATCCACCAGGATTTGGTTGCCGATCGATCGCCGGGCGACATTCAATCCCTGCACCAGCGGAACGCCCGCCCCGATCAGCGTGCCAAGCATGCGGCAAAAACGCGCCATGGCGAATTGAGCGATGAGCGGCCCGACCAACGGGGTTTTGATGATGATTCCTTCCCAAGTCCGTTTGCCTTTTGGTGAAACGAACCAGGCGCGCGCGAGGAAAAAAACTACAACCAGTGCCACCGCGACCAACAAACCGTAAGAACGCACCAGATCGCTGGCGCTGATGATGATCTTGGTCAGCAGCGGCAATGAACCATGCAGGCTGTTGAAAAGATTCCGCAGCATCGGGATGAAAAACGTCAGCAAAGCCACCAGCACGCAAAGCGCCAGCACCAGCAGGATGCACGGATACAACATCGCCGTGACGACTTTGGATCGCAGATCTTTTTCGCGCGATTGAAATTCCGCGATTTGCGCCAGAACCACATCCAGGAATCCACCCGCTTCACCGGCCTCAACCATCGCCACGTAAACGCGGGGAAAAGTTTCCGGCGATTTCGCCATCGCATCCGCCAGCGACAAACCGTCCACCACTTGATTGTGGATTTCCTTCCACTGGGCTTTGGATGCTGCCGATGAGGCTTCTTTTTGCAGGATCACCAATGCGCGGCTCAAGGGCACACCCGCGGCGAGCAAGCTCGACAAGAGTCGGGTGAAATTCTCCAGTTCCTTGGCCGAAACTTTTTTGGATTCAAATTTGAAGGAAAGGCCACCTGCACCAGCGGCCGGTGCGCCATTTTTTGCCGGCCCGCTTTTCTCCACGACGTTCATCGGACGCAGCCCCAGGGTCTCGATCTGCCGCATAGCATCCGGCCGGCCGGCCGCATCCAATACTCCCTCGGCCACCTTGCCGTCGGCCCGCAACGCTTTGTACGAAAACGTGGGCATCTTTTAAGCAGCCACTGCAATGCTCGCAGCGGATTCTCCCGTTTGATTCTTCGTAGCCGATTCAACTTCCTTGGCGGTGGTCACGCTCAGGACTTCTTCCACCGTGGTGACTCCAGCCGCCACCAATCGCCAGCCGTCTTCGGCCAGCGTCCGCATGCCGCCCTTGCGCGCTGCGTTTCGGATCTGGTCCGTGGACGCGCTCTTCAAGATCAACTGGCGGATCTCTTCATCCGTATCCATCCATTCAAAGATTGCGTGCCGGCCGAAAAATCCCGTGTTACGGCATTCGCGGCAACCGACGGATTTATAAAGCGTCCGGTCCGCCGGGATTCCCAATTTCGCTTTGTAAGCCAGCGATCGCGGCGAATCATCCGGCTGCTTGCAATGTTTGCAGAGCACGCGAACGAGGCGCTGGGCCAGCACAGCTTCCAGCGACGACGCCACGAGATACGGTTCAACACCCATGTCCACCAGACGGGTCAAGGCACCGGGCGCGTCGTTCGTGTGCAAGGTGGAGAAAACCAAGTGGCCCGTCAGCGATGCCTGCACCGCGATCTGCGCGGTTTCGGCATCACGAATTTCGCCGATCAGAATCACGTCCGGGTCATGACGCAAGATCGAACGCAATCCGCGCGCAAACGTCAGGCCGGACTTTTCGTTCACCTGGATCTGGTTGACGCCTTTCAACTGATATTCCACAGGGTCTTCCACCGTGATGATCTTGCGAACGGCATCATTGATTTCATTCAAGGCCGTATACAACGTTGAAGTCTTGCCGGAGCCGGTCGGGCCCGTCACCAGGATGATTCCGTGCGGCAATCCAAGGACATGCTGAAAATGTTCCAGCTCGCGCTGGTTCATGCCGATATCTTTCAAGCCGCGCAAAGTGGAATTCTGCCGCAACAAACGCATCACCACCGCTTCTCCGTGCAACATCGGAATCACCGATACACGGATATCCACCTCGGCTTCTTCGATCCGCACCTTGATGCGACCGTCCTGCGGCAGACGTTTTTCAGCGATGTTCAGATGACTCAAAATTTTGACACGCGAAACGATCGCGGGCTGGAACCGTTTGAGCTGTGGCGGCACCGGCACTTCCTGCAATTCACCGTCAATACGATAGCGGATGCGAAATTCATCCTCGAAAGGTTCGAGGTGGATGTCTGAGGCGCGCAATTCGATCGCGTCCTTCAAGACTTGGTTCACGAAACGGATGATGGAAGCCTCGTCCTCGGCGCCTTCATCGAGATTGTTGCCCTCGGCATTTTCATCGACAACTTGCAGTCCCTTTTCTTCATCGAGCGTACCGATGGTATCGGCACCCACGCCAAGACGCTTTTTGATTTCGCGTTGGATGGCCTCGGTGGAGGCGAGAACCGGCTTGAGGTTCAGGCCGGTCAATGTCTTCAGCGCGTCCAAACCTTGCGTGGCAAAGAGACGGCTGGTGGCGACTTCCACATGACCGTTGACGCGTTGGAGCGGAAGCAGTTCCTCCTTGAGCAGGATTCGCGCGGGAAAAAGAGAAAGGAGCTGACGATCCGGTTCCACGTCTTCGAGCGTCGTGAAACCGAGACCGTATTCGGTGGCCAGCCAGCGGAGCACCTCGTCTTCCGTCCCGGTGGACGGCCGGGTACGTAAAAGGGTGTCCGCATCGGGCGAAGACAGTTGCCGGGACGCAACCATGCGTTCCAGCAACTGCTTCGTCGAAGAATCTTGAACCGGAGTGGCGGCCATGATCGTCAGCTTTTTGCTAAATTTCTGTCGTTCAATTGACCAGATCCATCAGGTAAGCCTGCGCTTCCTGGCGGCCCGTGAGCACGCTCTTCAGCGCCTTTTGCGCCGCTTCCAGTTTGCCCTGCTTCACTTTTTGAGCCGCCTTGTATTTGGCGAGCAGATCCTTCACCTGCGCCGCCGGAGCGCCGTCATCAAGCGCCTGTTGCAAAGCCGTCTGCTCGGCGCTGGGCTGGCCAAACATTCCGCCGCGACCACCGCCGCCGCCACCTTGACCGCCTTGCTCGCCGCCTTGGCCCCCACGATTGCG